>Ga0182063_1097377_pt1 | contig 10271 bp, 8 predicted proteins | sample 101ome_6_FD_127782 | JGI IMG/M metagenome (GOLD analysis project Ga0182063, IMG submission 127782) | Metatranscriptome of coastal salt marsh microbial communities from the Groves Creek Marsh, Georgia, USA - 101409CT metaT (Metagenome... | ecosystem: Environmental > Aquatic > Marine > Intertidal... | reverse complement strand
TACTCGACGCACCGACGAGTTCCGTCGTCCCCTTCGGTTTGTTCCGATTCACCTCACTGGCGCCTCTCCCTCCCGCGAACCACGTCTGGACTCGTCCAAACCTCGAGAGAGAGAGAGAGACTGCGTCCGAGTTCTCTCTCGACCAACCCTTTTACGCCTCCATCCGCGTCTCGTTTACGCCTCCTTCGCCTTTCCCGACCCAATCTTCCCAGGGAGCTCGCGTCCAACCTCCTCCCGTTCGTCCTCCTCACCGTCGTCCTCGTCAGCCCCGCCCCCGCGTTCGCAATTCTTTCGCGTCGCTCGGTTGCACCCGTAGGCGTACACGGCGTACCCGACGACGGACACTTTTAAACCAGCGTACGCGCACAGCGCTATCACCGTCACCGTTCCCGGGTCCACCATTTACCTATCGCTTCGTTCGTCCCCCGTCGCCGCACGACGCGCGGGCCGAGTGCCGAGTGCCGTGCCGTTACGCGCGCGCACCCTTCTCTTTCTCTCTCTTCGCGCGTCGTGCTTTTTTGGGGGGCCATCTCACCGCTCGCTCACACACACTAGGAGTGTTAATACTCATACTTTAACTCTTCACTCGCTAGATTTCATCTTTTTGGGGGAAGAGCGCGGGACGCGGTGGACGTCATCCGTCCATCCGTCCGCAGTGGACGACGGAGGAAGCGACGAAGCGACGGGACGCGGTGTTGACCGTCGAGTGTTGACCGTCGATCGATCCATCCATCCATCCAGCCGCGACGATCCGTGACGTTCGTGTTCGTGGCCCCGCCCGTTCGTTCGTTCGTTTGGAATCGAACGCACCCGCTCACTCGTTCGTCTCTCTTAGCCAGCGCAGAGACTTGGCGGGGGAGTCAGCGTCCGTTTCATCAATTCGTTTTCTCTGCGGGCCGTGGGCGTGGGAGCGCGCCTCGGTGGTGGTGTTTGAAGGGTTTGTGTGAACGACGGTGGATTCCGGGTGTGACCCGCCGCGCGGAGGACGAGGGAAACGCGTCGCCCGTCGTGCCAACGAGGAATTGTCTCTCGTCGGCTATGAACGCGTCGTCCGCTTCGGCGCGAGGGAATTGCCACCACACAAGGAGAAGTAAGACGCAGGCGTCGAGAAATGGTGGGATAAGACGACGGGGAATCGCGGTGTGTCGGGAGATGGGTCGACGAGATGAGAAGACTTCGGCGGCGGCGAGACAACGGGCAACGAGGACGCGCGCGGATTCGGGCGCCGACGGAAACGGACGCTTTGAGCGAGAGTACGCGCGCAAACCCGTGCCCGTGTACGTCATGCTTCCTCTCAATGTGGTGACGAATGACGGGGAGGTCAATGATCCAGAGACGTTGGAAAACGGTTTGCGGGCGCTCAAAGACGTTGGTATCGAGGGTGTCATGATTGACGTGTGGTGGGGAATCGTGGAGAGAGCCGGACCGAAGAAGTACGACTGGGAGGCGTACAAGACTGTCATCGGTATGATACGGGAGATGGGTCTCAAGGTGCAGGCGGTCATGTCTTTTCATGCGTGTGGAGCCAACGTCGGGGACGTTTTGGAGATTCCACTTCCGGAATGGGTCCTCGAAGCGGGCGACAAGGATCCAGACCTCTTCTTCACCGACCAATACGGTTACCGCAATCCAGAGTGCATATCGCTTTGGGCAGACAACGCGTCCACGCTGGCTGGTCGAACGCCGATGAACACGTACAAGGACTTCATGATTAGCTTTAGGAAGACTTTCAAGTCTTACCTCGGAACGACCGTGACTGAGATCGCCGTGGGGTGCGGACCTTGCGGAGAGTTGCGGTATCCAGCGTACCCAGAGAATAAATTTGCCCAAAAGGCGTCTCAGTGGCGTTTCCCTGGTATCGGTGAGTTTCAGTGCTACGATCAGCGTGCGTTGGTATCCCTGGCTCGCGCTGCCTCGGAGGCGGGCCACATTGAGTGGGGTGGGTCGGGTCCTCACGACACGGGAGGCTACTGTAACCTCCCCTTTGAGACGGGCTTTTTCCGTTACGACGGCGGCAGTTGGGACACAGACTATGGGTTATTTTTCCTGTCGTGGTACTCGGGTGAGCTGGTGCAGCACGGAGACCGTATGCTCGAGATGGCCAAGCGTGTTTTTGATCGAACTGGAGTCACCTTGGCAATCAAATGTGCGGGAGTTCATTGGTGGTACAACGTTAGGTCTCATGCCGCCGAGCTCACCGCCGGGTACTTCAACACGCGAGCGGGAGAGATTGTCCCCGAGCGCGACGGTTACGCACCAATAGTGAAAATATGCAAGAAGCACGATGCGCGCTTAAACTTCACGTGTGTCGAGATGGCTGACAGCGACCATCCGTGGTACTGTCACTGCGGGCCGGAAGGTTTACTCAGGCAGATTAGATCGGCGTGCGCACGATACAGCGTTCCATTCGCCGGCGAAAACGCCCTCTGTCGATTCGACCAGGCTGCGTACGACAGGATCATCAGAAACTGTGCCGGTGAGGGCAACGACGAAAAAATGTGGCGCGAAGGTACCATGCTCCCTCCGATGGCGTGTTTCACCTTTTTGAGATTCAACGCCGAGCTCTTTTCACCATACCAATTCGAGTCTTTCAAGTACTTCATGCAGCGCATGCGCGATGAAACTGGTTTGATAGACACCTCTGTTCCAGAAACTTTCGGGGGTACTAGAGGAAGTGAGGAAGATGAGGATGAGGATGACGATGTTCCGGGCATCTCCCAAGGCGAATCACGCGTCCAGCTTGGACTGTAATTTATGTATTGAACCGCACGCAACAAAAAAGTTTTGTAATGTTATCTTTGCATTGAGCACCCCAAATCAAATGAAAACGCTCGGCCGTCTCGTTTACGCTCCTCGCACCCAAATCGCGCACGGTGACGAAGTGGTTATTAACAGGCTAAAGAGGTGTCAAATTACAAATATCGACCGAGAACGTAGGCCAGGATCGCGGTGAGGAGAATGTGGAGCAATGTGAATCCCTTGACAATGTTCTTGCCCGTTTTCTTCATGACCATGTTCAAGTCATTGGCCAACACTTTGTTGCGGTTTTGTAACAGCGCCACTTCGCGCTGCAAGCGAGCCCGCTGTTCCGAATCCGTCTCGTTCGGCGGCGGCGGCGGCAACTCCTCAGGCACGGTGGCCGGCTTGTTGCCCGTCACATACTTCACGCGGAGTCGCGTCTCATTGATCTTTTGGTCTGGTCTGGAAAACAACTCAGCCATATCCGTTGCTTCACCACTCGCCGTCGCTTGGATCAAGAATTTATCCTTGCACGCGGCGAAATCAGCCGGCATTTCGCGGTGTGCTTGCATGACAACCGTCACCTTGACGCTAGAACCTGGCTCAACGATGCCTGTGTTCGGCTTGACGCAATACTTCTTCGGAGACGTCGTCTTCACCTTGAAAGCTTGCCTCTCCTTGGTCGGGTTCTTGAGCGTCAGCTCGGAGGAAATTTGCTTTCTGAGTTCAACTGCGACGCGAAAGACACACACGCCTCGTCAGTCTTACTTCGCTCGTTCGCCCGGCTCAAAATTCGGTCATCGATCGATCCAGCTATAGTAGAAGAACTCAACAATCCAACCACCCCCACGACGTTCGCGCGCGCAGTTTCAAAACAAAAAAAGCAGGAAAAGAAAAAAAGAAGACGCACACGCAAAAGGCAACTCCGTTCCCGGAGTCACCACGATGGAATCACTGTTCGTCATGGTGTTCGCTCAGTTCGTGTTTCAAACGAATTCCTTTGAACGGTCTCACGATCCAAGTCACCCTCGCGCAGCGACCACGTCGTTGGACTGCGCGTTGACCGACACACAAACACACACAAACACAAATAGACACTCCTTTCGCGTTTTCGATCCGTTCGCGCGGGCGCGGGAAGGATTCAGACGACGCGTGGGCGCGGAATGCCGTTCGAGGGAACGCAGGCGCGCCAAATCAACCTAGGCTGGTTCGTGTCCATTTCATTTTTTTTCGAGACGTTTTGGCGGTTCGTGAATCAAGCTTTTCGTCGAGGGGTCCCATCGAGTCAACTCCTCCACCTTCCAGAGATGGAATTGGGAAGAGGCTGCACTCGGTGGATTTATCAAGAGGTTGGATGAATGAACAAACGAACGAATGAACGGGAGGGACGACGACGATTGAATTGGAGAAACTTCAGATAGGTATGAAAAATCTTGTTGGCCCACGCTGAGGGTGAAGCGCGCAGAGCGAGAGGCGGGCGGGTAAAAATGTCAAAGACTTCACCGTCGGGTATCATCGAGCGAACAAAAACGCCCGAAGGCAGAGCGCGCGTGGAAGCAAGAAAAAGATTAGGCTTCCCTGTTTACGCGCACCAGGTTCGCGGGTTCTTGAAGGCATCCAAGGCATCTTCTTCGCGAGAACCTGGAGCCGGGTTGTGGTCGTATTGGAACTCGCAGTAGCGCGGCAAGGACATGAGAATAGACTCGATGCGGCCACCCGTCTTCAAGCCAAAGGTGGTACCGCGGTCGTAGACAAGGTTGAACTCGACGTAGCGCCCACGGCGCATTTGTTGCCAGGCGCGTTGTTCCGGGGTGAATTCGTCATCCTTGTGTTTGGCGACGAGCGGGACGTACGCCGGGACGACACCGGCAGCCATGTCGGTGGCAAAGGCGAGGAGCTCGTCCTTGCTGCGGTCGTTCATGTCGTCAAAGAAGACACCCCCAACACCGCGGCGTTCACCGCGGTGCTTGATGAGGAAATAATCATCGGCCCATTGCTTGAACTTCGGGTAGAACTCAGCGTCGTGCTTGTCGCAGATATCCTTCAAAGTTTGGTGGAAGTGCGTGACATCTTCATCAAAGATGTAGGACGGAGTCAAATCCGTACCGCCGCCAAACCACCACGCGCGCGGGGCGCCGGCGGCACCCTTCGGCGCATCCGTTTCAAAGTAACGGTAGTTGAAGTGCACAGTCGGGGCCATAGGATTGTGCGGGTGCATAACGCTCGAGATACCGGCGGCAAAGAACGGAATCATTTCAGTGCCCGAGCCTTCTTCGCCGGTGGCGGCGCGGTACGCCTCTGGCGGCATTTGGCCGTACACGACGGAAACGTTGACGCCCGCCTTTTCAAAAACATTACCGTCTTGCAACACCCGGGAGATACCTCCACCACCACCCGGTCTCGTCCACGCGTCCTCATGGAACTTCTTACCGTCAAGCTCGGAGATGGCGTTGCAAATCTCGTCTTGCGCCGCGCGAATCATCTTCTCAAACCTCGAGCGCATCGCGGAATCATCCCCTTCCTCACCCGCGCCGTCTCTCAGAAGCGTCGTCGGCGCCTGATCAATCTTCACTTCATCCTCAATCCCTCGCGCCGCGGCTGCGCGCGCCGCGACGAATCGCGTCGCCGCCCGTCCTCGCGCACCGCCAACCGCGCTTCGCGCGCCCGCGGGTTTATCCACTCGTCTCCCGGCAGTCGTCCGAGCGGCGATCGTCGGCGCCGCAGCCGTCATGGTAAAGCTCGACATCCCGTTGCGCGTGCGTGCGTCGTCGTCGTCGTCTCAAACGCGGGTCGGTTTCTTCCCCGTACACGTGCGTCAAAGTGTCGCACCGCGCGCGCGCCTAGACCGATTCGACCGACTGATGACTGCACCGATGGATTCGGTTCGGTTGCTCGCTCGCTCGCTCTCCCGCGCCGTATCGTCGTCGTCGGTTTCGAGTCACGATTCATACGATTCACGAGTCACGAGTCGTCGATTCACACACACACACACACGCACACGCACCCAGGGTGGATTCGGGTGGATTTGGATTTTATTCGTGGAGTGTACGAGTGGATTTCCCCCCGTGCGATGGTGCGTGCCCTCGCTTGGTTTCGTTCTTTTTGGATCGGGTGAAAATATCGATCGTTTCGGTTTCGGTTTCGGTTTCGGTTTCGGTTTCGGTTGAACGAGGACGACGATGAAGAACCGAACCGAACCGACGGACCTACCGAAGGTTGAATTTCGGTCGGCACTCAACAACGACGCGCGCGCGCGCACCGCGACGTGGGTACGTACGTCGGTCGTCGGGTGCGTCGATATCTCGACCGAACGAACGAAGGCGGTGTGTGTGCGTATTCGTGTGTGTGTATTCGTGTGTGTATCCGTACGCGCGCGGACGACGGGAGGGACCGCCGGAGGCGAAGAAGGAAGGGGAGCCGACTGGCGACGATTTCGTTTCGGTTGGATTGAAGAGTACCATGGGGTTTTTTGGATCGATGAAACGGAATAAATCTAAAAAGATGAAGGATGGGTCGACGAGGGAGACGACGACGAAGCGCCGCGTCGAGATTGATGACGACGACGCCGGGGAAGAGGGGGCGAGTGGGCAACTCCAAAGGGTGGTTGAAGAGTTTCCAGAGCGAATGGACTCGAAAGAGACAACGCCGCGTGGATTGAGCCATCACACGCACCACGTGCGCAAAAGTCTTCGAGCGAAAACGATGGAGTTGCATGGATTCGCGATGTCGGATTCTAAAAGGGCGCTGGTTCTCGGGGCGGTTGAAGAGTTGCTCGACGATTACGACGAGGACGCCGGGTCGTCTTCGATATTGATGGACGAGCTTACCATCTACAGAACGACTTTTCGGACGTTGAGACGTTTGTTAGAGATGGAGCTGGCCAAGAAAAAGTCCGGGGTGCAGACGAATCACGAAGTTTGTATTAGTTCCGTTGAGAATGCTTTGAACCTCGCCAATGCGTTGATATTACAATTTCACGGGAGCGAGGCGAGCAAAGACGCGGTCAGTTTGTTGGATCCCGTCGCTCGAGGGTTCGTCGGTCAGTTTTACTCTAATAAAGAGTCCCTCTCTTCGACGCTTTTGGCTCAGAACATGGCAGAGCTCTCGCTCAGTATGCGACCTAACTCTTTCCCTCGCGAGGAGAGCTCTGGCGACCTTTCTGGGCAACTCTCTGGAGATTCTTCAGAACAGTTCAACTCGGCACGCGTATCGATCGACTTGAGGAGAGACGACCGCATTGTGAGTTGGTCATCGTTTGACGTCTTCAAGTTTGCGAAAGACCCAAAGGTAAACGGCTATCCATTGAGGACGTTGGCGATGCAACTCTTTGAACACTTTCGGCTCTTTGACTCGCTTCCCCTCAAGGAAACTCGCGTCTCGGTTTTCTTAAAGGAAATTGAGAGTTTGTACAACCAAGTCGCGTACCACAATAACGTACACGCTACGGATGTGACGCAGGCGATGGCTTATTTCATCGATTCGGGCTTGATAGAACAGTTGGAACCAGTGCACGTTTTCACCTTGCTGTTGTCAACCGTCGTACACGACGTCGGCCACCCAGGATTTAACAATTCGTTTTTAGTCGATTCCAAATCAGAAGCCGCAGAGAGATGGAACAATTCGAGCGTAAATGAAAACGGACATTTGTTTACAACGTATGAATTGCTTGAAAAGCACAAGGTTCTCAAAGCCTTCGCCCCTGAAGAACAAAGTAAGATTACCTTTTGGTTGCGAAAAATCATACTTCACACAGACATGGAATTCCACGGCGAATTGTTGCAAAAGATGATAAAGGAAGTCGAGATGGAAGTCAATGAGCTCGGTGATCCCCGTCCGATCAAGGAGTGGAATAGTGTGTGGATTCCGTTGGCATTCATTGTGCATTGTGCGGACATCAGTAATCCAGCGAGACCTTATGAATTGGCGTTTCCATGGGCCACGATGATCACCGACGAATTCTACATTCAAGGAGACCGAACTCGCGATCTCATGATGAAAGTCGATTCGTTTTTGGACAGAAAGCTGGCAAAACCGGGAACTACACAAAATAATCAACTTGGGTTTATCAAGTTTGTCGTCAAGCCGACTTTGGCCATTCTCAAAGCGGTGTTGCCCAGCGTGGATTTACTCATAGAGATTTTGAATACAAACGTTCGTGCGTATGAGGAAGCTGTCGAGCCGGCTAAAACTTGATAGCACTAGAAGTTGTGTTAAAATAGAATCTACTGTACTGTATTTGGTTCTGACACCTTTCCTGGATGATTCCGAACTTTTCTGTGTCGTACTTGTTCTGGATCAAACCCACCCTCGTCAGATCCGTAAGTCGCCCAGCTAGGCGTCCGTTCCATGTAGTCCAACGCGGTGAATTTTTCACCACTCGCGACAAGATCTTGAAACTTGTCGTAGTTGATCCACGTGTACCATTCATCATCAATCTTGTATCTCTCGGTTCGGGCGAGGAGAATGCAGCACGAGTGCGCGTGCTCGCACGCGAGCCCGTATTCTTCTTCACCGTTCTCTCCCCTTCGTAGGTTGACAATGGCTTCGCCAAACTCGCACACATCCTTGTGATAAGGAACGTTCTTCATGGTTAAAGAAGACGCATCACTACTGCCACAGTACGTGACCCCCTTGATTTCGATGAAATCCGGTTTACCGAGATCAATCAGCTTGGCGTATGCGGCAACCTCCTCCATGTTCCAGCCAGAGACGAGAGTCAATCTGTAGACTGTTCGCTGTTGCTTATCCTTCAACGCCGTGAGAGAATCTATGAATCTATCCCAGTAATCTGAAAAGAGTGGACGATCGACCGCTTTGAGCGTCTCAGGGGTCGCTGCGTCCACTGAGACGTACAGTTGCGTGATGGGGGGCAAGTTTGAAATGGCTTCCGGAAACTGGGCATTCGTCACCAGAAAGGTGCTCATCTTTCGAGAGTGGAGCTCGTTGACAAAGGTGCCGATTTCTGGGTACATGATGGGCTCTCCGACGAGAGAAAGAGCACAGTGCCTTGGATTCATACCTTCGACGAGCTTTTCAGGTAAGACTCCAGGTACACCCTTCATCTGCTTGACCATTTTACGATGCTCTGACACCGCCGCCTCGACGAGTTCGAGCGGATCGTCCATCTGCCATCTCCATGATTTCCCAACAGGGTTCGTGTGATGTCTCCAACAGAAAGTGCATTTGTTGGCACACGCCAACGATGGAGTGGTCTCCATGCATCTGTGACTCTCAATCCCGTAGAACGTGTGCTTATAACAACCACCACGACCTCGAAGCATCGCCTTTGTCCATCTGCAAAGCTTCACTCCTGAATGAGACCCCAAAATTTTGTACCCTTGCTTAGTGAGTGCACCTCGAAGCGCGTCGGTAACCATTTCACGTTTTTCACCATTTTCGCTCTCTCCCATATCCTCCATGTCTTGACCATCCTCGCTCCCAGTTCCGTCGAGAGCTGCCGATGCGTCGTCCTCGCCTGCGCTCGCATACTCGCACTCTTCCTCCACTGGTGCCTCGCTCAATCCATCAGTCGTTTTCAAATCCACATCCACCACGGTAGACTTGTAAAGACGGCGTTCAACTTTACCGCTCCATTCCTCAAACTGTGTCTCCATTCGTCCGCCCGCCTCATCGCCGTCGCACCGCCTCGATATGCGTTCGGCACCCATCCGAGCGAGCTGCGCGTCAAGCTCGCGTCCCGCTCGATTGAAATTGTCGCCGTACTCCTTGTTACCACAACCAAACACCGCAAATCGCACGTTTTTAAGATACATCCAGCCCGTCCTTTCGTCATACGCCGCCTCTCTCGCCCATCGCGCGAACCAAGCGCTCGCGTCTGGCACCATTCCTCCCTCGTGCGTACTTACGACGAAAAGCGCGACGACTCGTCCACCATCAGGCGGCGTAAACATCTTCTCCGGATCCTCGACATCGCTCGCACTGACGAGTTCGAACGAACCCGAGGAGAAAGCGGAAGAAGACGCGGCTTCGCTCGCGTTCAACGCGTCTCTGAGCCTTGTCGCGAACCTCTTCGCCGTTCCGGTGAGCGACGCGTATACCACATACCTTCGCTCATCCACGCCACCTTCCCCAACCATCGTCCCCGATCCCCTTTCTAACACCCCGGTATCTTCCCGTGTCTTCCTACCGTCCCTCCGCGACGATTTACCGCCCCGTCCCGCCGTCGTTGTCGTCAATCTCTCCCACGCCGCCGCCCAACCGGTACCTCCCACCCTTTGTCCAGTCGCCCTCGCGACGACCAATCCAGTCGCCACCACGCACGCGCACGCCCACGCGCACCGCGCCGCGGTCGACGCGACTCCTCTTCCATCCTCCGACGTCGTCATTTCGTCCGTCGAACCTTTTGGTTGCGTTGGATTTCGTCCGTCGTCCGTGTTCGTCGTCAAGTGCACGAGTGGCGAAACTGAGAGGGCGAACGTTCTATTTACTCATCATAAGGTGATCAAACTCACTCGGACGATTTTTACTTTCAATCCCATGACATAATCGATAATTTCACCCTTTCGATTTTT
>Ga0182063_1028717_pt1 | contig 10418 bp, 6 predicted proteins | sample 101ome_6_FD_127782 | JGI IMG/M metagenome (GOLD analysis project Ga0182063, IMG submission 127782) | Metatranscriptome of coastal salt marsh microbial communities from the Groves Creek Marsh, Georgia, USA - 101409CT metaT (Metagenome... | ecosystem: Environmental > Aquatic > Marine > Intertidal... | reverse complement strand
GTTTGATAAGCGCTTTCGCGCTTTCATAGTTATTTTTTCAGTTATGAGACCGACGCTACTACCGACTGAGCCAACAAAGCGTGTATTTTAACGCGCGTACGCGCAACTGTGGGTCATCCGGATCGATCTTGGACCGGACGACCGCCCGGAACTCTCTCTCAATAAATTACGGGTGGAAAGTTGGATCCACATCCCGCACGAGTGTGACGCCGACGGCGGCGCGCGCTTTTTCGTGCGACGGACGCGACACACCAAGTCGTCGTCGTCGCTTTCGTGAAGACGGACATGGATATCGCCGCGATGACGTCCAAGTCGTCGGCGTCTACGGCGCTTCCGTCGTCGGCGTCTCGCCTGAGCTCGCGCGCGTCCGCCGCCAGAACCGGAACGGCGCCGCTTCGTCACTCGAGGACGGCGTCTTCGGGGCGTCGTCGTCGAACAGGAACGGCGGTGTCGGCGAAGATGAGCGAAGAGCCGAAATACGTGCGCGATAGCCGAGACGAACGGAAGGAGACGTCGCCGGCGGATGCGGGACGAACGACGCGGGACGTTGAGGTGTTCCGCGACGCGCTCGGATCGGTGGCGGCGGCGGATTCGCCGATGACTCAGACGCTCCACAAGGAATTCGGCGTCGAGGGACGCGTGCGCGTGCGAGACGGAAGAGGAGGCGCGACCAAGGTTTTGTTGACGCACCCGAGCGGAGCGTACGCGGATGTCTACCTCAAAGGTGGTAACGTCGTGAGTTGGACGCTGGCGAACGGTGGGGAGGTGTTTTACGTGCCAGAGGATGCGACTTTTAAAAAGCACGCGCCGACGGATGGCGGGAACCCTATCGCGTTTCCGCAGTTTGGCGTCGGCGGAGAACGCCCGGGATCGGTCGCGAACGCCAATCCGAAGATGCCAGAGGATGGATTTGCAAACAAGATGGAGTGGAGAATCGGTGAGACGGGAACTTACACCTCTGAGGATGGGTCCAACTGCCCTTTTCTCGCCCTCGAGGCGACGGATGACGACTCCACGCGCGCCGTCTTTCCGCACAGCTTCAAGCTCACCATGGAGATTTCTCTCGAGTACAGCGCTCTTAGGATTAAGACAACGGTGCAAAACACCGGGGCGAGTAAGTTTGAGTACGCGTTAGGATACAAGGCGCACGTCGCGGTGAATGACGCCCGCGAGGGTGACGTCTACTACGTCGGTTTCGAGGATTGCGTCGCGCTCGACAACATGGTGCATCCGACCAAGCCGCGCGTGCGTTTCACCAATGATCTCCCGGTGCTAGAAGAGCGATGCTTCAGACTTCGTGAAAAGACTGATAGAGTCTACCTGAGCACCGATCACCGCGACACAGGTGTCGAAGTGGGCACCGGGTGTACGTTTTACGCGCAAAACTTGTCGGGAGAGTCGGGGTGCATCGATCGCGCCGTCTTTACTCCGTGGGAAGAGTCTCCGCAAACCTACCGTTGGTACGCGGGTTTAGCCATAGGTAACTTTGGGAAACTTCGCATCGCCGAACCAGACTCGAAGTCGTCCGTCGAAGTTCAGTACAAGATTGTCGACAAGACGCCGAGCCTCGCGATTCGCGACGAAATCGCCATGTTGGAAAAGGTCAACGCGCGCGCGGCGCTCACGAGGCCAAAGCTCGATTTGAGCGACACCGACCTACCGGTGGATCTTCAATGATGATGATGTCTCTACTTTTGTATTACTTATTGATGATGATGAATTTTCCTTTCAACTACTAAGACTGCGCTTTGTTCGCCGACGCGTCGCCCGCGTACTCCCCCGGCGGCTGCAAATCCGGCCAATCCCCTCTGCACCCGAACCGCACGTACAAGTTCTTCTTCCCACACAACTGATCGTCCGCCTCCACGAGCGCCTTGATTCCCGCCAACACTTGCCCCGTCGTTTCCTCGTCATCCAGACTCGCCCCGTCCTTGACCACCACGCGCACCTCGCTCAGCTCGTACGCCTCCCTCTGCGGCGCCGACTCGTCCGCCCCTTCCAAATCCACCCACACCGTCACCGACCCGAACAACCACGTCCAACAGTCCCCTCTCGCCGTCGCCCCTCTCCCACCGCCCACCGTCGCCACGCACAGCCTCAGGTACGTCGACAACTGTTCGTGCGCTCCGTTTTCTAGCAACAACGCGCGCGCCTCTTCCGACAACGTCTCGTCACTCTCTTCGCTCTCCACCGCTCCGCTCTCCACGCTCGACGCGATAAGCGCCGGAACGGACACAGGAGAGTATCCGAGTCGTTTCGCGAGCGATCTCGCGACGGCATCGTTGGCTCTTTCGTCGTCACCGACGACGACGATGCTGATTCCTTTGAGCGCCGCGGAAACCTCGTCCGCGAGCGAAGACGACGCTCGGACGACGACGCTCGGACGACGACGTGAACGATGACGTTTGGAGGACGACAACGACGTCGTGCGTCCGCCGTGGAACGATGTTCGTGCGATAAGTCGCGTCGCGGACGCCGACATCGCGCGAGGGATAATAAAGTCAAGTGGAACAGAGCGCCGCAGCGAAGAGCGCGCTCGCTTTTTGGCCAAACTCTGGTGGCGCCGACGTCACAGACTGATTCATCACGAAGACGACGCGGCGATTCGACGCCTGAGAGATTGCGCGCGACGATGGAGTGAACGCACTCCGTCTCTTGTGCGCGCGATGCGCGCGGCGTGGAGACGGGCGTCGCGATCTAAGCGAACGACGAGTGAGGCGACTTCCGACCCGGCGGACGATTTGGATGGCCGGCGTCGAGCGACGCGAACGTCGTCTTGGTCGTCGGCGGCATATTCGTCGTCAACGTCGCCGTCATCATTGACGTGGAAGAGAAAGCTTTGCAAACGCTTGGTGACGCGAAGGAGAGCGACTTCGGTCGTGCGAGCGGTGACGTCCTCGCAGCGGAGCGACAGCGCATGGATTTCCCAGCGAACTCGATCGATGTCGTCGCGCGCGGCGGCGTTTTGACTTTGAACGCGATTCGCGGCGGACACGGCATCCGCGAGCGCCGCATTGAGCCGCTCGACGACACATTGCGAGACGAGGGTTAAATCTCCGGCTTGGATCGATGTCGCGGCGGCGATCGCGGATGTCTCCACTGTGCCGCGAACGAGCCGAATCGGATAATCGACGTCCCTCCGCCGAGCTCGGCGTTTCATGTTCGCCTCGGCGTCTTCCCGCGCGCACTCTTCGGCGGTTTGTCGCGCTATATCGAGTTCGGATTCGATTGCGCGCAGCGCACGTGCGTCTCGTTCGTGCGCAGCGCGAGCCTCGGCGAGGTCCCTCTCGTGCGTCGCACGTTTTGATCTCGCCGAAACAAGGCGGTCCCACCATTGTTCATGTAAACCTTGCGGGAAGACACCGCACGACGACGATGCGTCATCCGCCGACGTTGATGATGATTTGAAAGAAGGTTGTTTGAAAAGAATGTCGCCTTGGTGGTGGTAGAGTTTGAGCATCGCTTCCAAGTGCACGCGAGAGGCGGGATTATCTTGAATTTCGCGCCGAAAAGCGCGCGTCGCCGATTTCGCCGCGCGCGTGGCGTCGTTGACTCTCTTCGAAGCCTTTTCGAGTCTCGATTCCTGTTCGCGCTTCAACGCTTCCTTTTGATCGATTTCGCGCGTCCACCTCTTCGCCTCCCCTGCGTCCTCTTTACCGTCGTCGTCGATGGTGGCGAAGTCTCCCGCGACGTTCGCGTCGTGTAGTCGAATCGCCAGTCGAACGCGCTGTAAATCGTACAACAGCACATCAATCTCCATCTCTTTCCGCTCGCGCGCCAGCACGCGCAGCTTTGAATCGAACGCAGTTGTAGATTCCTTGGCTTGTTGCACGAGATTGCGAATTTCTCCTCGTATCGCCATGCTCTGCTCGTCCATCGCTTTGCGGCGCAAACGCAACGCATTGCCATATTCAGCCAATCGCGCAGTTTGCTCGGCATTCAAACCCATTCGAGCCTTCCACTCCTCGTCGTTATCCAGATCGAAGGGTGCGCCATTGCTATCGACACCGCCGCATAAATCATCCGGTATAAACTCTGGGCGGACTATCTCCGTTTGAAGTTTTGCGCTCGCGTTAAAGTTTTGCCGATTATCGCACGCTTCGTCGTCGATTTCGCCCGCATCGTTGGAAATGTCCCGACCCATCATTTCGCGCAGTTTTGAAATCTCATCGTCGCGAGACGCATCCATTTGGTCGTCATCGTTTATCCGTACTCGGGCGGTTTCCAACGCGTCGTTCCGATACTTCAGAGGATCCGAGCCCAACGCTACAACGCTCTCTGCGTCGACGGCTTCATTTTCATCGAGGACCTCTTCACCAGATACCACTTCTCGAATCCGTGTTGAGTCCCACCACTGCATGAGCACGTCCGAATCAAAACGCATCTCTGTTCGCAGCGTTTCCGAGTGCGTTCGTCGCAACGCGTTAACGCGCCGATCGATCGAACGCAGGTGATTGATGATTTCTGCTCTCGCGGCGACAGCTGACGCATGTCGCTTGTTGAATTGCTCTCTCGCGTCCTCCGCCCGAGCCGCGAGCGCCAAGCACTGCGTCATCATCCGCCGAGGATGCACGAGCTGATCGAACGTATACAAGAACAACGACAGCGACGATGTTTCCTCTCCCGCGTTATCCGTTTCCGGCTTTGTCGTAGACGATCCCGCGAGTTTGTCGCTCGCATTGGATGGACATTCGCGCTCGAGACTTAACGACGTCTCGACGCGACGCAGCACGCGCGCCTTGAACCACGTCGAATCGCGCGCAGAACGATAAGAAATCGCACGACGACGTGGAAAATTCCACGCGCTCACGTCGCGCGGACGATCCACCCCTCGCGCTTTCGAAGCGAACGTCTGCGTTCCTTCACACAGTCGCGCAGCTTGTCGCTCGTTGGACGCGAGCATGGCGCAGAGCTTCTCGTTTGTCGCATCGATAACGCGCGTCGCGTACGCCTTGTACAACGATTCCACCGCATACACGCTCTCGATATCCATGCACGCGTCGATAGTTTCGAAGCCCCGCGCGCGGGCGTGTAAGTCACGGACATCTTCACATAGGTGAGAGAGTCTCGCTCGCAGCGACTCGCGTCTGTTCATCTTCCGCGCCAACGAGTGTCGAATGGACGGTACGCGATGCGTCTTCGGCGGGTCGACCGTCGTAGACGACGCGTCGTCGTTCGTTGAACGTCGCGCGAGATGTCGGTTTCGTCGTCCGCGTGTCGCGCGCGTCGCGTTATGCCGCGTGATGTGTCGTCGAGTCCACCTTCTAAATTTAACCGGCTTCGCGCCGAAAGCATAATCATCATCTAAAGTTATCGCTACATGCTAAGCATCACGTACCTATTCCCTCACCACCGAAAACCCCGGGCATTGCCCCACCCCTTCCGCCGCCGCCTTTCTTCGCCTCCTCGTCCTCTTCCCGTTGTATTGCCTCTCTCCGTTCTAAAAACTTGCTCACCGCCTGATCCAACGCGTCTCTCCCCGTGAGCAAAAGTCTATTCACCATCTCTGGGTCTCGCTCCCCCCGCCCCGCATCGAACTCTTTCCTCGCCGATTCTCGTATGACGTCTCGCCACACCCGCCCTCGATCGTCGCGCCAGACGAAAAACACGGATGCGCGTATCACCGAGCGATAGAGACTGAGCGCTTCTTTGCGCGTGGTTAAGAGCGCCGCGCGCACGTGCGCCTCGTCGGTTTTCAATCGTTCGCCGCGTTCGCGGTCCTGAGCGCGAAGGTGAAAACGATGTAAGCGTCAGTGTTTTGCGTCGAACGATGAAGATGACGGCGGCGCGACACGACGAACGAACGAGCGGACGTACCAAGTTGGATTCGATTATTTCAATGGTTTTCCCGCCGTCTTTATCGTCTTCGTTGAGAAACGCGGGTGACGACGAGGCGACGGCGCGGGTGCGAATGTCATCTGTACGAAACGATGCGCGTGACGCAGTAATGCCGCGCCGGGAGAGGCGTCGAAGCATCGTCGCGTTGTGGCGAAAGAAAGTTGTATCTTTTCGTTTGTCTTGAGCGAGCGACGCGCTGCGCGCACACATGGTCGATGCCTTGCCAAAATGGTTCAGTAGCTTTTAAAACGAAATTAACAAATGTGACTATCGAGATGAGTTCGCTCGACGTCTTTACTCGCTCGAGAGCGCGCGGCGGCTGCGGCGTCAGCGCGTTGTCTGAGGTTGCGCGCGGACGCCTCGCCGGTTTCGGCGACGAGCTGAGAGAAAATCGACGTTGGATCGGCGAGCATGGCTGATGGAGAGTCGATGGCGACCAAATTTCCAGCTTCGAGACACACCACCTTGTGGTTTTCAATGATGGTGTTGATCCGATGCGCAATGGTGAGAATTGTGCACGAGTGGAACTCTTGAGCGATGACTTTTTGCATGTTGTCATCCGTCTCCGTGTCCACACTCGCCGTGGCTTCGTCGAGACAAACAATCTTTGTGTCGCGCAACATGGCGCGCGCCAAACACAGCATTTGACGTTGACCGGCAGAGTAATTCGAGCCAAACTCTTCGACCGGGGCTTCCAAGCCGAGGCCTTGCGCACCGATGAATTCCTTGCACTTTACATGTTCGAGCGCATACCACAAGCTTTCGTCGGAGTGCTCGTTGAAAGGATCGAGGTTGTATCTAATGGTGCCGCTAAACAACACCGGGTCTTGCGGGATGCACGTAATCGCTGAACGCAATCGTTTGAGCGTAATAGTGGAAATGTCGATCCCATCGAGCCAGATGGAACCGTTGGCGGGCTCACACAACCGCCAGAGGGCAACCAACAAGGAGCTCTTGCCGCTTCCCGTTCTGCCGCAAATGCCAATCTTTTGTCCGGGTTGAACTTCAAATGATACGCCTTTGAGCACCAACGGAAGCTCTGGTCTGTACCGCATCTCGAGGTTCTCAAACCTTAGCGCGCCTTGTGAAGGCCATTCCTTTGGAGGATCTTCGATGACACCGTGTTTGGCGCCGGCTCCAGTCTCTTCCTCGGATTCGAGTCGCGTGTACTCGTCGATGCGCTCGACGCTCACCATTTGCGATTCCAACTCGGAGACGATGCGAATTACCCAAGACAACACACCAGTTATGTCGATCGCGTACGTGAGCGATAAACCAATGAGGGCTGAATCGAGTTTGTTGCGCTCAAAGACTGAAATGATGGCGACGACGAGCGTCAGCGAGTTGCCAATGGTTTCGAGTCGAATCGGAAGCCAACGTTCGCAGCCGCACTTTTGGGTGTAGTCAGCTGTTTGGTTGATGCCAATTCTACTTTCGTTTTCGGTGATGAACCGTTGCTGGTGCCCAAAGGCGCGAATCGTGCTCAAACCACCGAGTGTCTCGCCAAAGTGCGCGAACACCGGGGAGCCGCTCACCGCGTCGAGGCGCTTCGCCTCGCGGTAGCCCGGGCGGTAGTACCGCTGAATGTAAAAGTAAACGAAGAAGATTGGTACCAGGAATGGCAGCAGAATGGGCATGATCCATCCCATGACGACGATGGTCCCGAAGAGGAGTAATCCGAACGAGGCCACACTCGAAACAGTTTGGCCGATAATGTTATCGAGGGCGTTCGTATCCTTGCTAAACCTCTGTATGATCCGACCGAGCGGCGTGGTATCGAAGAAACTCAGACGAGTGCTCATCACCGACTCGAGCAAGTGCAAGTGTAAGCCCGTCGCCGCAGTGAGGGCAGCAACCATCCAAGAGAATGTTCTAACCCACGCGACGAAGGCCGACACGACTCCAATCGCGCTGTACACAGACATGTAGATTGTCTGGCCTAGCTCCCACTTGCTCTGCGACCAGTACGCGAGCCACACATTGGTGAAGACGCTCAAGGCTCTCTCTGAGATTGTGATGAACATGAGCGCCGTAAACGTCCAAAATCCGCCACCCATCGCGTTAATGTACGCCTTGTAAACGTTCATCTTTACGGAACCTTCCTCGCGCTTTTCAATGTTCATCGAAGCTTTCGACTTTTGCGTCGACATGGTTTCCTTCATGCCTTCGCTCACGGTGACATCCACCGCTTCCTCTTCTTTCGCCACTTCGGCTTGCTGAGTTCCGCGATACGAGTGCATCATTGCCTTGAAAATCGGCCCATTTTCAATCAAGTCAGAGTACTTGCCAGACTCGGCGATTCTACCATCCTTCATGACAATGATGTTGTCCGCAAACTCTGTAAACTGTAATTGGTGCGTGACTAGGAGCACCGAGCTGTTCCGCATCACGCCTCGGATGCAACGCTTAAAGACGTCTTTCGCGACGTGCGCGTCGAGTGCGGAGAGCGGGTCGTCTAGAATGGCAAATTCTGCGTCTGCATAAATTGCGCGCGCTATCGAAGTGCGCTGCTTCTGTCCACCGCTCAGCGTGATTCCCTTTTCACCGATTTCCGTGTCGTCACCATTCGGCAAGAGTGCGATGTCCTTTTCCATGCACGCGGCTTCGAGCGCCTGGTGGTACTTGTTCTCATCGTACGCTCGACCAAAAAGAACATTGTTGCGGAGAGACATCGATTGCACCCAAGCGGTTTGCGCGACGTAGGAGACAGTGGCGTCAATCTCAACCTCTGCGCCTTCCGCCGCGTGCATCTCTCCCAAAAGGGCGGATATGAGGGCTGTCTTGCCCGAACCGACTGAACCGACAACGATGGTTAACTCGCCTCGCTTGAGTTCGAGGTTTACGTCTCGCAAAAAAGGCTTCTTAAGATCCACCTTGGGTGCGGATCCTTCCTCAGTTTTCTCATCCTCTTTCGCCGTTTTCTCATCCTTGCCGTCACCCTTTTCTTTCTCTTCAGGTTCCTTCGCGGAGTCTGGATTGGACCAAAAGAACGTACCGCGCGTCATGCGGGCAATCACGTCGCCGCGCTTACCGCGACGTTCCGATTCGACGACTTCGTCCAAAGAATGCTTGCGAACGAAATTCACTTGCTTTGTCGTCGCTGCCGCCTCTGGAAGCATGAAGTAACCTTCAAGACGTCGTAGAGATACGATGGCGTCCGCGCACAGCGCGAGGCAGCGCGGGTAGAACATCACCGGAAATCTGAGCAAGGAAAACAAAGACAAGGCTGGGAAAATGATATCTGCGCTCATCGGGCGACTCATGGCGCCCGCATAAAGCGTGAACACGACGACAGAAACAATGGTAGGACCTGCCATCATCACCGACGTATTGATTGCGTTGATGTTTGCGACTTTAGTCGCGTGCACCATTTCTCGTTTACGCACCGCCGTCACCTCGTCTTGGAGAGATTGTTCCCAAGCGTTGAGCTTGAGAATTTTAATCCCACTCAATCCTTCATTCTCAAATTTGACGCGACGATCCGTCTCCACCGTTTGGCGCTTTCTATGCTTGTACATGGCATCGTAAAAATACTTTTGCAACGGAATCAAACCGAGCATGACAAACAAACCGCCAAAGACGCTCCAACCGATGTACATGTAGAGCAGCGCCATGTATCCGATTGTCTGCAACAAACCGCTCCATAGAATGTTGATGAACAACATGAGATCCCCGACGCGCTGGGCATCTAGTTGCATGTGATTGAGCACCTCACCGGTGGTGCTACCGCTTCGACCGGCGCTGGAAAGTCGCATCGTCTTGCGATACACCGCCGTGGACAACGCGCCTCGGATGCAAATACCCGAAGCTTGTGCGTAGTAAAAGTACGTCTGTTCACACAGCGTCCGCGCGATAGCCAACGCAAAAATCAACGCGCAGTACAAAAATCCAATCCCAGACTCGGACGTCGACGATCCAAACACGCTCGTCATGAAATTATCCTTACCCGCCGCGTATCGAAGAAACCCGCTCAATACGAGGGGCGGAAGAAACTGAATCAAATCATTCAAGAGCTTGAAAAACGACCCCTTGAGCACAGTACCACCGAAAGTCTCCCACAACGGCGACACGAGCGCGGGTAGAAACGACGACGTCTTTTTCTTCTTTTCCTCGTCGTCCTTCTTCTCCCTCGTCGCCGTCTCTTTCGCGTTGACTTTCGTCGCTTCGCTCGCCGTCTCGCTTCGCGCCCTCTCCAGCCTCTTCAACATCGCCTCCTCGAAGGCAGCCGAGTTGTTCTTCGCCACGTACGCCGACGGCAGACGCAACAGATCATCTATCTCGAGCGTTTCTCGTCGTCCGGCGTTCGCGTCGACGCCTCCGCGCAGAAACGGCGTGACCCAAAAGAAGAAAATCTTACTCAGCGCCCCGGCGGCGTCTCGTCCGTGCGGCGCACCGCCTCGCGTCGTCGGTCGTCGGTCATCGGACGCGTCGGGAACCTTCCCCGCGGTGGTTTCAGTCGTCACCATGACGCGCGCGGACGAACGATCGATCGATCGATCGATCGAACGAACGAAACGGTCGTCAGCGCCGAACGCGGCGACGTTTGACGCCACGCACGAGAGCGTTACACATCGGCGCCT
>Ga0182063_1204297_pt1 | contig 10530 bp, 9 predicted proteins | sample 101ome_6_FD_127782 | JGI IMG/M metagenome (GOLD analysis project Ga0182063, IMG submission 127782) | Metatranscriptome of coastal salt marsh microbial communities from the Groves Creek Marsh, Georgia, USA - 101409CT metaT (Metagenome... | ecosystem: Environmental > Aquatic > Marine > Intertidal... | reverse complement strand
GTCGACGCCTTCCACGCACCTTGTTCGCGCTCGCGCGCACGCATCGGATCGTCGGTTTTCTGCGTTGAACACGCGTCGACGCGAGCGTCGGCGCGCGGGTCGCCTTGACGGCAGTAGTCGCGAACGCCATTCGGTGCGCTCGGGCTCGGTGATGTGCGTTCGGAAAGGTCGCGTCCGCGATGTGACGCCGCGACCTGGGCGTCGGGCTCGACGACGTCGATGGGCGTCCTTCGCGCGCGAAGGACCTTTTTCGTGTCGCTGATGACGTCATCGCGGTGGTGTTTCGGACTTTTGGTGTTTTTCTAAATACTACTGCGTTTTGTTGCTTGTGTATTGTGAGTTCCGGCGTAATGATCATCGATGAAGAGCCCATCAAGGAGCGGGGCTCTGCAAAGTCGGATGGTTGCCCACCAGCGTCGCCGTCGTCGTCGACGATTGGATGACGAAGGAGGGAGGAGTATCGGGGCGATTTCGGCGCACGTGTCGTATATCCAGCGCTCGAAATCACTCTCGCCCGTCGCAAATGCGAGTTTGTCGCGCACGGATGCGCCGAAGCCGTCGCTCGCGAGCCATCGACGGTTGTATCGCTCAAACCGAGACGGAAAGGAGAGGCAATCGATTTTGCCAATGTTGGCGTGGAGAAAGATCGGGGCGCCGTCGTCGTCGAAATGTAGCATTGAGTTGCCGAACACAGAGATGCGTTGGGGCGATGTCACGCCGACTTCGTCGGGGCCGATTTGGACGAGGGAATACGGAACGCCTTCGGCTCGAAGCGCTGTGGGGAGTAGTTCCTTGTCGCCCCATCCGAGATATCCATTTGTTAAATCTGCAAACACGTCAAAGTGTACGTTGAAGAGATATGATAAAAGTAAGGCTCTCCAGGGTCCTTCGCGAGTCTTATCGATGAGCATTTGTCCCGCTTCATGCGATGTATTGCGATTCCAAAAGTTTCGGCGCAAATCTGGCAGTACGTCAAAGAGATCTGGCGCGGCTGAGTTGATCCAAAAGTCTTTCCACAGCATTACCCCAGTGGTTTCAGATCCTTGAAATAGCTTCGTGACGTTCGATAACGCAATGTTATCAGCATCGAGATATAATATTTTGGCGAAACCGCTGAAGAGAACCGCGAATAGCTTGAACGTAAAACGGCTTGTGCGCATGATTCGATCGTGTTGCCGAAGCTCTGCGAAAGAACGCGCCGTAGCACCGAGTTTCTGCAGTGCGTGTACTTGGGCGCAAGATGGGTAATCGTGTTTCGGGAACCACACTTCGACGGGGAGGTTGGAACCACCGCGACGTAGCGAGTGAATATTGATCCAAAGCCCAGAAGAAATATCAACATTTCTCGTGGAGCCTACAATGACGATACCGCACCCACGAAAAAGCCCTTCTGGTGGCAATGTAGGAACTGTGCTCCTAAATTTATCCACGCCGCGTCTCAATCGGTTGACTAGGACAGTTGGAAGTCGCCCTCGCACGAGAGTGAAATCTGTCTTCAGCCGTCTACGCGAACCGATTAATTTTGCCGGCATCGTCGCACGACGAGCGGCTGACAGCAAATCATCCGCGAGCTTACTCATCTTTCTCTCTATATCGGGCTCCAAACGCGACGCAATGCACTCTGGCGACTGCTGCTTCATCGATGGTTGCACGAACGCGTCTTCGCTAAAATCATGAGGCTTTGCGCATTCCGCGTTGCAATCGACAAACAGTTTTGGACACGCCACGTGCTTGGTGGTGTACGGTAAGTGTCCAGGACTCGAGCACAAACAGAAACCGGATTCGGGCGTCGTCGAGCGCCCACTCTTCAGTAAACTGAAGATCGGAAGAACTTCGAATCGTTTGACCGGTGTGCCATACGGCTGGCATCCCCTGGTCGGGATGAAAACGCCATGCTTCTCTCGACGGACGACATCGATGAGCGAACAAAGAATGAGTGCGGTCGAAAACAAAGATGCTTGTAGGATTGACCTCTTTATCCGGACGCGTTCTTTGGTTTTATTCGCCGTTTTGTGTATCATCGCGAGGAGTGATGTGAAGCGTCACATCCTCGTTGAACGAGATTCGATGAAATGTTCAATTGTATTACATGCAAGTGAGAGAGAAGAAATATGATACAGTCGGAGGTAGTTAGCTCTCCATGTGGTACTGGCCATACGGCTTGCGACCTGGCGTAGACGGATCGACGTACTCCTTCTTCTTGATGCAGTTGGAACCGTCTTCGTAGCACGCCACATTCATGTGAGTCCACACGCCTGGGGTGGCCCATGCGACTTCATCCTCGATGCCGAGAGAGTTAACACCGCGGATGATTCGGAAGTAGCCCATCTCGCCCCAGTACTGGCCCCAGGAGTTGCGCACCACCCAGTACTTGGTACCGTCTTCAGCGGTGCCCCAGCCGACGATGGAGACGATATGGTTGATTTCAAAGTCAGGGGTGTCCGAGTAAATGCCGCCAACGTAGCCTCGAAGACCATCCGCGTCGATACCGGCAGAAACCGGACCTCGGGCGTAAATTTCAGCCATGATGGCGTCTTCACCGGAAATCATGCCGTATTCGGCAACCGTGGCGTTCGGGAAAGTACTCAAAGCGCTGCAGAAACCGCCAAACTCGGCAAACGTGCTGCACGTGCGGCACGTATTCATCGCTGTGCACGTGTAATCACCGCCTCGAGCGCAGTTGCCCTCCGTAGATTCAGCGCTACATGCTTCGTACGGCAAGCAGGTGTCAAACGGAACGAATCCAGTATCGTGAACAAATTGATATGCACCCGTGTGACTACCGCCATGACACGAACCCGCAATCTCAGTTCCGCAGTTCAGAATGTGCTGAATCGCAAGATTCACATCTTGAGCTCTGTGCTTACCGCTCGCGATCTGAATGCGATCCGCGAGCGCGCTCATCGCACCGTGTGCCCAGCAAGACCCACAATATTGCGGAATGTGTTGGTTGAGTGACTTGCTCAAAAAGTTGTGACCCTTCACGTTGCTCCACACGAACGTTTTCGGTAGCGTATCAGTCTTGACATACTCGTGTGGTTGCGCCGACAGGACGACCGAACGCTTATCGTGCCCTGGCATGATTTTGTACTCGTTAAAACGCTTCGGTGGCGCGTTTCCAAGGTGCATTCGCGACATGAGATTCTCGAGCGTCTTTTCGAGTTGGTCGACCGGTATAGACCGAGCGGACGCCGGCGCGACGACGGCGAGGAAGAGCGCGAAAGTGATGACGGTGAGACGCGCGAATCTCATCTTTGGATGTGTGCTCGTGGTTTCGGCGGGGTCGATCGAGAGGTGAATGAGCGTGCGCGCGACGACGACTGACGCTGTTGCGACGGTTGATGACGTGGATGGATTTTTGAATATTACCGGACCGGTAATACCGGTACATTTGGGTTTAGGCCTCAAAGTGCCCACCGCTCGAGACTCGGTGCGCGATGAGTAAACTGATCGGTGTTACGTTGCGGATGATCTAACTAGGCGCGACTATTATTTCTAAAGTGATTCGGGCTAAGCTACGCGTGCCGAACGGGTGAGATCAGTCCCACCAGTAGGATACACTAAACGAAGTAGTCTTGGCGACGACATGGTGCCACCATCCGGGCGGAATGTAGAGCGCGTCTCCCGGGGATAAAGTGGCCTCGACGAATTTGGCATCCGTGAAGAGTGGGAACTTATCGTGATCGGGATTGATGACGTCCACTTGAGACGTGTTTGACATCTTTCCGTCGTGTGGATACATGCGTGGCGTTTGTTCCGGCGAAAACAGTCTGACCCGTTTCACTCCAACAACCTGACACAGGAGATTGTGATGGGGATCCGTGTGCGCCGGAGATATAGTATTTGCCGGGCCGAACCACGCGTTCACGGCGCAGGGTGTGCCTGTCCCGAGCGCGCAGTACATCGGTTCTTCCACATCGAGCTTTAATTCTGGACACTGCTCAAACAATTCGTGTTGCGCGAGGTATCCCACAGACTTGTCACGATGAGTGTCAGCTTCTTCTGTGTTATCGGTACCTTCATCAAAGTACTTATCCATGAATTCTCCCACAGTCATCAGCTGCTGAGACCATTTGTCATCCATGTACGAACCGCCGAGCTCGATCGGAACCGTCCTATCGCCGAGAGTTGTGCGCAAGTACTCTTTGCTACTCCACTTACGCGTCGCTTCCCAATGACTCACGGCCCGTTCCAACACCACTGGCGTCCCTTGATTAGTAACAGATCGTTCACCATTCTTCTCAGAAAATTTCGCCATGTAATCGCCATAAAATGTCTCCATCGATACGTCCGTTCGACGGTTAACTGTATCGTCCGCCGTCGACGAAAACTCATCGTAGCGAATTCTATATTCACCCTCTTCACACTTCGCGCGCTTACGCGTCGGATAACGCAATCGAACATCCTCTATCGCTTCGCGTATCTCGGGCAAGAACGTCGGCCCACTGAGCATCGCCGCCAAGTCCAACTCACGTAACAATTTTTCCCGCGTCGTTGCTCCTTCTTCGTCGGCTTCGCCCTCGCCCTCTCGCTTCTGCAACCAAACCAGTGTGGCGACGCCGTACGTATCACGCCACTCTCTCTGCACATCTTTCCAATTCCCGATGTGCAACGCTTCGTGTGCCAACGCGCGCGCCGCTTCGATCTCTCTGAGCGTCGAGGTTGACCAGTCTGCCAACACTTTCAGAGCCGTCGACCCACCGAACGCGCGTCCCGACGCTCGAAGCGTCCGGAACCGTTGCGACGCGAGCAGCGCGCGCGTTCGCGCCTCCATCTTCGTTATCTTACGCCGGCTCACGATCACGCGTCGGTGGCGTGCATGTCGTCGAAACGCGCGCGCACTCGTGTGACGCGCTTCACTCGACGACGAGCACCGAAAGTTTGCCTCTTGGGAAACACAATGGGAATCAGCGAAGAGCGCCAGCTGCACGGCGTCGAAATTGACATGATGGAACTCGTCGAGGCGAACGCAAAACGCGTCGACGCCGTCGAGGACGTTGCGAGCGATGCGTTCGTCGCCGCGGCGAGCTTCAACGCGTTTAAAACCGAAGGTTGGATTCCAAAGTCGTTTTCAAACGTGCACCTTGGAAAACCGATGCAGCAAGTGTACAACGGGTACTGTCAGCTCGCGTTCGACGCCGCGATCAAGTACGTTCGGACGGGGACGACGTTTGGTACGCGGGTGTCCGGGTTGTATGCTTTGTATGGGGTGTACGTGACGCAACTGGAAGGGGAGAAGGTGAGGATTTACGTTTGTAAAGAGACGCTGGACGCGTTGGCGGACCTGTGCGTGGAAGCGGATAAGTTTGGAGTCGAAGCGCCGAAGATGATATTGAAGACTCTTTTGGATGCGCACGCGTTTATTCTCGGGGTGAGAGACGTGACGGGTGTGCCCATGTCTCGGTTGGGTACTGGAGCTCCCGAGGTGTACAACGAGTTCAGCGAACAGGAAATTGTGAACGAAGCCTTGGGGCATCTTTTACAGAACACGCTTGGGGACAGAGTCGCAGTGATGCGCGAAAGCGCTTCCAAGTACGCGCAGGCGCTCGCGGCGTCGACGATGATGGGTGACGATCACATCGCCGCACCGGTGACCATTTGCGACACGGTGGATACTTTGCTAAAAAAGTCAGGCGAGAAAATAGACAGAGCGCTCAAGCCTTCCGTGCATTCTGGGGAGCAGGGTCAAGCGGGCGCCGCGAAAAGCGGGTGATTTGTGGTTGAACTAGCCACGCGATTCAAAATGTCCACGCCTTAGAACTTGCGAGCCGGTGGCATCGTCGGCGCCGATAGAAGCCGAATGATAGATAGCGATGTAACATGAGAGACTTTACGGATTGAGTACCGTTTTATTAAATCGCTATGCTGGCAGATAAGAAGCGCGCGAGCGTGATACAGTAGTAGTAGTGGTGGTGGTGGTGATTGTTGTAAAAGTGCGTTGCGTTGTGACCGTTCTGTAAAAAGTACAACATTTTTTTTGGATGGGTCTCGTCTTCGCTCGGCCGAGCGAGCGACAGACGGCTCATCTCGCGGATGGAAGGCACACGCACCTCTCAACCGCCTCGAAGCACGCGCCGCATCGGCATTCGTTATCTTCGATTCGACCATGGACTAACGGAAGCTCTGCTCGCAGAAGCATCAATCCCTTAAGTCTCGTCCCGTTATAGTGACTCGCCAATCCTTCAATGGGAAACGTTCCGTGGGGCGCCCGGAAGCCGTACGCGTGATAGAGCTTTCGAGCGCCGACGTTATCGCAGTGCACGTGCGTCCAAATCTCGTGCATCCCTCTCTCCACCGCGAAATCACTCGTGCACTCGAGCATGAGCCTCGCCGCGCCTCTTCTCCGCGCAGCGGCGTCCACGGCGACGTTATCCACGTACGCGTACGACGCCCCCTCGCCCACGCACACGCCGTTGATTTGACTCGCGCACGGACCCTCACGCACGCTCACATCTAAGCATCCAACTAAACCGAACTCATCCGCCTCAGCCATGTAACACCGAGACTCCATCGCCGACCCCACCTTTCGCGTCGTCCGTTCCCTCAACGCCTTGCGTTCTCTCTGAGCAAACTCTCTGTGAAACGTCGCCGTAAATCTTGGCGGAAACGGCAACTCTTGCCTTTCCAACAAATCATCGTAAAACGCCGTCGCCCGCAACTGCGCCGCGATTTCAAACGCAGCGTCATCCTTCGCATCGACCACGCGCATCCCAGCCCCGGTCCTCGCCACGACTCGGTACCCGACTTCATCCTCCTCGGCGTCCTCCGCCGCGTCCAACGCCCGATCCGCCACCGCCTTTCCGCTCGTCGTGCTTCCTCGTCCGTTCGACGCCGCCCCTTGCCCGGTCGTCCCGTTCCCCGCGACGTCCTCTTTTCCCACCGGCACCGCCGCCGTTCGCGTCCTCCTCGTCGTCGTCACGAACCCGCCCGCCGCACCGCAGCCCGGATGTCGTCGCATCGCGATCGCACCGCTCGCGATGATTATCGTTCCTCCTCCTCCTCCTCCTCGCGCGCCGCACGTCGCCGACGCCGACGCGCTTCGCGACGACGCGTGCGTTCCAGATACCCACCGTCCGGGGGTAACCGCGGCCGAGGACGACATCGTTCACCGTCCTCGTCGTCGCCGCGTTCCGTCCAGCGTGTGACGCTTCGAGGCCTCGAGCTTCCCCTCGATCTTCCCCTCGAACGTTCCGCGAGTCTTCACTCGTTACACCGCCTGGATGGTGGGCAGCGATCACGGGCGATGGACGCGGCACGGAAACACCCGGGAGTGAAATGGGTTCAAGGGCGAAGTGAAGAGCGAACACACTCGAAGGAAGAACGCGTGGATGTTTTGGATGGATGTTTTCGCGCGTCACTTTGAGGAGAACGACGAAGACTATCGCGACGATGACGATGACGTTTAAGACGGCGATGACGCCGACGCGCGTGATGGGGGCGACGGGAACAAAGGGACGACGACGCGGTGGTCTTCTTCGGGGCGCCACCAGGGTGACGACGACGCGGGCGCAAATGGGACCGGAACTGAAGGGGTCGATCGATAAGTTTATCGCGGAGAACAAGGTGGTGCTCTTCATGAAGGGGACGAAGGAAGCGCCGAGGTGTGGGTTTTCAAACACGTGCGTGCAGATTTTAAACTCCATGAACGTCCCGTTCGCGGATGTGGACATTTTGGCGAACGAGGATTTGAGACAAGGGATGAAGGAGTACTCAAACTGGCCGACGTTTCCGCAGTTGTACGTGGGCGGCGAGTTTTTCGGTGGGTGTGACATCACCGTGGATGCGTTCAAGGATGGATCGCTCAAGGAAGAGCTGGAACGCGCGATGCTCGAGTGAGAGGGTCGAGGGATCGCTTGATCGAGCGTGGGGTTGGGCGGTGACGACGAGCGGGACGCGTCTAAGTAAGCGCACGTTGAACAAACGCTCCGACGATGATGATGTAATTAATAAGACGAGCCGGTTTATTTTTTATCTACTCGATGTGAATATGACACAAAAGCTAAACTAGCCGCGAATGCTCGCGCGCTTGGCGGCGAAAGCAGCGGATTCTTCCTCATTGAGTCGACGACGCTTGAGGTAAACGGCGCTCGGTTTCCAGTCAACCACCTCCTTTCCCTTGGAGTGCTTGGATTTCTTGACCAAGGAGAGTTTGGTGTGCAAGTCGACGTACGTGACGGAATCATCGTTGAAGAAGAAACACATGTTCCCGCCGCCCAAGTTGGGATCGTCGCGTTGAATCTTGTACACGTAGTCTCTGACGTAGTCGTACGGCTTCTCCTCGCCGTCCAGTTCGAGGTAATCCTCCGACATGGCAGCCTCTGGATCTTGCGGGAGCATGAGCGTCAAGAATCTCTCGGTTTGATCATCTTCGTTCACGATGCTAAATGGTTTCACGACGCCGCAGTTCAAAGCGTTTTCAACAACTTCTGCCGACTTGCCAGCGAGCGACGGAACGTCGAGGTGCTGCTTCTCGTCAAAGAGCATGCGGACGTAATCCATCGGCATGCGTTCAAAGTCGGGTAAGACCGGGAGCACCTTGGCAACCTTGAGACCCGGTTTCGTCGGATGCACGGGAACCTTCTTCGCCGCTTCGAAAGAAGCTTCGATTTGCTCCACTTGCGACAGCTCCACCTCAGCGGCGGAGTCTAAGCCGCCCGCCGCGGCGAGCTTTCTACGCTTCATCTCCTTCTCGCTCAAGCCAGTTCTCGCCTTAATAGTACCACCAGAGATGTACTGCGTGTTCATCAACCACAACGCGTCCGAGGCATCCGGTCTGTTGGCTGCATGCGCGCCACCACCCGCCTTCGCAGCGCGCCTCGACTCGCGTTCGCTTGAATCCATCAAAATCTCGTGATCTTCCGGGTCCATCGTCGCCCGTTGCTCCGGAACCCGATACGCCCGCATCAACGACGGATCTAACGGAATCCCTAAATCCTCGCTAAAGTCCCCTCTTCGCCTCAACCCGTCGTACAACGACAAGTGCGAGTACTCTGTCAATGCGCTTCGATCCACCCTAGTCTGCAACATTTTCCAATCCACCGGCACCGGCGGCAAATCATTCTTAAACTGCATGTGACACAGGAACGCCGTCTCGCGTTTCAATCTATTCTCCTCCGTCACCGGTTTCGCCACCGCCGTCGCCGGTTTCCCCTCTCCATCGCGTCGTTTCTCTTTCCCAGCGCCCGCAGACGAAGAAGATCTCTTCTTGGTCGCACTCGCGCTCGACGTCTTACCCGCCGCCTTCCTCGCTTCCGGTTCCGGTTCCGTCGTCGTGTTCGACCTCGCGCTTCGTCTCGTGCCCGCCATGGACGCACGAACGACGTGGAACGAGAACCGCGCGCGCGCCGTGTGACGACAGATCGCTCGAGGTTTCCGCGCGCGGTCGCGTTCGAACTTGGAATTTCGAAAGTTTTCCCCTGGATGGGACTGCGGGTGAGTTAAGTACGATGTGTCCGCGATAGTACTATCAATCAGTTTTTCCGTGCGAACACGCGCCGCAACACACCAAGCGGTGCGAGTCGAGTCGTTCTCGTCTCGCGGCGGCCGCGTCACTACGCGAACGAGCGAGTAAAGGGGTTCACACCGACGAATACATCGTCATGTCTGAAGCGCCGCGATTCGGCTCGGCCGCGTTCCGAAGCGATGCGGCGACCCACGCGGACACTCAGGTTCGCGATTTCGACGACGAAACCAGGGCTCAAGTTCTCAAGCAGTTCGAGTTTTATTTTTGTGACTCAAACTTGCCGCGGGATAACTTTTTGCTCGAGGAAGTGCACGAATCCATGAAGGCTGGACGCGGTGGGGCGGTGTCCATCCCCCTCATCGCCGGGTTTTCGCGAATGCGGGAACTGTTAAAGGCGTACGGGGGCAAGGAGAATCCGAGAAACGTGGAGCAGATCGCGAAGACGTTGGAAACGAGCGAACTCTTAGAGGTTGTGGACGGGAACGCGGTGAAACGACGTGATTTCGGGATTCCGGCGGACATCGATCTCGGCACTGAAGACGGTATGAATGCCTATCGCGAAGCCAAGGTGGCGGAGTTGGACAAGAGATTTGTCTTTGTGAGCCCGTTTGCCAGGGACACCTCCATCGAGCAGGTGCAAGAGTACTTTGCCTCTGTGGGTAAACCGGTGCAATCGATCCGTTTGCGTCGTCATGCCGTGAGCAAAGATTTCCGTGGCTCCATTTTCGTCGAGTTCGCCACGGAGGAAGAGGCTCGGGCGATGGCGGCTCGAACGGATTTGGAATTCCAAGGCGCGACGCTCTCGCTTCAGCTCAAGTCGGATTACTTGGCGGAGAAGCGAAAGGAAGCCGAGGAGAGGAAGGCGACGCAGCGCGAGGAAGCCATTGCTCGAGGCGATGATCCGGATGCGCCGCCGCCGAAAGAAGAGTGGATCTTCGTCGGTAAGGTTTCCAAGGAGTGGGAAGAAAAACAAAAGGGACTCGCCGACGCCGAGGGTGGACGCGGTGGCGGACGGGGCGGCGGACGCGGCGGCCGAGGTGGACGCGGCGGTGGACGCGGTGGCGGAC
>Ga0182063_1026014_pt1 | contig 10790 bp, 14 predicted proteins | sample 101ome_6_FD_127782 | JGI IMG/M metagenome (GOLD analysis project Ga0182063, IMG submission 127782) | Metatranscriptome of coastal salt marsh microbial communities from the Groves Creek Marsh, Georgia, USA - 101409CT metaT (Metagenome... | ecosystem: Environmental > Aquatic > Marine > Intertidal... | reverse complement strand
TTTCATCGAAAAATACGAGAGACTCTACACAAAGCAAACACTGGGCATCTCGGATAAAGCCATGAGCCTGCTGTTATCCCAGCCGTGGCCTGGCAATATCCGTGAGCTCGAAAATGCCATCGAACGCGGTGTGATCCTTACAGAAGAGAACCAACGTATCACCGCTGACTCCGTACTGCCGGCTTTAGCCGGGAGACAAGCCGATCTGGACGATATGGAAATCGAGATTGATGGGCTGGGACAAACCACCAACAATCCCGTGCAGTCCGAGGAACCGGCTTCCTGGATCGATACCATATTCGAACAATCCCTCTCGATAGAAAACGTCGAGTCGGCACTGGTTAATAAGGCGATGGAGCTTTCTGGGGATAATGTATCAAAGGCGGGCCGGTTGCTGGGTCTTACAAGGCCAGCATTTTCCTACCGCCTGAAAAAGCTACGAGCCGCAGAGTAAGGGCGGGCACCTGTTCGAATTTTTTGGCGCAAAATTTGCTATGCGTTATTTAGCGTGTACAAGCTGGGTTTAGTTCCCAGTACGCAAAATAACCCATAAGCCCTCGAAAGAAGCTCCAATGACAAGCTTGAAGTTAAGTGTGCTAGACCAATCGCCGGTGCACGACGAAGGACCAGAATCGTCGGGCCTGCACAATACCATCGAACTGGCAAAGCAATGCGACCTGTCTGGCTACCATCGTTACTGGGTGGCCGAACACCACGACACACCCGGTTACGCCAGCCCCTGCCCGGAACTGATGGTAAACAACGTCGCTCACGCAACCCATAAAATTCGTGTCGGTAGCGGCGGAGTCATGCTCCCCCATTACAGCCCATTCAAGGTGGCTGAAACCTTCAAAATGCTGGAAGCCTTTCACCCTGGGCGCATTGACCTGGGGGTGGGACGAGCCCCGGGAGGTAACCCGCTGTCTTCTGGGGCAATCTCGGCACCCAGGCAAACAATCCCAGCACAGTATTACCCGCAGCTGACCCGGGATTTAATAGGGTTTATCAATAATAATCTACCAGCCGAACATCCCTACCATAGCGCCACCGTCGTGCCGAGAGACGTTGGCGCCCCGGGCGTCTGGATGCTGGGTTCCAGTGATGGAAGCGCCGAGATCGCAGGCGAGCTGGGTGCTGCCTTTGTGCTGGCACTCTTCATCGGCACTCACGATCGCCCGCCCGAAATTATCGCGCGCTATAGAAAGGCATTCCAAACGAATGGCAGTTTTGCTACTCCGCAGGCCATGATCGCGGTAGCCGCCATTTGCGCAGACACAACGGAGGAGGCTCGTTGGCTAGCTGCCAGTCATACCTATTGGAAGGTACAGGCGTTCCGCCACGGTTTGCGCGACCCGCTCTTGCCTCCCGAAGCTGCAATTGACCGGCAAAAACAGCTGTCCCCATCCGATCAGGCCTATTATGAAGAAACCATGAATACCATGATTCTCGGAACCCCTGCCAAATGCGAGCAACAGCTGGAAGACGTCGCAAAATTGTACAACGTTGATGAAGTCATGATCGTGTGCGTCACTCACTCGTTCGCACCGCGACTGAATTCCTACAAGGCGCTGGCCCGCCAATGCCAGCTCTAATTACCCGAGGGATCAAACAATGAGCAGCCCTGAAGTAGCTAATAGCATCCAAACCGGCATCTTCGAAACCAATTATCACGACGTCGGTAGCGGCGACCCATTGTTCCTTATTCATGGTTCGGGACCCGGTGTTACTGCCTGGGCCAATTGGCGGCTGGTTATACCGGCTCTAGCAGAACAACACAGAGTGATCGCGCCAGATATGGCTGGTTTTGGCTATACCGAGCGCGTTGAGGGCTATGAATACACGATGGAAAACTGGGTACAACAAGCCCTTGACCTCATGGACGCCCTGGAAATCAAGAAAACGCATCTCGTCGGTAATTCGTTTGGTGGCGCCCTCGCCATCGCCCTCGCCATCAGGGCCCCCGAGCGTGTCGACCGCCTGATACTGATGGGCGCCGCCGGGGTTCCTTTTACGCTAACACCGGCGCTTGACGAAGCTTGGGGCTATGAGCCCTCGGTGGAAAATATGAGAAAAATGATGGATTTGTTCACCTACGACCGTAGTCTGGTGACTGACGAGCTGGCACAATTGCGCTACGAAGCGAGCATTCAGCCCGGCTTTCAGGAGACGTTCAGCCAAATGTTTCCCGCACCCCGCCAACGCGGCGTTGAAGCGCTGGCGAGCAATCTGGACGACATAAAAAAAATAGCGCACGAAACACTGATACTCCATGGACGCGAAGATGTGGTGGTGCCCCCCATCACCTCAACCACCCTGTTTGACCTGATTCCAAATGCTCAACTGCACATGTTTGGATGCTGTGGTCACTGGACACAAATCGAGCAAAACGCGCGTTTTATTAAACTGGTCAAAGATTTTCTGTCCGAGAGATAATGGCAACGGATAATAAGCTTGCTGCTAGACAGGCCAGCAGCCCGTGGATGCATCGGGCGCTTTGATAACAAAAAGAACACACGCAAAGAGAATACGGCCCGGCCCACGCCGGGACAGCAACAGGAACGCCACAATGGACTATTCAAATTACTTCACACAGTTTCCAGATGAAGACGGCGAATTTGCCGGCTATGGCGGAGCCTACCTGCCCCCACCACTGATACCTGTATTCGCCGAGATTACTGCTGCATACTAGGGATTAGCCCAAGACGAGCAGTTTTTAGAAGAGCTGCGTTCTATCCGCAAGCATTATCAGGGGCGTCCAACGCCGGTTTTTCACGCCAAAAACCTTTCTGCGGCAAACGGTGGCGCCCAAATCTACCTGAAGCGTGAAGACCTTAATCATACGGGTGCCCACAAATTAAACCATTGCATGGGTGAAGGCTTACTCGCCAAATACCTGGGCAAAAGAAAATTGATCGCGGAGACCGGGGCCGGTCAGCATGGCGTTGCTCTAGCCACCGCCGCCGCCGCCTACTTCGGCCTGGAATGCGAGATTCACATGGGTGAAGTCGATATCGCAAAAGAATCACCCAACGTCTCCCGCATGAAATTGCTGGGGGCGAAGGTTGTCCCCGTTACACACGGGCTGAAGACGCTAAAAGAAGCCGTCGATTCTGCGTTTGAGGCCTATATGGCAGACGCGGACGATTCGATTTACTGCATCGGATCTGTAGTGGGGCCTCACCCTTTCCCGATGTTAGTGCGTGACTTCCAGCGTGTAGTGGGAATCGAAGCTCGTGAACAAATGCTGGAATTGACTGGCGCACTACCGGATGCGGTCTGCGCGTGTGTCGGTGGCGGTAGCAATGCTATGGGTATTTTTTCAGCTTTTCTCGATGACCCTGTTGAATTATTTGGTGTTGAACCAATGGGCAAAGGAACGAAGCTGGGCGAACACGCTGCCTCAATGGAGTATGGCGAACCGGGGGTAATACACGCGTTCAAATGCTACATGTTGCAGGACGAGGATGGTGAGCCGGCACCCGTCCACTCGATAGCCAGCGGCCTGGACTATCCCGGCGTTGGACCAGAGCATTGCATGTTAAAGGATGACGGTCGGGTAACCTACGGCGGTTGCAGTGACGACGAATGCATGGATGCTTTTTTCAAGCTTTGTCGGCTAGAGGGGATAATTCCTGCCATCGAAAGTTCGCACGCCGTGCACTATGCACTTGAGCTAGCTAAGAAAATGAAAACCGGGGCAGTTCTGGTAAACCTCAGTGGACGCGGCGACAAAGACCTCGACTTCGTCATTGAGAACTATGGCTATGGCGAGTAAGGAGTTAAAAGGATTAACAAGACGCATCCCTTGGTATCCATCCTCCCTGGGGACTTCATCATTTCGTTAAAAATGCCCAGGCATTCACCCTGTAGGAATTGAAGCCCGTTAGCAGGCTCATCTTTAGGCAAAACCGTGGCATCGCTGGCGTATCCGCCCCCCCCATAAGCCGTACCCGTCGCAGTAAGCAAAAAAGATCCCTATCTTTTTGTTTTATATATAAATAAAAAAACTGCGGGGTCACCTCGCACCGGCGCCCGGCTGATGGCACGGTTGTTGCTTCTCTCACGGATATGAGCAAAAACATAAAACTTGATCCCGGCATCGAAGGTCAGCGATACGTCCGCGTAACGAACGTGTTGCATGAGAAATATGTGGAATTCGAGTTTGCGATTGATGACCCCACAATAAACATTGAGCTGGTCCTTCCATTCGATCATTTCAGAGTATTTTGCGAAGCAAACAATGCCGTGCACCTGAGCCCCGAACAGGAAGCAGCGGTGGAATTCGATAAATTGAAATGGAGATTTGGTGTACCTGGGTTCACCGACGAAAAATCGACTAGCGTCACCTCACAGGAGAAAACATGAGTATTGAAATTTCAGCCAAGGCAATTACTCCCATCCGTTTAAGTTACGGAAACCTGATCGAGCGTTTTGGCGACAAACGACCTCCTTCTCGCTATCAAGAAGCAGTCTATGACGTTCAGCCAACGGCCCATTTTCACTACCGTCCTCTGTGGGACAAAGAACATGAAATTTACGATACCAGTCGCACGGCGATCGTTATGGAGGATTGGTATAGTTTTGCCGACCCACGCCAGTATTACTACGGCACTTATACGATCGCTCGGTCAAAGCAGCAGGAAGTGGCGGAGCACAACTATTCCTTCGTCGAAAAACGCGCCTTGCTTGACGATCTGCCCGAGGAAGTACGACAGTCTGTTCGCGACATTTTAATTCCATTGCGCCATATCGAATGGGGCGCAAACATGAACAACTGTCAGATAGATGCTATGGGCTACGGCACGACCATATGTTCGGTCGCTATGTTCAACGCCATGGATCGTCTCGGCATGGCCCAATATATCTCACGGATCGGCCTGCTCCTCGATGGCAACGAAACCACTTCGCTTGACGCAGCGAAGAAAGATTGGATGGAGGCGCCGGAATGGCAGGGCCTCCGTCATGCCGTAGAAGACATGTTCGTGCTTGAGGATTGGTTCGAGTTGATGGTTGCCCAGAATATAGCGCTAGATGGATTGTTGTTCCCTCTGTTCTGGGACCGATTCGAACGGAAGCTTTCTGAAAACGGCGGTGGAACCATCGCGATGCTGACCGAGTTCATGTCCGACTGGTACAAAGAAACCGTTCGCTGGACAAACGCCCTGGTCAAGGTTACCGCCGCAGAATCAACCGCGAATAACGAGCTGCTATCCGAATGGGTTCAAAAATGGGTAACCCGGCTAAGTGAAGCTATTGCGCCCGTTGCGACCAAAGCTTTTGGCCCAGATGGTGTATCGGAGTTAAACGAAGTCAAAGAAGAGCTACTTGCCAGGCTGGGCAAGCAGGGCCTGAGTGTTTAGGGGCACTACCAATGACTGACAAAAAGAAGAACACGGCATTTTTGATCGTTCAGGACAATGAGGATGCAAGGCCAATCATCGAGGCTGTCGAGCAAGACAACCCCGAAGCAAGCATTCAATACGAGCCCGGCATGGTCAGAATGGAATGCGAGGGAAGTCTAATTGTGAAGCAGGAGACTGTCGAAGCGCTCATTGGGCGCGATTGGGATGTACAGGAACTACACCTCGTTCTTATTTCGCTGGCGGGTAATGTGGATGAGGACGACGAAAAATTTGAGTTGAGCTGGGGTTAGTACAACAACCCGTAGACGAGGATATTGAAATGGCTGCAAAAAAACTGAATTTGCGTAAGCGTTATGAGTTACTCACCCGCGGCATGGGGTGGGAGACAAGCTACCAAAAGATGGACGACGTATTTCCCTACGACACCTTTGAAGGTATCAAAATCACTGACTGGGATAAATGGGAAGACCCGTTCCGTCTCACGATGGATGCCTACTGGAAGTTTCAGGCAGAAAAGGAGAAAAAGCTCTACGCCATCATCGATAGCTTTGCGCAAAACAACGGACAGACCAATCTTGCCGACGCAAGCTACCTAAGCGCAATTAAGCTCTTTATTACGGGCGTAACACCACTGGAGTACGCTGCGCATCACGGTTTTTCCCACCTTGGCCGGCACTTCCGAGGCGAGGGTGCGAGAATCGCTTGCCAAATGCAGGCAATCGATGAGCTGCGCCACGCACAAACTCAAATACATACTATTAGTCACTACAACAAGCATTTTACCGGGCTTCACAACCCGTTCCACCAGTCCGATCGCGTCTGGTATCTGTCAGTCCCCAAGTCGTTCGGGGAAGATGCCTTAACCGCCGGTCCATTTGAGTTCATCACTTCGATCTCATTCGCCTTCGAGTATGTGTTAACCAACCTGCTGTTTGTCCCCTTTATGTCTGGTGCTGCATACAACGGAGATATGGCTACGACAACTTTTGGCTTTTCTGCGCAATCAGACGAGTCGCGGCACATGACCCTCGGTCTTGAGATCATCAAATTCATGGTGGAGCAGCATGAAGACAATCTGCCTATTATTCAGCGCTGGATAGACAAGCATTTCTGGCGCGCGTACCGCGTACTCGCCCTCGTCTCGGCGATGCAGGACTATATGCTGACCAACACACCCATGTCCTGGAAGGAGGCTTGGGACATCTACTTTGTTGAAAACGGCGGTGCGTTGTTTGAGGATCTCGGACGTTACGGTTTGAAGATGCCCAAACACCACGAACTGGCTACGGCAGAAGCAGAGCATCTCAGCCACCAGGTCTGGTCGGTCTTTTGCGCGCTGGGTAATGCTACAGGGTTCCATACATTCGAGCCATCCGAGGAAAAAATGGCTTGGCTATCCGAAAAATACCCGAACACCTTTGATAAGTACTACCGACCTCGCTTCGAGTTATGGAAGAGGCAAAAGGCAGAAGGCACCTTCGAATACCTCGCCAGCCTGCCCCAGCTTTGCCAGGTGTGTCAGATCCCAATGATCTTTACAGAGGTGGAAACTGACCCGATGCAAATCAGCTTCCGAAACACGAAGTATAAGGGTGACAACTACCATTTCTGCTCTGATGGTTGCAAAGATGTGTTTGAAAATGAGCCTGAAAAGTACGTTCAGGCTTGGCTGCCGGTGCATCAGATTTTCCAGGGCAATTGTGGCGGGGCTACCGTTCCGGAAGTTCTCGAATGGTACAAATTTCAGCCCGAAGATGGCGGTGACTATTTTGACTCACTGGATTATCGGCGCTGGCAGGAATGGCATGGTAATGCTGAAGCCGCTAAAACCGGCTCGTAACGGCTGATGGTTTGCCAAATATTTGACAGGTAGGAGTACACAGTGACCGTTATTGCAAAAGATGGGTATGTCGACCTTGTTCAAGACAAGGTTGATAACTTTCACGGGAACCAGGTGGTATACGTAAGCTGGGACGATCATTTATTGTTCTGCGCCGCACAGGCCTTCCCACTCCCCCCCGAAATGCCTTTTAAAGCTCTCGTATTTGAAGTGATACCGACGGTGTTTAGCTGGCACAAAGAATTCGAGCAAGTAGATTGGGCAAAAGCGCAGTGGAATCTTGACGGCAATGACTTCGTGCCCGATATGGAGAAATCCCTTGCCGAAAATGGCGTTGAGCACAAATCGTTAATACGATTTAAAACTCCCGGACTAACCGGCATCGACGGGACAAGGATGTAAACGTGAGCTTTGAAGTATCCATCGAACCTCTGGGCGTCACCATTGAGGTAGACGAAGACCAGACTATTCTCGATGCGGCGCTACGGCAGGGGGTGTACTTACCCCATGCTTGTGGTCATGGACTCTGTGGCACATGCAAAGTCGACGTTCTCGAGGGCGAGGTGGAAATTGGAGACGATGCATCTCCATTCGCCTTGCTGGACTTTGAACGTGACGATGGAAAGTGTTTGACCTGCTGCAGCAAACCATTGGATGACCTGGTTATTGAAGCGGATGTGGAAGAAGAGCCGGATGCGCAAAACCTCCCGGTGCAGGACTATGTCGGCACGGTGGTTAAGCTGGAAATGCTAACACCAAGAATCCTGGGTGTTTTTCTTGAGGTTGATGGCGATGGCCTGGAGTTTCAGGCGGGGCAATATGCCAACTTGCATATTCCAGGGCTAGAAATTCCCAGGCCATTCTCGATGGCACAGTCACCCAATGAGAAAAACATCATCGAATTTGATATCGCTCTCATCAAAGATGGCGTGGGTACAACCTGGATCCATGAAAACCTGAAAGTTGGCGATAAGCTCGAGTTCTCTGCGCCGTATGGACATTTTTTCGTCCGAATTTCAGACGATCGCCCGATCATGTTCTTTGCCGGCGGTTCAGGACTTTCTAGCCCGAAATCCATGATTTTGGATTTATTGGAACGAGGTGATAAACGAGAAATCATTTTGTTCCAGGGTGCGAGGAACCTTACAGAGCTCTATTACAAAGATATGTTTTTGGAGCTTGAGCAGCAGTACGAGAATTTCACTTACGTCCCTGGCTTGTCGGGTCCCGATATTGAAGAAGATTGGAACGGCGCAACCGGTTTTGTACACGATGTGGCCATCGAGCACTTTGGCGGTAAATTCGAGGGTTATCGCGCCTATATGTGCGGCCCCCCTCCGATGATTGATGCCTGTATTACGGCACTGATGCGCGGCCGTGTCTTTGAAAAAGATATGTTTATGGAAAAGTTCCTGACAGCCGCAGACGGCGCCAACGAAAAGACGAAAAGTCCGTTGTTCAAGAACATATAAGGTGTATGCCGGCTCACACCATTACAATTTTAGATACGAACGAACAGTACAGCTGCAACGAATCTCAACACCTTCTAGCAGGGATGGTGCAGCTGGGCAAAAAAGGTATACCAGTAGGCTGCAGAGGCGGTGGCTGTGGCGTGTGCAAAGTTCAGATAACGAGCGGCAGCTATCAATCCAAAAAAATGAGCCGTGCACGGGTAACACGGGATGAAGAAGAAAACGATACTGTTCTGGCGTGCAGGGTTTTCCCTCAATCCGATATTCAATTAAAAGTGCTGGGTCATCTCAATAAGGTGGTAAAGGCAGTATAGCCGAAAATTTTCGGCGTCTTTGGCAAAGGAGAACTAAAATGGCAATGACAGGAATTTTACGCCCTGGCCACGTTCAATTACGTGTGATGGACATAGATGAAGCAGTGAATCACTACTGCAACTATATGGGGCTTATCGAAACTGATAGGGACGACCAGGGTCGCGTCTATCTGAAATGCTGGGATGAGCACGACAAGTTTTCTATTGTGCTAGAACCTTCCGACAGTTCTGGCATGAACCACATGGCGTTCAAGGTTCGCACCGAGCAGGACTTGTGGCGTTTCGAATCCAACGTAAAGAACTTTGGTGTAGAGACCAAAAGAATTCCAGCCGGTGAACTCAATGGCTGTGGAGAGCGTGTCAGCTTTGTCGCTCCCGGTGGCCATAGATTCGATCTATTTGCTGAAAAAGAAATGGTAGGAAATGGCCTCCCGACCACCAACCCTCCACCTTGGCCCGAAGACGTTGTGGGCATGAAGGCAATTCGCTTTGACCACTGCCTGCTTTACGGTAATGACCATGACGAATCAGTGAGATTTTTTGTTGAAGCCCTGGAGTTTGAGCTGACAGAGCAGGTTGTCGATGGAGATGTACAGATCGCTGCATTCCTGTCCTGCAGTACGAAAGCTCACGACATCGCATTTATTCGGCACGACGAACCTGGAAGGCTGCACCACGCATCGTTCCTGCTGGGATCCTGGGAGCAGGTATTGCGGGCCGCCGATATTATATCCATGAAGGACATTCCTCTTGACGTGGGACCAACGCGCCATGGCTTGACCCGCGGCATGACAATTTATTACTTCGATCCATCGGGCAATCGCAACGAGGTGTTTGCCGAGGATAGCTACCGCTACCCAGACAGCCCTCTACTAACCTGGACCGCTGACAATTCCGGTCAGGCAATTTTTTACCACTCGCGCACACTGGTGGACAGCTTCATGGGCGTTACATCGTAGCTCCATGGCAACCAACAGCGTAAGCAATAGGAATATTTCAACCAGCGCCGCTTGTGCAGTTGCACAAGCGGCCGTTGAACACGCCAGTGCCTTGGGTATCGCCATAAACGTGTCTGTTGTAGACAGTGCGGCGACTGAAATAGCCTTTTTGCGTATGAACGCGTCTTTTTTTACCCTCCAAAGACATTTCGAAGGACAAGGCGTTTACCGCCGCGGGCTTTGCCATGCCAACAATGCAATGGAAGGAAGTGCTCGCTGGTAACGTTCAATTGCAGGCGGGAATCGTTGAGCGCCCTCGAGTTGTTACTTTTGGGGGTGGCTTACCCATTTTTGAAGGCGACGATCTGATAGGAGCAGTTGGTGTATCTGGCGGTTCCGAAGAAGAAGATATTGCCTGTGCCCAGGCGGGAATCGACGCTATCACCGGATAGCCTTTAGTTAGTCATTGCCAGTCGGTAATGCTCCGCAGTATTTCCTCAAAGCCGCCACACTTCACGATTCTTTTCCTCAATGTGGGCGTGTTGGCGTCAAACCACGCGCATTTTTCGCCTTCATGGACAGGCTAGCAGAGTTTGAAGCGTATCTCAAATGCGGTCGCCTCGAACACGGCTTCCTTCGCGTGCGTTGCGATAAGTGTCACTTCGAGCGGCTCGTGGCGTTCTCCTGCAAGAAGCGAGGATTCTGTCCCAGCTGTGGCGCCCGCCGTATGGCCGAGACAGCCGCCCTTCTCTCGGACGAGGTATTTCCCGATGTGCCATTGCGTCAGTGGGTGATCAGTTTTCCGTTTCCCCTACGGTACCTGTTCGCTGCCCACCCCCATGCAATGGGTAAGGTTCTGCGTA
>Ga0182063_1008506_pt1 | contig 10794 bp, 5 predicted proteins | sample 101ome_6_FD_127782 | JGI IMG/M metagenome (GOLD analysis project Ga0182063, IMG submission 127782) | Metatranscriptome of coastal salt marsh microbial communities from the Groves Creek Marsh, Georgia, USA - 101409CT metaT (Metagenome... | ecosystem: Environmental > Aquatic > Marine > Intertidal... | reverse complement strand
GGCGTCGCGATTTCTTCCAACCACGCCCCCGTCGGCGCGCCCGCCATCGAATTCGCACTCGTGCACACGAGCATTATTTTCTTTGTCGTCATTTTGCCGCTTTACCTCTTCGTTCGTCGGCTCGCGTCTCGCGTCGCACACTGGTGTGCGTCGGTTCAAGGATCGGATCAGGATCAGCCCAGTGGAAGCGAACGGAAGAAGCTTCTTTTCTTACTGTCAACCCCGCCATTATTTGACGGATCATGACCCATCAGAACTGCCCAGAAGTCGAATCGTCACTCCAAAGAGACTTGAGATTGAGAGATCATGGATGCGACCGCGCGCGCGAACATCGACGAGCGTAAACGCGCGGGAAACGCGGCGTACGATGCCGAGGCATACATGGAAGCGACGCGGGAGTACGACGCGGCGATCGAGGCGTGCGAAGCGGTGCTCGCGCGCGTGGAAGAACGACGGGAGGAGGACGAGGAGGAGGAGGAGGATGACGCGACTGGTGTGAAGAGGACGCTGTGTGCGGTGCGGTGTAATCGCGCGGCGGCGAAGACGAAACGAAAAATGTTTGAAGAGGCAATGGAGGATGCGAAGTACGTGATCGATCGGCCTTTGGAGGCGGGACCAAAGGTGTTGTGCAAGGCGTTTTACAGACTGGCTCGAGCACTGGAAGGCGTGGGTGACGCGGAAGGCGCCGAAAGCGCGCTGTTGTCGGCCAAGCAGATTGAGCCGAATAACCCAGTGGTAAAGCAGGCGTTGCGTAATCTGAGTAGCGTATTTCATCTCATCGTCGTGCTGAATCGGGCGTCGCCAGAGGTGTTGAGTCGACAGGGAAAGTACCGCGATTTTGAAGGGCACTGCGGCACGCATAGACGCAATCCGCTTCGCGGCGATTAGCACGCGACCCGCCTTGAAAGGGACGATGTACGCGTTTGTATTCGCAACTGCTACTATATTACAACACGTATTGTACGTCGTGCACACGTTTCAAGCGCCGCGCTTCGCTTTGTCGTCCTCGTCAAGCGCGACAAGGGTCGCGTCAATGAGGCGCTCGAGCACTTGGGAGAGGCGTACAATTCTACCGCCTTGCTCAGCGTTTTCCTTCACCGCTGGCGGTAGAGTATCCACGGCATCCGCGATTTTCGTCGCCAGTGAGCTGATTTTTGAGTCGATGATTGTTCGTATGGCGGATCGCTCGCGCTCGTACGACGCACACTTGGCTTCGAGATGTTCCAACTTGCTTGTCACGTCGTTCCGCCTCTCCGACGTCAATAATTCGAGGCGTAACCTTGCGTTATCAGCCTCAACCTCTTGCAAAGCGTCTCTGTTCTGCTTTGCTTGTTTTTCCAGAATCGTCATTTGGCGCACCAAATCAGTGGCGCCCACATTTTTCGGATCGGCTGAACCACCTTCAGATTCAGACTCGGATCCCGCCCAACCGCCGAGCGCGGCGCGAAGAGAACCACTCAACTGCGCATTAAGCGTTTCTTTCACAGCGGCGCGCTTGAGCCCCAAGAGCTCGGCAGTTTTCACATCGAGCGCATCTTCGAGCGCGAGCTTTTGTTCCTCACTAGCCACAATTTGGTTTTGCAAATCTTGAATCTTGTCGTCGCGTTCGCGCAAGCGCGAAGTCAACCCGAGCATAATGTCTCTCTGTTTCAGTAGCACCGCCTTGTATCTCTCCATCTCGCGCGCCGACACCTCATCTCCTTCCCGCTCCGCTTCGATGCTCTTTAATTTACGTTCGTACTCGGCTCGCACGGCTGCGATACTTTGTGGATCATCCCCACCCAAGAGTTGACTCTGCAACTCTGTGATGCGTTTTTCCAAGTCACGCTTTTCTTGCTTTTCCACAAGAAATTCCTTTGATCGCATCTCGAGTTCCGTGATGGCACGCAGTTTATCCGCCTCGGCTTTCCTTCGCTGTTCATCCACTTCAAGCAAACGACGCTTATCGACCAAGTCTCTCGTGCGTTCATCGAGCTCGGATCGCAGTTGTCGAAGCTCTCTCTCGTACTTGCGCAAGAGGGACTTTTGATCCAAATCCTCGTTGAGTTTCGCCTTGTTTTTAATCTCCTTGGCTCGATTGGCAAACTTGAGCGTCGATAAGGACTCTGCGTACGCCTCGAGAGCCGGGGAAACCGTGGCGATGACAGTGGTGATGCAGTTACCGCCGAGCGAGTCCTCGAGAATGCGGGTGAGCTTTGAATCTCTGTACGGGATGTGCGGTCGGCCCTTGACGTCGGTCAACGCACTGATGACGTTGCCGAGCGCGCTCAAGCTTTGATTAATCTTCTTGCTCTCATCCAAGCGTTTGCCCGTCGCCCCAGTGAGTGACACGCGCTCTGAACCCGCGAGATCAACCAGATTGAGCTTACCTACGGTGACACTCTGGCGCTGCGCTCGCGTTATTGCGCCTGAATCAATGGCGTCGACGGGTTCGTCGTCGTCAATTTTACTATGTTCGATGATGATGGTAAACACGGCGTGCGAACGCGAAGAAATCTCATTCATCTTTGTCGAACCCGTCGCACGCAGTTGCGCGCCTCTCTCGAGTAGGCTATAGATTTCCTGCGGCGTCCGAGCGACCCACTCCGACTGTCCCTCGACAAATACGCCGCGTTTCTTATCCTCTCTAATTGTCAAATTGACACGTTCCGGCTTGAGCAAATCGCTGATCGTTTCATTGTAAATTTGCAAGTAGCTCACCCGAACGAGGTATTTAGACCTCGCGTTGGAATCGCTCGCGATGAAATCAAAAATGTCTTCAATCGCTCGCGGGATTATACCGCGTTCCTCGGCGTCCGTCGGCGGCGCGTTCCCTGGTAAACCGTACCTCTGTTGACCGTACGCCAACAACGCCGACCGCTCGCCCTCCATGGTGTACGTCTTACCTGTTCCAGTTTGCCCGTACGCCAACACCGTCGCGTTATACCCCCGCAACGCATTCAACACTGCCGGTTTCGCGCTTCGTTCGTACACCTCTTTCTGCGTCGAAATCTCGTCGTACACCGCGTCGAATCCAAACTCGTGCGACTTGAACCGCGTCGACGCCGAATCAAAGTCACCATCTTCCAACATCGACCCGCTCGTCCCAACACCACCATCCGATACTACATCACCCATCATCATCCGACGTCCGAGCGTTCTCTCCGCGCTCTCGCTCGCCACGCACGTTTTCCCTTGATCCGTGCGGACGATGGCTTTTTGGTACGCGACGCTGCCTTCCAACTCGCGTCGAAGCGCCGGTCTAATCCGAATCACCACCTCCACGCGCGACGACGAAGACGACGACGAAGACGACGCCGCTGGGTTCATCATCCCGCGCGTCGTTCCAACCGGTGGAATCGCTCTCAACGGTGTCGTCTGCTTCACCACGCGCGAAGATGCGAGCTCCTCGGCGTCAACCATCGTCAGTTCGTCGGTTCGCGCAACAACGACCCCGTCGTCATCCTCAGCATCACGAACCCCACCGCCTGTCGCATCACCACGCTCGCGACGCGATCGATGCGCGCCGGCGCGTAAACGCGCGAGTGGGGTCTTCATCCGCGGCTGCGCCCCGGGCCCACCGACCGCCGGTGCCGTCCCCGGTATCTGCGCGCGCGTCTATGAAGTCATTGGACCGAACGACCAGTCAGTTCGTAATCTATCTACGTTAAGAGTATCTTGGCACAAAACATAGGCTCATGTTTGGTTACAGATACCCTTAAAAGCCATACACTATATATGTGCACATCACGGAAAAAGGGCTTGGACAGAAACGCGTCGTGTCGAGGCGGCGGCACACATCGGCGCGCGCGTCGTGCAAACATCGAACCGCGCGGTCCGGACGGAGACGAAGAGGTAGATAGAAGCATGGCGTCCACGCTCGCGGATGAAATGTCAAAGATGAAGCTGGAAGACAAGGCGCATCCGTACTCGCGCGCGTACAGCGGAAGGATATCGATCGAAGACGTGCTCAGGGCGCCGGTGGAAGAATCGATCGGTAAGACGATCACCGTCGGTGGATGGGTGAAGACTGGGAGAGAGGCGGAAAAGGGTGCGATTTTGTTCATCGCGTTGAATGATGGAAGCGGACCGGAAAACCTGCAGGTTGTGGTGAAGTCGAACGTGTACGACCTCGGAGACCTGAAGTCGACGGGGACTTCGTGCGTCATCGAAGGAGAGCTGCGGGAACCGCCGGAGAGCGCAAAGGGGCAAACGATTGAGCTGCACGCGACGCGGGTGATTGCGTGCGGTAAGTGCGACGCGTCGACGTATCCGATCGCGAAGAAGAAGCAGACTTTGGAGTTTTTGCGGGAAAAGATTCACTTGCGTCCGCGCACAAACACAATCGCAAGTATCGCGCGGGTGAGAAGCGCGCTGGCGTACGCGACGCACACTTTTTTCAATAAGAATGGTTTCTTGTACGTCCACACGCCGTGCATCACGCAGAGCGATTGCGAGGGTGCCGGTGAGATGTTCCAAGTGACGACGATGTTGGCTGAGGCCGAAAAGCCGGAAGCACTAGAGTCAAAGGTGAAGCCGGAGGACATTGAAGCGAAGAGAGCAGAAGTATCGGAGCGTGGTGATGGTATCAGAACGATGAAGGAGAGTGGTGCTGAAGCCAAGGCGGTGAAGAAGGCGGTGAAACAGCTCGATGCGGTGAAGTCTGAATTGGCAGAGATGGAAGCGGCTTCTCGTAAGATTGGCGGCTTGCAACGCACCGAAGATGGATCTATTGACTACACCGATGATTTCTTCGGTGGCAAGTCTTTCCTCACAGTGTCTGGTCAGTTGCAAGTCGAGACTTACGCGTGCGCTCTTTCCAACGTGTACACCTTTGGCCCGACTTTCCGCGCCGAAAACTCAAACACGACACGTCACTTGGCTGAATTCTGGATGATTGAGCCAGAGCTTGCGTTTGCCGATTTGCAAGACGACATGCAGTGTGCTGAAGACTATGTGAAGTTCTGCTGCAACTACCTTCTTGAGAACTGCTATGGGGACTTAGAATTCTTCGCCAAGATGTACGACAGCACGTGCATCGACCGCGTGAAGGCTATTGCCACCACGCCATTCGGACGCGTCACCTACACAGAGGCTATCGAGCTTTTGGAAAAGGCTGTTGCTGACGGTAAAAAGTTTGCGTACCCAGTCTCGTGGGGTATCGACCTCGCCACCGAGCACGAACGCTGGCTCGCCGAGGAACACTTCCAAAAGCCCGTCATTGTGTACAACTACCCGAAGGATATCAAGGCGTTCTACATGCGCCTCAACGACGACAACAAGACTGTCGCCGCGATGGACGTTCTTGTTCCGAAGGTTGGTGAACTTATTGGCGGTAGCCAACGCGAAGAGCGTCTCGACGTCTTGGAGCGCCGCATGACTGAGTGCGAACTCGTTCCGGAAGACTACGGCTGGTACATGGACTTGCGCCGATACGGCACAGTCACCCACTCTGGATTCGGTCTCGGCTTTGAGCGCTTAATTCTCCTCACCACGGGCATGGAAAACATCCGTGACGTCATTCCTTACCCGCGCTGGCCGAACAACTGCATCAGCTAGACGACAGAACGTATTAAATTCGAATATCAAATACTTTTACAACTTGCTGTCACCCATGCGATACGCGGCAATATTACTCTTCAAAGGAGGAAACTGAAACACAACCAACCCGGCTCGATCATCGTAAAACAACACCGGAAACGTCGCGACGTCTTCGATGAATCCGACGCGTCCGACGGCGTCTATGATGGAATCGACCGCGTTCGCATCACCCGCCGCCTTGGGCGAGTCCCTTGGCTGGTCCGCGGTGGCGCCACTTCCAATCCAAAAACTATCAAACTCAATCTTACACGCCGGCCTGGGCCGTCCATCCACCACGTACGGCTCCTCACACGCCTTGACCGACCCACTCGCTGATAACCAACCATCCGGAACGATCCCACGATGACGCACATCCGAACGTATCTTCCCTCCGCTCAAGTCGTACCGCAATGGGTCGAACCGCACGCCAACCGGCGTCGCCAACCTCGCAATGTGCGGCGCACAAAACACCCGCCACATCCCGTCTCCATCCACCGCGCGTTCAATCCCTCCATCCACGCGTCCTTCATCAATCAACCGATCGATATCCTCTTGCACCCAGGCGTCGATACCGTCGCAAAAGCTTACGTCATCAGCATTGTATTTAACTAATCGTTCGATCGCTTCCTCGACATCCGACGCGCGCGAGACGATGAGACGACGAGAAGAACGCGGACGGTGAGAACGCATCGGGGTCGTCGTCGATTGTGGTTTCACCATCGTTCGCATCGCGAGCGTCATCGTTATCGCGGCGTGTGCGAGACTGAAGCGGGTGCGCTTGTGATGTCAACAACCAGTCAATCAAATCAACTTCTACAGAATGCGCATCGCATTAAAACAAATGGATGAAGATTATCTATCTAACGGAGATTGAGCTCGGTGAGCTCTTCCGCGACGATTTGTGCGGTGGCGTCGTCGCGAGGTGGCAGCCGAGTCGGCGCCATTGCGGGGGGGGCTAAGAGGGTCGGATCGATATCCGGCGGACGAGGAATGGACGTCGGCTCGGACGCAGATGGTTCCGGCGGCGGATAGGATGATGGATTTGTTTGCGCCGCGTAGGAGTAAAATCCGGCATCCTGTGAGTTGTTGCGACTGTGAGAGACGTAGGAGGATTGGCTTTCGGCCAGGGATGGCTCACGAGAGTGAGATGGTGATGGGATGAAGAACTGTCCGGGCGTCGTCGACGGAGGCGCTCCAGCGTTACCCGCCATCGGTACGAAACCTTGAGGAAGGACGTTTCCTTCGAGAGCGGTCGACGCGCCCTCGCGAGGTGCGTGGTTGAAAGTGTCTACGTATCTCGAATGGATGCCGCCTTGCTTGACGTGCATGCTGGGAGCCACCAAGGGCGGGGGTCCCGATGTCGCCAGCGTCGTCTCTGACGGCTCGGCGCGCGTCGGCGGCGGACCGACTGGTTCCGGTGCCTCTGGCGCCTCTTTGCCTCTTTCGAGCCACATCTTACGAGTTTCGTCGTAGTAGAACACGTTTTCTTGGCTCGTAGTCGGTTCTGCGGCCGGTTGCGGCTTTGGAGCCGCGTTGGCGAACAGGTTTGACATGGATCGCAACAGTCCATTTCCGCTCGGCGTACGCTGATGCTGCGGCTGTTGCGGAGCGACTGGTGACGCCACGCTTTGAGGCTGCTGCATGTGCGTCACCGGTGCCGGTTGGCTGTGCATCTGCTGTTGTTGGTGCGCGTACGCTTGTTGCGGTGGTGTCATCGGAGGAGGCGTGTGCGACGCAGGCGGCTGATCGCGCTGAAGCTCGTTTTCATCTCCAAACAACGAGCTCACGCTTCGATCGAGAAGACCCTTGAAACCTCCAATCAAGCTCTTCGCCGCGCCCGCCGCGGCCCCGGCTAGTTTCCCACCCTTTCCTCTCAGTCCGTTTTGTAATCGAGCTTCGAGTTCAGCAGCGAGCATCCCGACGCGAACGACGTGGACTTCCTGACAATGTCTGTCGAGAGTGCGCACGTTTTTCAAAATAGCCTCAACGTACGCAAGCGCTTGCTTCAACTTGCCCACATCTGCCAACGCGATGGCGTGCATGAGCTTGTAAGGCAAAAGCGACGGCATGTGTGCCTGCGAGTTACCACCGACAAGGGCGCTCTCGAGCATCTCGGTGAGCTGAATGGCTTGCGGAGTCGCGTACGTCCTCGGGTACTTGCGATGATCAGCGCCGAGCAAACATAAACGAGAGTTTAACGCGTACGGAATCGGACGTTCCTTGGCGATAATGTACGCAATATGCGAGGCGAAAAGGTCGTTTCGTTGCCAAAGCTCGTCCCCGAGCGCTCGAAGGACAAAGGCGCTTCCATTCGCCGGGTTGCCGCACAGGATTGCGACGTGTTCTCTCCATCTCGGTAACAATTCGCGCACCGGCGACTCGACAGGCGATCCGACTGCGCCGTGCGGATTCGGCGCCGCAGTCTCCGTCAATTCGTGCGCGAGGCCAGCCATCACCATCTCGAGCGTGTGCAACGGCGATCCCACCTTGCACGTCGTCTTCGCCATGGCGGCGAGCGTTTCCTGATGATGATTGCCGCCCAAGTGTCCGGCGAGCAGCAACGCTTGCGGCCAGAGTTTTGCATCCACCGCCAACTTGAGCGCTTCTCCGCGTCTACCAGACATGAGTAAATCTTCAAATTGTACGACGGCGCGCTCGTCTCCACCCGTGTGATTCAGCGGCGACGCAGCCGTGCCCGCCGAAACCCAACCACCGGACGTAGCCGACTGAGCGTCGCCCTTGAGAACAGCCGCAAGCTCCGCCGTCGCGCTCTTGCGATTATCACCCATCAAGTCCCCACCGTCAGAGAGCTCGCCTTTGTATCTCAGCAAGACTTTTAAGACGCGATAGAGTAATGCGTCGTTTTCCGTCTGTTCCATCTCGCTTAAAGCGCTGTCGAGCATCTTGACGATGTCCGCCGAGCGTTTTCCCGACATTGGTCCTTGAAATCGCTCCATCGATCTCAAGTAAGACGCCGCCTCGACGTTGCCTTTCGCTAGGATAGCGCGCATCGATCGCACTGAGACGCTGCAAGGTGCAATATTCGTGCATCGAGCCGTTCTTCCGCCCGGATACCCAGGTCCGCTCATGATAAGTTGACCGCCAAATCCAAAGCACATCGCCACGTGCGCCGGACGTCCATCCGGCGATCGCTCAGATTCGTCAAACTGCACTGGTGTGCTCGTCGGAGCTTCGCTGTACGCGGCGTATTCCAATTGTTGCGACGGCGTCGCCTCGTACGCCGTGTGGTGTGTTTTGTAACTTGCGATCGGGGCGACGGGTTGATACACCGCGTACGCCGGCGCCACGTTTGCGCTCGAGATTGGAGACGCCACCGGCGCCGCTTGCACGTACGCGGGCGATTCCACGACGGGTTCAGGTACCATGAACGTCGGTCTTTGTGGCGTCGACGGGTTCGAAACCGCGTGGTACATGTCGGAAACGGAGTTTGACGACGACACGCTGTGCATGGTGTTGAGATTTTCTTCCGAGTACGCCTGGAAAATTGGCGGTGCGCTCGTCTCTGCTACGACTGGCTCAGAGTACGCTGGCGTGTACGACGGCGGTGGCGAGGGCTCCGTCGGCGGTGGCGGTGGCATCGGCATCGTAGCTGGAGCCGGAGCCGGAGCCGGAGCCGGAGCGATAGGAACGGGTTCCAACTCTGGTTCGGGTTCCACCGGTGGCGCCGTCACTACAGGGAACTCGGCTTGAGGGTACTCGGACGCCGCCGGGTACCGCTCCTCATAAAACTGCTGATGCACAACGTTCTCCTCGTACACCGCCGTCGTCGCCATCGGAGGCGGCGCGAGCGTTTGCTGTACCACGTCTGGTTCCACCGGCGTAGGCTCCGGTAGCGTCTCCGCGCTCGTTGCTTCGATGTGTCGAGGCTCCTCTCGCGCTGGTTCGGGCGCAGTCGGCGGCGCAATCGAAACTGGCTCGCTCGACCCAAACATATCGCTCACTGGCTCTTCCGGCTCTCCTTGATTGAAACTACTAAAAAACGCGACGCCATCATCTCGCGGTGGTATCGACGTCGTCGTTATCGGAGACGCAAACGGCCCACTCGTCGCGTACGTCACCGCTGCTGGAGATTTGTCCGCTATGGCAGGGAAATCCGCGACTTCGGGCTGCACCACGACTGGTGAAACCACCGACGTCGGCGACATCCAATCCTCATCCGTCCCGACGCCACCACCAAACAACGCCCCTAAATCACCCTGCGCGTACTCCACGAACCCACCATCGCCGTCTGTGTGTCCTCCATCCGCGTTTCCAAACGCCGTCGGCGTCCGAGCGCTCTCGCTCGCGCTCGGCGACGCCGCGCCGAACGCATCCCGAAGCCCCGTCTCCGCTTCCTTCACCCCTGGCGACCACGACGACGAGGACGGATCTGGTGTCACCGTTCCTAACGGTCCGGGCGTCGTCTCCATTGCCCGCGCAGAAGAAGTCGTTCGTACTACTTCTTCTTCGACTCCGCCGAAACCTCTCGCGCCGCGCGTCCCGTCCTCCTTATCAACCCACGAAACGCGCTGCGCATCAGACGTCGACACCGATACCGACGCAGACATGGAATCATCCACATCTGCGAGCCAATCTTCGTCGTCATCGCTGTCCTCCACCGCCCCGAACGGCGATGCGGGCGTCATGACGTACCCAACCAACCCACTCTCACAACAAACAGAGATTGATTTGGATTTGGTTGACGATCTCGGCGTGTGACGGGTCGTTTCGACGAGACGAACGTCCCGAGGCGGACCGCTTGAAGTCACTCGATGTGATACGCGCGTTCGGTCGGTCCGTCGGTCCGTGCGTCGTCGGTCGCGTCGACGTGTGACGCGCGTTTCACTGTCAAAAAAGCAAAAAGAAGACACATTCAGCGCTGCGACGCGACACACCGACGCACCGCGCGCGACGCAATGTCGTCGAATTACCGGGATGACGATCGGTACCGGCCGTACGATCGGCCGTACGACGACGACGCGCGGCGTCGTCGGACCGGGGGTCACGAGGGCGGGTACAATCGTGAAGATCAGCTTCGTCGGCGTGACAACTCTAGAAGAGATTCATACGACGACGACGATCGACGACGCGGAGGATCGTACGACGATCGACGGTACGACGATCGACGGTACGACGATCGACGGTATGAACATCAGGAGTACGATCGACGACGCGGCGGCGGTGGTGACGGGTCTAGAGGGAGGTACGACGACAGAGACAGAGGCAGAGAACCTT
>Ga0182063_1138847_pt1 | contig 10865 bp, 10 predicted proteins | sample 101ome_6_FD_127782 | JGI IMG/M metagenome (GOLD analysis project Ga0182063, IMG submission 127782) | Metatranscriptome of coastal salt marsh microbial communities from the Groves Creek Marsh, Georgia, USA - 101409CT metaT (Metagenome... | ecosystem: Environmental > Aquatic > Marine > Intertidal... | reverse complement strand
GGAAAGGCATCGGTTTTTGATACCGACATGCAAAGGTTCGAACCCTTTTACTCCAAAAAGTGTTAAGTCGTGCGCAATTTTACGAGTAAGCGGCAAAAAAAGTGAAAAAAAGCTTTTGAATGTACATTGATAGGAATAGTATATTCCACTTTAACTTGAGGAGCATACGTGTCCATACATGTAATAATAGGGATTTTTAATCGTTTAGCTTCTGACAAAATATGTTGATGGCTGGTAGTTGCCTGTAAAAGAATAAGAACATCAGGCATTTTATCCATTTTTTGAAGCCCCTCAAAACGTTTTTTTGCCTTTACATACTTTGGAAAAGCTACTCGCTCTTTTTTTAATAAGGGTGATATAAAATGCTCGAATTTTTGAAAAGCATGCACTGAATATTTTAATTGATGCCAATTTGTTAAAAGTCCCCCTATCCAATGCTCATTTACATACCAAAGATTTGCAATTGAAGCGGTTTTTTTTACTAAAGGACCAAAAGTGGGATTTGTGTTGACTAATAAAATAGAGCCCTTTGTTTTCTGGATATGTTGTAGAAAAGCAATAGCTTTTTGTGTAGCTATTAGTGTTTCTTCAGTATTAAAAAATGGTACACGATCTCTGTAACCAAGCATATATGGGAACATCCAAGAATGCATCTCAATTGACCCTAAATTTGATTTTTGATGTTGAAATTTTTGAAGATTTTGTTTCATACTAGTTAAGGATTTGTATTTAAATTATGTTTCGGTAGCTCAGTTGGTTAGAGCAAAGGACTGAAAATCCTTGTGTCAGTGGTTCAAATCCACTCCGGAACATTTGACCTTTTTGTAAGGTTTAGCAAAAGAAAGACTTTTATGTATCTTTTACTTGTCTGTTTACCCCTTCTAAGTTTTTTACTTGCTTGCGGGTTTGGGCGCTTTTTTGGTTTACGAGGGGCTCCACTTTTAACAACATTATGTGTTGCAAGTACTGCTCTTCTTTCACTAGTAGCTTTCTATGAAGTAGGAGTTTGTGGAAGTCCTTGTATCATCCATTTTGCACCCTGGTTTCATTGTGAACTTTTTGATGCGTCTTGGGGATTTTTATTTGATAGTTTAACAGTAGTAATGCTTGTAGTCGTTACTGTGGTAAGTACACTTGTACATATGTATTCTATCGCGTACATGGGTGAAGATCCACACTTACCCCGATTTATGTCTTACTTGTCAATTTTTACATTTTTCATGTTAATGCTAGTAACAGCAGACAATTTTATCCAAATGTTTTTTGGATGGGAAGGCGTTGGTGTAGCTTCATACTTACTTATCAATTTTTGGTATACACGTGTACAAGCAAATAAATCTGCTATTAAAGCGATGTTGGTAAACCGTGTTGGGGATTTTGGTTTAGCTTTAGGTATTATGGGAATTTTTTCACTTTGTAAAAGTGTAAATTTCCAAACTGTATTTGCCTGTGCAGGCCATCTTTCGCAAGAGTCGTTTTTCTTTTTTCATATGGAAACTCATGCTTTAACAACCATTTGCCTTCTTTTATTTGTCGGAGCTGTTGGAAAATCTGCTCAACTTGGTTTACATACATGGTTACCTGATGCAATGGAAGGACCTACGCCAGTATCTGCACTTATTCATGCGGCAACTATGGTAACGGCAGGTGTATTTATGATTGCACGCTGTTCTCCTATTTTTGAATATGCTCCAACCGCATTGCTTGTTGTGACAGTTGTCGGAGCTATGACATCTTTTTTCGCAGCAACTACGGGGGTTGTGCAAAATGATTTAAAACGTGTTATTGCTTATTCAACTTGTAGTCAGCTTGGTTACATGGTATTTGCTTGTGGACTATCTCAATATGCTGTTGGTGTTTTTCATTTAATGAATCATGCTTTTTTTAAAGCATTGTTGTTTTTAAGTGCAGGGTCGGTAATTCATGCTCTTGCTGATGAGCAAGATATGCGAAAAATGGGTGGGGTAGTTAAACTTTTACCGTTTACTTATTCTATGATGTTTATTGGCTCATTAGCTTTAATCGGTTTTCCTTTTTTAACTGGTTTTTATTCTAAAGATGTTATTTTAGAAGTAGCTTACGCCAAATATACAATTGGGGGGAATTTTGCCTATTGGTTAGGTGTTATTTCAGCTCTTTTTACATCATATTACTCATTTCGTTTACTTTTCCTTACATTTTTAGGCCCAATCAATGCATTTAAAGCAAATCTTCAAAATGTGCACGAAGCTCCACAACTTATGGCATGGCCGTTGATTCTTCTTGCATTCGGAAGTATTTTCGTTGGTTACATGGCCAAAGATATGATGATTGGATTAGGAACACCTTTTTGGAATAATGCAGTATTTACTTTACCAGTTCATACAATTATTTTAGAATCTGAATACATTCCACAATCAATTAAATTTATTCCTATTATATTTAGCGTACTTGGTGCTTTTTTTGCATTAAATATTAATATTGTAGGAAGCGCTTTTGCTTACATGACTAAGACAAGCATTATTGGTCGAAAACTTTATATTTTTTTGAATAAGCGATGGCTTTTTGATAAGGTTTACAATGATTATGTAGCTTCTCAAGCTCTTGCTTTTGGTTATCATACATCATTCAAAACACTTGATAAAGGGTTTATTGAGGTATTAGGTCCAACAGGTTTAATGGCCGTGTGTACCAACACAATGCGTCAAGTAAGTGCTTTACAAAGTGGTTATATTTATCATTACGCACTCCTCATGCTTTGTGGGGTCAGTATTTGTGCTGCAGTCATTAGTTTTTGGGATATTTTATCCCCTTGGGTAGATCCGCGTTTATACGGTATCTTTGTGCTGAGTTTTATTTTTTATCATCAGACACAAAAAGCTTAAACTAATTAATTACCGTAGGTATATCTACGGTAATGCACGCATTCAAAAAAGACAGTTGTTATGTTTTCTGTTTTAACATTTCTTTTACTTAGTCCTCTCTTAGGTGCTGTACTTATTGCATTTACACCGAGTTGGGAGGTCCGCTTGATCAAATTACAGACTTTGTTGCTTACTCTCATTAACTTTATTGTTTCTTTAGGTCTTTGGCTTACTTTTGATACATCCACTGCCAAATTCCAATTTGTGAAACATATTGGTTGGTTGCCATTCTTAAATATGAATGTGTATATAGGACTCGATGGAATTTCTTTATTTTTTATCATCCTTACTACTTTTCTTGTACCTGTTTGTCTTTTAGTAGGCTGGGTAAATATTACGAAACATGTTAAAGAATATTGTATTGCATTTCTACTTTTAGAAACATGCATGTTAGCTGTATTTTGTATGCTTGATTTGCTCCTTTTTTATGTGTTTTTTGAAAGCGTTCTTTTACCTATGTTCTTAATTATTGGTGTGTGGGGATCGCGTGCTAGAAAAATCAGAGCAGCTTATCAATTTTTTTTGTATACATTAGTTGGATCAGTTCTTATGCTACTGGCTCTTCTACTAATTTACTTCCAAGTTGGAACTACAGATTTACAAGTTCTTTTTGTGTCTGAATTCAGTGAACGTCGGCAGCTTATTCTTTGGCTTGCATTCTTTGCTTCTTTCGCAGTGAAAGTTCCTATGGTCCCAATGCATATATGGTTACCTGAAGCACATGTTGAAGCTCCAACAGCAGGTTCTGTAATCTTAGCTGGGATTCTTTTAAAGCTAGGAACATACGGATTTTTACGATTTTCTATTCCACTTTTCCCCGAAGCATCCTTATATTTTACTCCTTTAATTTATACAATGAGTATTATTGGAATTATTTATGCTTCATTAACTACATTACGTCAAATTGATTTAAAAAAAATCATTGCGTATTCTTCAGTAGCTCACATGGGATTTGTGACAATTGGTTTATTTAGTTTAAATGTCCAAGGTATCGAGGGGGCATTACTCCTTATGCTAAGTCATGGATTTGTTGCTTCTGCATTATTCCTTTGTGTTGGAGTGTTATATGATCGCACACATACACGTTTAATTCAATATTATGGAGGTCTTGTGCATGTAATGCCGTTGTTTTCTTTCTTCTTTCTTGTATTTACTATGGGAAACTTGAGTTTGCCCGGCACAAGTAGTTTTATTGGAGAATTCCTAATTTTAGTTGGAACGTTTCAAACAAATACATGGACTGCTACTCTTGCTGCAACCGGTATGATTCTTGGTGGAGCGTACTCTATTTGGCTGTATAATCGAGTAGTATTCGGAAGTTTAAAGCCTTTATATATCTCAGTTTGCGCAGATGTCAATCGTAGAGAATTTTGGATGTTTGTACCTTTTGTAATTGCAATTGTATGGATGGGTGTATACCCGGATGTATTCTTAGAGCCTATGCATGTTTCTGTTGCTAATATCATTCAACATAAGGCGTACTTATAAATTAAGCCAGTGTGTATATGTAAAATAACGTATGCACACAATAAAAAAAGAATGTTTTATGCATTTCATTCATCTTTTTGAAAATGACCTTTATGCTTTATTTCCAGAGCTGTTTTTAACTTGTACTACACTTGTATTGCTAATCTTTGGCGTAATTTGGAGTACATCCAAAGCACAAGGTTACCCTATTCTTGTTCAAACAGTGGCATGGTTAGGTGTATGGTCTGTAGTTTGCGCGCTTGTGTTAACTTTACATATGCCATTTTCTATTATGGTGTGTTTTTATAATACATTTGTAATAGATGAACTTACTTTTTTTCTAAAAAGTTTGGTTCTTTGTAGTACTCTCGCTTCATTACTAATGTCAATGGAGTATTTGAAAAAATCATTATTAAATGTATTCGAATATAGTATTCTTTTACTTCTTGCGAGTATAAGTATGCTACTTCTTATTTCGTCTTATGATTTTATTTCTATGTATTTAGCCATAGAAATGCAAAGTTTATGTCTATATGTATTAGCCGCATCCAAACGACATTCCGAATTTTCTACTGAAGCAGGTTTAAAATATTTTTCTTCTTGGTGCTTTTTCCTCAGGGGTTCTTTTATTTGGATGCGCCCTTGTTTATGGTTTTACAGGTTTAACAAATTTTGAAGATCTTGCAAAATGTTTCGCAGGATCAGCTAATACGCAACACTCTGCAGTCCATATTGGTATGTGTTTGCTTAGTATCGGATTTTTATTTAAGTTAACAGCAGCACCTTTTCATTTTTGGGCCCCGGACGTTTATGAAGGAGCTCCTACATCTGTAACAGCATTTTTTGCTTTAACACCCAAAATTGCTTTACTTGGTGTGTTTATCCGTCTTCTTCTCTGCAGTTTTTATGATATGTTGTTTGCTTGGCAGTATATATTATTTTTCTGTAGCGTTTGTTCATTAGCTATAGGGTCTTTTGGAGCCCTTGCTCAAAAGAAAATCAAACGTTTACTAGTATATAGTTCTGTTGGGCACGTAGGTTATCTTTTAATTGGCTTATGTTGCGGAACTGTTGAAGGTTTACATGCTGTACTGTTATATTTAGTTATATACATCTTAATGACAGTTAACATGTTTGCTATTGTTCTTGCAAGTGTTGATCATACACAAACAAGCCGACTTAAGTATATTCAAGATTTAGGTCTTCTTGCTTATACACATCCAGTTCTTGCAGTTACACTAAGTGCAACACTTTTCTCAATGGCAGGAATTCCACCGTTAGCAGGATTTTGTAGTAAGTTCTACTTATTTTTTGCTGCAATGAGTTCTTCACTTTATGTACTAGCTGTACTAGGTGTTTTAAGTAGTGTTGTAAGTTGTTTTTATTATATTCGTTTAATTAAAATAATGTACTTTGAACAACCTTCACAAGTAACTACATTTGCTGCTATGGATCGTGAAAAAGCTACACTAATTGGTTTAACTAGTGTATGTATTGTATTCTTTTTTCTTTGCCCTCAAAGCCTTTTTTTATGGACATACAAAATAGCATATTTATTTTTAGGTTAGAAAGAATACATGCATGGCACTTTGTGCCATGCATGAATATATTATTTAATTTCCGCCCCACCAATAAATTGCGACAAAAAGAAATAACCACACAACATCAACAAAATGCCAATACCATGCAGCTGCTTCAAAACCAAAATGATGGTTTATTGTAAAATGATTTTTATATGAACGCACAAGGCAAACAAATAAAAAAATTGTACCAACGAATACGTGGAAACCGTGGAAACCGGTAGCAAGGTAAAATGTTGAACCATAAATTCCATCAGTAATTGTAAACGGTGCTTCAATATATTCCATCACTTGTAATCCAGTAAAAACCGCTGCTAGGACAATTGTAATCCATAAACTAACTAATGCTTGTGATCGTTGTCCAGCTAAAATAGCATGGTGTGCCCATGTTACAGAAGCTCCAGATGTTAGTAAAATAACAGTATTTAAGAAAGGGATTTCCCAAGGATTTAAAACTTCGATTCCTTTTGGTGGCCACATAGCTCCAATTTCAATTGTTGGCGCTAGACTTGAATGAAAAAAAAGCCCAAAAGAAAGCAAAGAAAAACATAATTTCTGATACAATAAAAAGAATCATGCCATAACGAAGACCATATTGTACTGTGCGTGTATGGTGTCCTTGAAAAGTAGATTCACGAATGACATCTCGCCACCACACATACATTGTGTAAAGAATCATAGAAAAGCCACATGATCCCAAGAGTTCTCCCCCTAGATAACCATGCATATACATTACTAAACCGACTGTTGTACAAAGTGCGCCAAGAGACGCAAAAAGAGGCCATGGACTTGTATCCACGAGATGAAAAGGATGTTTTTGTACATTTTGACTCATACAATTTGTATTTTTTAATTCTGATCAGAAGGACTACTCTTCCAGCTTATTTGAGAGCCATGTGATATACTCATCTAAAGACACTCCCTCTACAACAATAGGCATAAATCCATGATTTACACCACAAATTTCACTACATTGACCGTAAAATACCCCTGGTCGCTGTAAAAAAATAGATGTTTGGTTTAAACGGCCAGGAACCGCGTCACATTTTACACCAAGTGAAGGCACGGCCCAACTGTGTAAAACATCAGCAGCAGTTACAAGTACGCGAACGTGTGTCTGAATTGGTAATACAACACGGTTATCTACCTCAAGTAAACGAAGTTGTCCTAATGTTAGATCATCTTCAGGTACCATATAACTATCAAATACGATGGAATTTTCGTCATTTTCACTATAATCTGAAAGTTCATAGGTCCAATACCATTGATGACCAATTGCTTTAAGAGTAATAGATGGATCTACAATCTCATCCATTGAATATAACAGAGCAAATGATGGTACAGCAATAATCATTAAAATAAGACTAGGTGTCACTGTCCAAGCAACTTCAATTACTGTTCCATGAATGATTTTGGAAGGAACTGGATTTTTTGTCCAATGGAAATGCCATAATGTACGGCCAAGCATCCACATTACAAAAATAAGAATGACTACCATAAAAAAACAGATATCATTGTGTAAATCCTGAATTCCTTGTGCAATAGGTGTTGCAGGATCTTGAAATCCAGTTTGCCAAGCTGTTGGAGCATCTAAAAGAGCCACGGATGGAAAAATAAATGCTAACAATAAAAAGATACCACGTGTCATACTAAAAATCTGTTTTTAAATATTTAAAACGCTCCCCAGGTTGGATTTGAACCAACGACCTAATGGTTAACAGCCATTCGCTCTGACCCCTGAGCTACTGAAGAAATTCCTATGCCATAGCATAGATTAACTATGCTATGCACAAATCAATTCTACTAAAGACTTTTGATTTTATGTAATGTTTTAGAAAAATCACGTGTATTTTGCTCAAAAACATCTTGACGTTTTACAAGTACTCCTTTATGCATTGTCAGAACAATAGAGCCAATCATTGCTATAAGTAATACAATACTTGCCAAAAGAAAAAATACCATGTAATAGGTATACACGACATGACCAAGTGTTTGAATAGTTGTCGTTTGTTCCATGCTATGAGGCCAGATCACATAGTAAACGCCATCTAAAGTCGGAACGTCTAGACAAACAGAACTTGCATATGTATTTAAATGTGTTTGTAGATTTTTCCAATGCATTTGCCATTGTGAAATAACACTAAAAAAAATCCAAGGTTGTGAGATAGAAATCCATAAAATGCATGCAGTACTCCATGCAAAAAACACAGAGATAATACTTACGTATTCTATCCAAGGAAGAACATTTTGTGCATGATATGCCACAATAGGAAGTAAATCCTGTTCAAGAACTAGAACAATTTGTCCAAGAAAAAGAAGACCAAAAATTCCACCAACAGGTAAATAACGTAAAATATTGTCATTAATTTCCGAAAGTTTAACATTTAACATCATGACTACAAAAAGAAATAAAACAGCGATGGCTCCCACATACACAACGAGAAAAACCATAGCGAAAAAATCTAGATTAAGTAAAAGAAGAATACCTGATACATTACAAAAAACAAGAATAAGAAACAACACAGAGTAAACGGGATTTTTTGCTCTAATTACCATTATTCCTGCTAATAGAGCAAAACATGCGAACACATAAAATAAAAAGGCGTCCATAATAAGTACCTGCTTTTTTTATACTTGATTCTTTTCTTTCGAATATACGAAAGATGAAAAACACACATGTTATATGTTATTTTTCTCACCATTAGAACAGTTTACGATTATTTCGTTAATTCCAATGCATATTGGGAATTTTTATTTTTCATTCACAAATTCGTCTCTTTTTATGTTTCTTTCAACAGGCCTTTTTATGCTTTTATGCATGCTTGTAACTGTACGAGGGGGTACATTAATTCCAACACCTTGGCAGTCTTTTGTTGAGATGATTTATGAATTTGTTGTAAGTTTAGTATCGGAGCAAATTGGAGAAAAAGGTAAGCAATATTTTCCAATGTTATTTACACTTTTTGCCTTTCTTTTATGCAGTAATTTGATTGGTATGATCCCATACAGTTTTACGACAACAAGTCATTTTATTGTGACATTTGGACTTTCTGTATCGGTATTTATTGCAGTAACTATTATTGGATTCCAAATCCATGGACTTCATTTTTTTAGTTTTCTTTTACCTCCTGGAGCACCTTTAGCTCTAGCACCTTTTCTTGTAGTTATTGAGCTTGTATCGTACGGATTCCGTGCAATCAGTTTAGGAGTTCGATTATTTGCTAACATGATGGCTGGACATACACTTGTGAAAATTCTAAGTGGTTTTGCTTGGAGTATGCTTTCTTTAGGCGGTGTACTGAAGCTTGCAGCAGGTATTCCTTTTGCGGTCGTTTTTGCGCTTATGTTTTTAGAGGTTGGTGTAGCATGTTTACAGGCATACGTGTTTACCATTTTAACATGTATTTATTTAAATGATGCAATTCATTTACACTAAAACATTTATCTGTATTGCTCATTAATAAAGTGAGCAATACATGATTAGCTTTTTAAAAACTTAAAAATCCTTGCGGGAATAGCTCAATGGTAGAGTATAGCCTTGCCAAGGCTAGGGTTGAGGGTTCAAGTCCCTTTTCCCGCTATCAAAAATATGGGCCTAAGTAGACTTGAACTACTGACCTTACGCTTATCAGGCGTACACTCTAACCAGCTGAGCTATAGGCCCTTAATCATGCTCGGAAAGACTCGAACTCTCAACTTCCGAATCCGTAGTTCGGCGCTCTATCCATTGAGCTACGAGCACACTACAGGAGAAAAGGGATTCGAACCCTTACCTTTGGTTTTGGAGACCAACGTTCTACCTTTGGAACTACTCTCCTTTAGTTAAGTCCCTTTCGTCTAGTGGTTAGGACATCGCTTTTTCATGGCGAAGACACGGGTTCAATTCCCGTAGGGGATAAAAAAAAGAGACTCATTTTATGTTAGTTTTTCTTCTAAGCGTTATCGGGAAAATTTTAGGTCTTGTTGTTCCACTTTTAGTTGCAGTAGCATATCTAACTTTGGCAGAACGTAAAGTAATGGCCTCCATGCAACGACGCAAAGGTCCAAATGTGGTAGGTTTTTTTGGTCTTTTACAACCTCTCGCAGATGGGTTAAAATTATTAATAAAAGAACCTGTGTTACCAAGTAGCGCGAATACGGTTGTTTTTTTAGCAGCACCAGTACTTACATTTCTACTCGCTTTAATCGCCTGGGCAGTTATTCCATTTGGTGAAGGTATGGTATTGTGTGATTTAGATGTTGGTATGTTATATATTTTTGCAATATCTTCTCTTGGTGTGTACGGTGTAATCATGGCTGGTTGGGCGAGCAACTCTAAGTATGCATTTTTAGGTGCTTTGCGTTCGACTGCTCAAATGGTATCATATGAGGTATCTTTAGGCTTAATTATTATTACTGTTTTATTATGTGTAGGTTCATTAAACCTTTCTGATATTGTTCTTGCACAGGAAGATGTTTGGTTTGCTGTTCCATTATTTCCATTGCTTCTATTGTTTTTTATTTCCTGCCTTGCAGAAACAAATCGTGCTCCATTTGATCTCCCTGAAGCAGAGGCAGAGCTTGTAGCTGGGTATAATGTTGAATATTCATCTATGGGTTTTGCATTATTTTTTCTTGGGGAATACGCAAACATGATTATGATGAGTGTGTTATGCGTAATTCTTTTTCTTGGGGGATGGCTACCACCTTTATCACTTACATTTTTATACTGGATTCCAGGTTCAATGTGGTTAGGTTTAAAGACAATTTTGTTTTTATTTTTATATATATGGGTTCGTGCGGCATTTCCACGATATCGTTATGATCAACTTATGCGTTTAGGGTGGAAAGTTTTTCTTCCCCTTTCTTTAGCTTGGGTATTATTTGTTGCTGGAGTTCTAGTTGCATTTGATCTTCTTCCTTAGTAGAAGAAAAT
>Ga0182063_1258215_pt1 | contig 10996 bp, 21 predicted proteins | sample 101ome_6_FD_127782 | JGI IMG/M metagenome (GOLD analysis project Ga0182063, IMG submission 127782) | Metatranscriptome of coastal salt marsh microbial communities from the Groves Creek Marsh, Georgia, USA - 101409CT metaT (Metagenome... | ecosystem: Environmental > Aquatic > Marine > Intertidal... | reverse complement strand
CTCACTTCGACACCGGGCACGGTGATCTGCCCACCAATTCGATAGACAACAAGTAACCCTATAGTGAAGAGAATCCGCTTTCGCAGTTCGGGAATTTTAAAGCAATTTTGGAAGCTCTGGAGCATTAGTCCCTCAAATTACCTCGGCCTTGCCACCGGCCTTTTCAATTTTTTCACGAGCGCTCGCTGAAAACTGGTGTGCCGTGATCGTGACGCCGCGACTCAGCTCGCCCTCGCCCAGTATCTTCACTGGCTGTTTATCGCTGCGGACTAAACCGGCCGACAGCAGGACCTCAATTCCTATTTCGCCCTCTAAACCACGAGCTTCGATATCAGCCAAATTTACCGTCTGATATACAACTTTGAAATTGTGATTGGAAAACCCAATTTTAGGCATGTGACGAAAGTACGCCAAGGTCCCACCGATGAAACCGATGCGGTTGCCGCGACGAGCGCCTGAACGGGCCCTCTGACCTTTATGCCCTTTACCAGCCGTTTTCCCCGTCCCCGAACCGGGCCCCTGTCCCAAGCGCTTGCGAACACGACGCGAGCCTTTTGGGCATTTAATTTCACCTAAACGCATGTTAGATCGTCTCCTACTTAGGCGTCTTGTTCTTGCACGTCTACCAGGTGCTTTACTTTTTCAACCATACCGCGAATCTGCGGCGTGTCTTCGTGCACGACCTGTTGGTAGAGGCGTTTAAGGCCCAATGCTTCGATGGTAGCTTTTTGGTTTTGAGCTCGACCGATGGCACTGCGGCGCTGTGTAATTACTAACTTCATCGACTTATCTTCTCCTAACCGCGCAAAACTTCCATGGGCACACCGCGCAAACGCGCGATAGACTCAGCATCTCTCAATTCACTCAATGCAGCAAGCGTAGCTTTCACTGCATTCTGAGGGTTAGTAGAGCCCAATGATTTAGTGAGAATATCGTGCACACCAGCCAGTTCCAACACGATGCGAATACCACCGCTGGCAATAACACCCGTTCCCGGAGAGGCTGGTTTGAATAGGATCTGGGCCGCACCAAAACGACCTTGAATCTCGTGGGGAATCGTTCCATTCACCACGGGCACCTCGATCATGTTCTTCTTTGCTGCCTCAGTACCTTTGCGGATCGCCTCAGATATTTCTCCAGCCTTACCAGAGCCGGCACCAACGCGCCCGTTGCGATCACCGACGACAACCATAGCATTAAAACTGAAACGACGTCCACCCTTGCGCACATGAGAAACGCGCTTGATGCTGTTCTGAACTACGACTTCACTCAGTTCCATGCTGTTGGGATCTACTTTCGCCACAGAAGTAACTCTCCTCTAGAAGTTCAGCCCGCCTTCACGAGCTCCGTCGGCGACGGCTTTAACGATACCGTGGTACAGATAGCCTCCGCGATCAAAGACTACTTTGTCGATACCCTTTTCCTTAGCTTTCTCAGCTACAATCTTTCCAACTTCTGTTCCCTGTTCTACTCGGTTTGCAAAGGAGCGACTACGCAGATCTTTGCTCTGGGTGGAAAAGCCAAACAGAGAATGACCTGCAACATCGTCGATCAACTGAACCTCAATGTGTTTTAGGGAACGATGGACCACCAAACGCGGCCGATCCGGCGTTCCCGACACAATCTTGCGCAAACGATGTCGGCGCCGCTCTATGCGGGCGCGATTTTTGTTCAGATGTTTCTTATCCTTCATAATTAGCCCGCTGCGGTTTTACCTTGTTTCCAGTGAATGACTTCGTTTTCATAGCGGATCCCCTTGCCTTTATAGGGCTCGGGCTTGCGCTTAAAGCGAATGTCCGCTGCAACTTGTCCAACAACTTGCTTGTCGATGCCGCTGACAGTGATGCGGGCCTGCGCGCCGCTCTCACCGTTGCCCACTGCGATATCAATTCCTTCGGGCGCATCGTAGACTACCGGATGAGAATAACCCACGTGAAGCGTTAACTGACGGCCTTGAGCCTCAGCACGCCAACCGACGCCAAAAAGATCCAAGTTCTTGCTAAACCCCTCACTCACGCCTAAAACAGCGTTGGCAATCAATGTCCGCGTCAACCCATGTAAAGCACGAGCAGACTTCTCCTCGCTCTTGCAGGTAACCTGGAGTGCATCACCCTCTATATCGACGCCTAAATGATCGTCAACAAAGGGCACCTCCAGCGCTCCTTTGGGTCCTTTTACCGCAACCTGAGATCCGTCTACCTTCACATCGACGCCCTGAGGGACTACAATTGGAGTTTTTCCTATACGCGACAACTTAGCTTCTCCTCAATCTACCAGACGCTGCAGAGAATTTCGCCGCCGACGCCAGCTCTACGCGCCTCACGGTCGGTCATTACACCGCGTGAAGTAGATACTATGGCAATACCCAAACCGCGTCGAATTCTCGGCACGTCGGCATTTCCAGAATATTGGCGCAGCCCAGGACGACTGATGCGTCTAATTCCCTGAATCATGCTTTTGTTGTTATTATCGTAGCGAAGATAGAGACGAAGAACTCCCTGTTTGTTGTCTTCAATGAATGCAAAGTTATCAATGAAGCGGGTTTCCGCCAAAACGCGGGCGATCTCTCTCTTGAGTTTGGATGCAGGAATATCAACGCGGGCATGCTTGGCCCGGCTTGCGTTGCGAACGCGTGTCAGCATATCTGCAACTGGATCGGTCATACTCATGTTATATATTCTCCCTACCAGCTGGCTTTGGTGACACCGGGAATCTCACCCCGTAGGGCTAACTCGCGGAAACATATACGACACAGACCAAATTTGCGATAATAGCCACGCGGCCGACCGCAACGCTGACATCTATTATACTTGCGCGAACTAAACTTCGGTGTGCGGCGCGCTTTGGCTATTAGAGACTTTTTAGGCATTCACCAATTCTCCCAACATTAGTTGCTAAAGGGCATGCCGAACGACCGAAGCAATTCGCGCCCCTCATCATCGGTCTGAGCCGAAGTAACGATTGTGATATTCATCCCGCGAATATGATCGATTCTATCGTAGTCAATCTCGGGAAATATAATCTGCTCTTTAATTCCTAGGTTGTAATTACCGCGACCATCAAAACCGCGCGCAGGCACACCGCGAAAGTCTCGAACCTGAGGCAGCGCGAGTGTAATTAACCTATCGAGAAATTCATACATGCGATTTCCTCGCAGCGTCACGATACAACCGATGGGAACCCCTTCGCGCAACTTAAAGTTTGAAATGGCCTTTTTCGCCCGGCGTAATGCAGGCTTCTGACCGGCAATGGCGGTCATTTCGCTTACAGCGTTCTCAAGTGCCTTGGGTTCACCAACTGCTTCACCGACCCCCATGTTAATGACGACCTTTTCAATGGTCGGTACCTGCATGACGTTGTTGTACGAGAAGTGCTCCAACATTCGTGACTTAACTTGCTCTCGGTACAGTGTCTTCAATCTGGGCTCGCTCATGATACCCTTCTCTACTGCGAGTCAATCATCTCACCACTACGGGCGGAGATGCGTACGTTTTTACCACCGTCTAATTTCTTATGACGAATCCGAGTGGGCTGGTCCGTCTTCGGGCACACAATCATCACATTAGAGAGATGAATCGGCGCTTCGCGCTCAATGATTCCTCCCTGGGGATCACGAGAAGAGGGACGCGAGTGGTGCTTGCGCATATTAACCCCTTCAACAATAACCCGATGCTTATCTTTGATAACGGCTAGAACGGTCGAGCGGCGTCCCTTATCATTACCGCTAATAACCTCTACCGTATCTCCTTTTCTAATATCCATTTGCATCCTCTATTGGCGTGACCAAAAACTAGACGACTTCCGGAGCGAGCGAGACAATACGCATGTATTGCTTGTCGCGCAGTTCTCTGGCAACCGGACCAAATATGCGCGTCCCACGCGGCTCTTTCTCATCGTTAATTAAGACCGCTGCATTTTCATCAAAGCGGATGTAGGATCCGTCGGGACGGCGATATTCTTTTTTGGTACGCACAACAACGGCTTTTGCCACCTGGCCCTCTTGCAGAGGACCGTTGGGTAAAACGTTGTGTACCGCAACCACAATCACGTCACCTACCGATGCGTAGCGCTTGCGAGTTCCACCGAGGACGCGAATGCACTTGGCCGTCCGCGCACCGGCGTTGTCTGCCATCTTTACTATGGTGTATTCGTGTATCATTTAAGCCTGATCCGCGTTCCGTTCCATGATCTCGATCAAACGCCACCGCTTGGTACGACTCATGGGACGACATTCCTCAATGCGAACTAAATCTCCAACATTGGATTCGTTGTTTTCATCGTGAGCCACAAACTTGGCAGTACGGCGGATAACACGCCCATAAAGTGGGTGAGCGATGCGCTGCTCAACGGCTATCACCCGCGTCTTGAGATTGTTGGCCTTCAACACACGACCTTCGGCCGTGCGGCGCTCACTTGTATTTTCAGACATTGCTTACGACTCTCCCCCGGGCAGGCTTTCCTGCTGTAAATCGCGCTCGCGCATTAACGTGCGCACACGTGCAATATCGCGTCGAACCTGACGCAAGCGTATCGGGCTGGTCAACTGTCCCGAGACATGCTGGAAGCGAAGATTAAACGATTCCTCCTCGAGTTCTTCCAGCTTTCCCTTGGCATCTTCCGCGCTCAAACTACGCAGTTCACTGGCCTTCATAACTATGCCACCCGCTCTACAAATTTGGTTTTGATAGGCAATTTATGGCCAGCCTTGCGAAAAGCCTCTCTGGCCAATTCAGTGGGAACACCCGAGAGTTCGAACATTACGCGCCCAGGTTTTACAACGGCCACCCATCCCTCCGGCGACCCTTTTCCCTTACCCATGCGCGTTTCTGCAGGTTTTTTCGTAATCGGCTTATCCGGAAAAACGCGGATCCACATTTTACCCGTTCTACTCATCGTTCTACTTATCGTTACGCGGACGGCTTCAATCTGACGGCTGGTAATCCAACCCGGTTCAAGTGCCTTTAAGCCGTACTCGCCAAAGGAAACCATATCGCCCCCTTTGGTTTGGCCACGCATGCGACCTCGAGACTGCTTTCTCCACTTTGCTTTCTTAGGCATCAACATTGTAGGTGTTCCTCTTCAGTTCTTCTCTATGCCTGATTGGTAGCAACTGCATCTGCAACAACTTCACCGTGACAAATCCAGACCTTAACACCAACCGTACCCGAAATCGTGTACGCTGTAGATTGAGCGTAATCGATATCTGCGCGCAGCGTGTGTAGAGGGACACGACCCGCCGGTTCTGAACGTTCCCGACGCCCCATCTCCGAGCCGCCGATTCGCCCCGAGCATACCACGCGGATGCCTTCTGCGCCCATGCGCATAGAAGAAGCAACCGATTTTTTCATAGCCCGGCGGAAGGAGACACGCTGTTCCAATTGGCGCGCTAAGTTATCTGCGACCAACTGAGCATCGAGCTCCGGCTTTTTAACTTCCTGTATATTCAGCGAAACATCTTTACCCGTAAGCTGCTTTAATTCGTCACGCAGCTTATCGACCTCTGCACCGCGCCGTCCAATCGCAATCCCAGGACGGGCCGTATGTACTTCAACGGTGACTCGCTTTGGCTGACGCTCAATGTTGATGCGGGAAACGCCGGCGCGCAGCAGACGCTGCTTGACGTAACGACGCAACATTTGATCTTCGTTTAACAGCTCGGCAAAGTCTTTTTCAGCGAACCAATTGGAACGCCATCCTTTAATTACACCAAGCCGAAAGCCGTATGGGTGAGTTTTCTGTCCCAAAGAGAGCTCCCTCAGTTGACCTGGTCGCTGACGACCACGGTTAGATGACAGTGGCGTTTGCGAATGCGATCAGCCGAACCGCGAGCACGGGGGCGAATACGCTTGAGATCTCTCCCCTCGTCGGCATAAATTGCCTTGACGTAAAGATCTTCAGCATCCACTGGATTTTCTTCGTCTTGATTGATTCCGTTGGCTATCGCAGAGCGCAATGTCTTCTCGACCTCGCGCGCCACCGGACGCGGAGAAAAACGTAGAATCGTCAACGCTTCCTCAACCGGCTTCCCGCGGACCAATTCGATCAACTGGCGCATCTTAGTGGCAGGTATACCAACTTGTTTTAAAATCGCTCTCGCTTCCATGGCTTATACCCTAACTCCTCAGCGCACTCGGCTACCACGCTCAGTGAGTTTGCCACCATGTCCGCGAAACGTGCGGGTTGGAGCGAATTCACCCAGCTTGTGGCCAACCATGTTCTCGGTCACATAAACCGGAATGAACTTGTTGCCATTGTGCACGGCCAACGTATGGCCGACGAAATCTGGAGTAATCGTAGAGCGGCGCGACCACGTCTTAACTACGCGCTTGCTACCCGTGCGATTTAGCTCCTCTACTTTTTTCTCCAAATGGGCGTCGATAAACGGGCCCTTTTTGACTGACCTTGGCATTATTTCAGATCACTTTCTACTTCGAGTTGCGCCGACGGAGAATCATCGCGTCGGAACGGTTCTTGTGCTTACGCGTTTTGTATCCCTTTGTTGGCTTACCCCATGGAGTCACTGGGTGGCGGCCTCCAGAGGTCTTACCTTCACCACCGCCGTGCGGATGGTCAACCGGATTCATCACCACACCTCGGACTTTGGGACGACGACCCAACCAACGCGACCGACCGGCTTTACCCAAGACCACGTTACCGTGCTCGACATTTCCGACTTGTCCCAGCGTTGCCATACACTCAACGGCAACTTCGCGGATTTCACCTGAGGGCAACCGCAGCTGCGCACGACCATTATCGCCACGCCCGAGTAGTTGAACCTCAGCCCCGGCACTCCGAGCAAGCTGACCGCCAGCTCCCGGCTTGAGTTCGACGTTGTGTATGGTCGAACCCAGTGGCATGCTTGATAGAGGCATCGCATTACCAACGCTAATGGGCGCGCCGGAGCCAGCAATTACCGCCGCTCCTACAATGAGCCCGGCAGGAGCGAGGATATAACGCTTATCACCATCTGCATAGACAACCAGAGCAATAAACGACGAACGATTCGGATCGTATTCTATCGCAGCGACTTTACCAGGCACACCGAGCTTATTTCGCTTAAAATCGATCACGCGATAGCGGCGCTTATGACCGCCGCCGCGGCGACGCATGGTCATTCTTCCCTGGTTATTGCGCCCACCCGTTTTACTTACTGCACCGCGCAGTAGTGACTTTTGCGGCTTGTCTACGCTAACTTCGTCAAACGAGTTAACCGTTTTATAACGCAGCGTCGGGGTTACGGGTCGAAACTTCTTAACTGGCATATTTTAACCTATACGTTTTCGACGACTTCAATTGAGTCGCCAGCCTGAAGCGTTACATACGCTTTTTTCCAGCCTGCGCGACGCCCAGCGTAAAGACCTTGTCTTTTGGGTTTACTTGGCACTTTAATCGTGCGCACCGATTCGACCTTAACCTCAAAGATGCTTTCAATCGCCTGACGAATTTGCACCTTATTGGCTTTGGGATGAACGCGGAAGGCATACTTATTCCCCTCGCGTAAGATAGTCGCTTTCTCGGTGATAACCGGTTTCTGAATGATCGAGCGAGGGTTACTCACAGGATGTGCTCCTAGGCCTGTTCCGACGCGTGGTGCTCAACGAGCTTATCCAACGCCTGTTTGGTGAAAAGTACTACATCGGCCGCCACGACATCATACGTGCCCAAAGAGCCGACATGAGTCGTATTTACTCGACGAATATTTCGGCTGGATTTGACGAGCATAGCCGCATTATCGGGCGTCACGAATAGCACCTTCTGGCTATCCAAACCACAAGCGTCAATAACGCCTTTGAATGACTTTGTGCTGGGCTGATCAAAATCAAAATCATCAACAATCTTGACCTGACCGCCGCTCCCCTTCAGCGTCAGCGCGGATCGAAATGCTAGGCGCTTGAGCGCCTTAGGTAACTTCGCGTAGTATGAACGCGGTTCAGGACCAAAAGCAACACCACCACCACGAACCAGAGGCGAACGATTTGAACCGCGACGCGCTCCTCCCGTACCCTTTTGACGGTGGTGCTTTTTGCTCGTTCTAGCTATTTCTGAACGCGTCTTTACTTTGGCAGTCCCCTGTCGCTGGTTAGCCTCGTAAGTGACAACCGCGCGATAAAGGGCATACTCGGAAACCTCAGCCGCAAACAGATCGTCCGGCAATTCAACCGATCCGTTAGGCTTACCTTCCGTTGTGAGAATTTCTACCTGTGTGCCCATGCCCATTAAACCTTAATATCTATGCCAATACCAGCAGGCAAGTCCAACTTCATTAGTGCGTCCACCGTTTGCGGAGTCGAATTGTAGATATCGATCAAACGCTTGTGGACACGCGTTTCAAACTGCTCGCGTGATTTTTTGTCTACGTGAGGCGAACGCAGCACAGTGTATATACTGCGCGAAGTCGGCAGCGGCACGGGACCCGCAATGCGGGCCCCGCTACGCTTAACCGTCTGTACTATTTCGTCCACGGACCGGTCTAAGGCAGCGTGATCGTATGCCTTGAGACGAATGCGAATTCTATCAACAGCCACTTGGCGTGTCTCCCAGAGTTAGTTACTCGATGATCTCGGTGACCACACCCGAACCGATCGTGCGACCCCCTTCGCGAATAGCGAAGCGTAGATTAGCCTCGACGGCAATGGGCTGAATTAGGTTCACTTCCATCGTGACGTTGTCACCAGGCATGACCATTTCCGTACCTTCAGGCAAGCCAATCGTGCCCGTAACATCGGTCGTGCGGAAGAAAAACTGCGGGCGATAACCTGAGAAGAAGGGTTTCTCACGACCACCTTCTTTGCTCGTCAAAACGTAGACCTCAGCCTTGAACTTGGTATGCGGCGTAATCGAGCCCGGCTTACAAACAACCATACCGCGCATCAATTCTTCTTTTTCAACGCCACGCATCAATAGACCGACGTTGTCACCGGCTTGACCTTCGTCCAGAAGCTTACGGAACATTTCAACGCCCGTGATAGTCGTCTTACGCGTCTCGCGAATACCAACCAACTCGACTTCTTCACCCACTTTGACGATTCCGCGTTCAACGCGTCCGGTGCCTACGGTGCCACGGCCAGAGATACTAAAAACATCTTCAATCGGCATCAAAAAGGGCTGATCAACCGGGCGCTCGGGCAGCGGAATCCACTCATCAACCGAGTTCATGAGTTCATCAATGGCGCCCGCACCCGTGGGACCATCGTTGCCCTCAACAGCGGCTAAGGCCGACCCGCGAATAACCGGGGTATCGTCGCCTTCAAAACCGTATTCGTTGAGTAGGTCGCGCGTTTCGAGCTCTACGAGATCTAACAGTTCTTCATCATCAACCTGGTCAACCTTGTTCAAGAAGACGCAGATACGAGGCACATTAACCTGGCGCGCAAGAAGAATATGCTCACGCGTCTGAATCATAGGACCATCAGCAGCACTCACCACCAGAATAGCGCCATCCATCTGAGCAGCACCGGTAATCATGTTCTTTATGTAGTCGGCGTGACCAGGGCAGTCGACGTGCGCATAGTGGCGATTTTCCGTCTCATACTCCTGGTGCGAGACGTTAATTGTTACACCACGAGCCTTTTCTTCAGGAGCATTGTCAATCTCGTCAATGCCTTTAGCCTGAGCCAAACCTTTGCTGGCTAGGTGCAATGTAATAGCCGCCGTCAGTGTCGTCTTACCGTGGTCGACGTGGCCGATTGTGCCAATATTTACGTGAGGCTTATTGCGCTCGAATTGTTCCTTGGCCATTTCTCCGATCCTCTCCTTATACGTTAACAGCTCTGCGCTGTTTAGTTATCTTTTCCGTTGACTTTGGCGATGATTGCCTCCGTTATATTCCGAGGCACTTCGCTATATTTCGCAAACTGTAAGGTAAAGACAGCGCGCCCCTGAGTGAGGGAACGCAGGCGGGTCGCGTATCCGAACGTCTCGCTAAGAGGTATGAAGGCCTTGATGACCTGTGCGTCAGAGCGTGGGTTCATACCTTGAACTTCGCCTCGGTGAGAGTTGAGATCACCCATAACATCACCCAAATACTGCTCGGGAACCACGACTTCCAAATCCATGATCGGCTCCATGAGGAACGGCTCAGCTTTGGAAGCACCATCCTTGAAACCCATCGAACCTGCAACCTTGAACGCCATTTCCGAAGAGTCAACGGCATGGAATGAACCATCAACTAGCGTAACCTTAACATCCTCGATCGGATACCCAGCAACAGGCCCATTGGTCATAGCTTCCGCTATACCGTCCCGCGCAGGATTTACATATTCGCGCGGCACATTCCCGCCAACGACTTTGGATTCGAACACGAGTCCCGTTCCTGGTTCACCTGGCTCGATCTCCAATTCGACGTGGCCGAACTGACCACGACCACCAGACTGGCGCACGAAACGACCCGTCCCGTGTGAAGCCTTGCGAAGACCTTCTTTATAAGCAACCTGCGGTTGCCCCACGTTAGCTTCAACTTTGAACTCGCGAAACAGACGGTCAATCAGGATCTCTAAGTGTAGCTCACCCATCCCCGACATGACGGTCTGACCTGTCTCATCGTCAACCTTCACCTTAAAAGTCGGATCTTCTTCGCTCAGTTTGGCTAGCGCAACGTGCAACTGCTCCTGATCAGCTCGGGTCTTAGGCTCAATAGCAACGTGAATAACAGGCTCGGCAAACTCGATCTTCTCCAGAACAATTGGATTGCTCTCGTCGCAGAGTGTGTCGCCCGTAGTCGTATCCTTTAGGCCCACCAGCGCAACGATATCACCAGCGTAAGCTTGCTTTAACTCGGTGCGATCATTGGCGTGCATTTCAACCAAACGAGAGACGCGTTCGCGCTTTTCTGTCATGACATTGTAAATGTACGAACCCGCTTCAAGTATGCCCGAGTAGATTCGAACAAAAGTCAAACGACCGACGAAAGGATCAGTCATTACTTTGAAGGCCAACGCGGAAAAGGGTGCGCTGTCTTCGGCAGGACGAGTCACCGCCTCTTCAGAATTCGGCTTTG
>Ga0182063_1294146_pt1 | contig 11124 bp, 9 predicted proteins | sample 101ome_6_FD_127782 | JGI IMG/M metagenome (GOLD analysis project Ga0182063, IMG submission 127782) | Metatranscriptome of coastal salt marsh microbial communities from the Groves Creek Marsh, Georgia, USA - 101409CT metaT (Metagenome... | ecosystem: Environmental > Aquatic > Marine > Intertidal... | reverse complement strand
CATCGAGCTTGGGGTGAAATATTTGGACGTGTGCGACGATGCCTCATACGGCGCGCGCGCAAAGAAGTTGTCTGATAAGGCAAAAGCGTCCGGGACGGCGGCGATCACTTGCGCCGGTATTTATCCCGGGGTTTCCAACCTGATGGCTCTCGATATCGTCCAATCGATGAAGGCTGACTTTGCCGCCGAAGAGGGTAACGAGGGCAAAGACCCCGAGGTGGAATACGTTCTCTACAATTACTTCACGGCTGGATCGGGTGGTGTCGGTACGACCATTTTGGCGACGAGTTATCTGCTTTGCGGAGAGGAAGTGGTGTGCTGGGAGGACGGTCAGCGGGTCGTAACAAAACCGGCGTCTCAACGCAAGGTTGTGGACTTTGGTAAGGGAGTCGGTAGACGCGAGGTGTTCCTGTACAACTTGCCCGAAGTCGCATCTACTCGGGAAGTTTTGGGCGCGCGAACCGTCAAGGCCCGTTTTGGCACCTCTCCGGGCGTGTGGAACGGCGCCATGGTGGCCATTGCCAATCTCGTTCCCCAGTCGTTGCTTGAAAACCAAGACGCCATGAAAGCCTTGGCTGAATTCTCGGCTCCGATCGTGAGATCTGTCGACAGTATAGTTGGAGAAACCACTTCGATTCGCGTGGAAGTCAAGCTGAAGGATGGCAAGCAGGCGGTGGGTCTGTACACGCACCCGCAACTGAGCGAGTGCGTCGGAACGTGCACTGCCGCATTTGCCTTGGCCATGTTGCGCGGTGAGTGCGCTCCTGGAGTGTGGTATCCGGAAGAAAAGGAGGCTATCAGCGATAGAAAAGCGTTGTTCGACATGGCAAAGGAAGGAACGTCGCTCTTCCTTCTCAACCAAGCGCCGTGGATGGTAGAGTCAAAGCCCGTCAACCTCGGTTTCGGCCTTTACTGGACGTGATCGAGTCAGGCGATTGGATTAGCCTCATGCCGGTTTAGGAAGCGATTTATTACTGCAAAAAATAGCATTTGTTAAATTGTTTTAACGGGAACGAATCTGTTCATATATCACACGCCTAATACTAGTTCAAGGAAAGACTCAAGCGGCCGCATTCGCCGTAAACGCCTGGACCGCCGTGCTCACGACGGAAGCGAGTTGGATTCCTTCGTCAGCGCCTTGGGCCAAGAATCTATCAACCTCACCCATCCTCATGAAAATCTTCGCTTTGATCGGATCCGCGCACTCAGCGGCCAACACAGTGTCAGAAAACTGTTCCATGATGCAAAGTGCCGAAAATCCGTCAAGGCTGATGTCCTCCATCTGCGTCTGCGCTTCATCGAATTTGCCATCACGGCACAGCTCGTAGAGCTTGTTCATTTTTTCATCCGGTACTCGACCGGCAACCTCGGTGATGTTGGCACCTTCAACCTTGCCGCTGTACAAACGAGCGGCGCTTTGCAACAACGTAATCGCCTTGCGCATATCCCCGCCGGAGTGCTTGGTACACATCGGAAAGACATCATCGGCGACTTGTAACCCTTCTTGTTCACTGATAAACTTCAATCTGTCGCCCATGGTGCCTTGCTCAAGCGGTTTGAATCTGAACTTTGCGCATCGACTCGTGATGGGATCGATGATTTTCGTCACGTAATTGCACAGCAGAAAGAAGCGAGTCACCTTTGAGTACGTCTCCATCATCCTTCTCAACGCAGACTGCGCATCGTTCGTCATGGCATCTGCTTCATCTAAAATCAATATCTTGTACGGCGGGGACGCATACCCCGGCGCCGGCGCTCCCACGGCCAAGGACGCAAACGTCTTGATCTTGTTTCGCACCACCGAGATGCCGCGCTCGTCGGATGCGTTCAGCTCCTTCACGCGCGACGCGAACAGCTCCGGTCCATACAGCTGTCTGCAAATCGCCAACGCCGCCGTCGTCTTACCCGTACCAGGAGGTCCATAGAACAAGCAGTGCGGCATGTTTCCCGTCTCGAGCGCAGTCTTCAGCACTTGCACCACCTCTTCCTGGGACGCGATGTCCGTCACCACCTTTGGTCGGTACTTTTCCACCCACGGTTGGTGCGCCACCACGCGCACCGGCGTCGCGTCCTTCATCTCCGCATCCGTCATCGTATCCCTCGTTTCTTCGCGTCGTTCAACGGAGCGACGACGCACTCTATCGCACTCTATCGTCTCGTCTGTCCACGTTTTTCAAATAGTCTTCCTCAGCGCTCGAGCGCGGGAAACGAACGGAGCGAGCCCACGTTTTTCGCCAAGTTTGAGGGTCCCGGTTAAACCCTAACGTACGGATAAACAGTTTAAATGTCGATTTTTTGACTCTTTTTGAGACGCACTGAACGACGCGAGAAGACCGACGGAAGACGACGACGACGACGACGACGACAGAGGACGACGACGTCGGGACGGGAGGAAGAAGACGCTGGAGACGATGAGAGCGGAATGCGAGATGCGTATCAGAGCTTCTGATGGGGCGTCGACGTCCCGGGGAAGCGGGAGTGGGACGGTGCGACGAAGGTTGGGAAAAGCGTCGGGAAGGCGGCGGTCGGCGGTCCGGGCAAAGGTGGACACGTGGACGGACGTGCGATTGCCCTTGGACGAGCGATGGAGCGCCGAGTTTATGAATACGTACTGGCAGAAGAAGCCGCTACTCATAAGGCAGGCGATTCCGGACTTTAAGCCGCCACTGGATGGGAATGAAATCGCGGGACTGGCGTGCGAGGAGGATGCGAGCGCGAGACTCTTCGTCCGGGAGGGAGCGGACGAGGCTTCCTGGAGCAAGAGAATCGGGCCCTTTAAGGAGGAAGACTTGACATCGCTTCCAGAAGACAAGTCTTGGAGCTTAATTGTTAACGAGTTGGATGTGCAGGCTCAACCTTTCGGGGACATGCTCGAGTTGTTCAACTGTTTTCCGCGTTGGCGCATAGCGGACATTCAGGCGAGCGTCTCGCCCGATGGTGGGGGCGTCGGTCCGCACTCTGATCATTTTGATGTATTTTTACTTCAGGCTGAGGGAGAAAAACTGTGGGCGGTCGCGAATAACGAGGATTACTGGCCAGATAACGATCCCGCCTTTGTGCCAGATTGCGAGATTCGAGTGTTGAAAGAATTTGTCGAAGAAGATTCCTTCACCTTGGTCCCCGGCGACATGCTTTACCTGCCCCCGAAAGTCGCACATAATGGTGTAGCGGTCAATTCCGCTCCCGGGGTGAGCGTAACGCTGAGTATCGGGTTTCTAGCGCCAACAAAAGAGGAGCTCGTTTTATCGTACACACAGCAAACATCTGAGAAATTGAAGGGGTCTAGATGGTCAGATCCGTGGTTGAAACCCGTCCAGGACATTGGAGAGATATCCTCGGACTCTATTTCATTCGCCTCGGATATTCTTCGAGAGACGTATCCGAAAAACGATGCCGATGTGGCTCGCTGGTTTGGATGTCACGTCACCGCTCGAACGACCGGTGACGACTTGGACGAAGAGAACGAGGTCAGCATCGAGGAACTGCTTGCCGCTTGGGAACACCAAGGCTTGGTTGCGAGAGAGGACCTAAGATTCGCGTACGTAGATAAAGTGAAGGATGATAGTCTAGAGCATGCCCTATTTTTTGCGAATGGGCAGTGCTGGGATATCACGAGTGCAGCGGCGATGAAAACGGCGAGTGTCATCGCCAACAGAGGAGAGCTCTACGAAGAGGACACTCAAACCGAGGAGTGTGATTTTGACAACGAAGCACTCAAGCTGACACTGAATTTGTTCGAGCGGGGCTACCTTTACTTTCCCGAGGAGGAGGAAGAGGAGGAAGATTAAATTTGTTATCTCTACAGTTTTCTACAGACTACGCTCGACTTTTCTCAATCCCTCTTCCCCAATTCCCTCGCGGTGCATCGCTATATGCCGCGGGATCCATCGGATCCAATGGTTCGGAATCTTCAGTTTTGGCTGGAAGGGCACGCACTTTCTTCGCCTGACCTGCCGTTCCCATGGAAGGACCGATATTGTTTGAAGTCTGCGCACTCGCTGATTTGACCACCACCGTGGGAGGCTTCTTTTGCTCGCGAGCTTCCGCTCGGCATTGCGCCGCTAACACTCGTTCTTTCTGTTGCTTTGTCATGAAACGATTTTCAACCACCTCCAACGAATCAATCCCTGGCGGACACTTTCCTAGGATGCGAGAGCAATGCAAACAGTACCCGTGCTCCTTTACAAGACCGCGGCCGAAACCGCCGCAGCCAGAGCAACGCTTCATCCCAACATTCGTGGCCGCGTCCTGGGGTCGTTCCCAAGATGTCTGCTGAGTGTGCGAGTTGAAGTAATACTCACGTCCACTCGCGGGATCGCGTGCGGCATCCCAACCTGGCGGTAATGGACCGAGAGGCTTCTTCTTTGGCGGCGGCGGCGGTGGTCTTGGTTTGGCGTCGCAAACTTCCACAACCGGCTCTGTGGGGCGCTCCCACTGCGTCTTGTTCAACGATTTATTGTAATAGTACATCTTCCCATATTTTTTATCCATCTTCGCTTTCCATCCACTCGGTAACGGCTTCTCCTCGGGATCCGTCGGCGTTCCACCCTGGTCTTCCTCATCCTCTTCGCGACGAAGTCTCTTGGCCCCGCTCGACGACGTCGGCTTGTCCTCATCCGACGGTAAGATCCCTCTCGCCTTGAGTCTCGCCGCCAAGGCTTCGGGGAGGGGTTTAGATGCCATCTCCACTCCACCAATCAATCTCGATCGGACGATGCGTCGCGGTGTGTCACACGCACGACGCCAGCGAGAAATGCAAAAATGAGCGAGTGGATCGAGCGCGACGAACGAGACTCGACTTGGGAGCGCAAAAAGTAACGCATTTCTGTTCGACTCGAAAGGGTGTGCAGTCAAACTCGCCGTGGACGCAGAGGACGACGACAAGGAGGACGACGACGGGAGAGGATCGCGCACCGCGATTCGACGGCGACTTTGCTCTATCGATCGATCGACGCACCGCGGGAAGTGAGAGACGAGAGTGCGCGTCGTCGGACAAACGCGGACGCGACAGTTGACAGCCCCAGAAACGCTCGCGCTCGAGTCGAGCAGAGTAGTCCTCCGAATCGCGCGGGAGATGACGGTTGACGAGGGTGAGAATTTCGGTGAAATGAAAGACTTTTTCACGGTTAAGCTCGATTACTTCAAGTCCAAGGCGAAAGACGCCATGTTGGCGGGGAACTACAAAGAAGCGTACGAGACGTACACCGAGTGTCTCGACTCGCTCTTGACGGGTCAGGGTGCTGGAGAACGGAGCAAGCTTCTGAGCAATCGTTCGCTCGCTTACGCGAAATCTCTCAACTTTAAGGCTGCGCTTGAAGATGCAGACGCTGCGATTGCCATCAGTCCGACATTCAGTAAGGCGTGGTGGCGCAAAGGGACTGCACTCAAAGGACTATCCCGGTATCCGGATGCGCTCGCAGCGTTCAGCGAGTCGCTCAAACACCACGCCATCGTCGATCAAACCATTGTGAACGAGCACGAAAAGATTATGAATCAAATTGTTGAGCGTTTTACTCGCGAGCAGCTGGCAGAATGGATCATTCAACGGCTCGCAAAGCTCGAAAGTCGCAAACTACTTGAACCAGCGCATTTAGAAACTGTCACGTCGTTGGAGATGACCGAAGCCATGTTTTGTCAGATTAAAGCTTTCAATGAACATTCAATGAAGCCAGGAGATTACTATCGTTTCGTTCAGCATTGGAGTATGAAGGAGATGAGCGTGCCAATGGCACTGGTACAACGAGCAAGCATGTACAGACATGCCCTATGCTTCAAACAAGCACGTGCCGACGCGGCTGCAGCGCTGACAATGCTGCAGAAGGATCCATGCATCTCGTCTTCTGACGGCGAAATGATGTTCACGTATCGAAAAGATTCCTTTTCACCGTATACGAGGGTTTCAGTCAATACCAATGCGTGGGCTTGGTACGAAATGGGCAAAGCATTCGAGGGTCGCGACGAACAGGACGCCGACATGCAGTCGGCAGCCAAGTGCTTCGCCGCCTTGAAAAATTTAGATACCGACTATCCGATGTTCTCGACAGCTTTCGATGGCCTGTGCAAGTCTATGACTGACATCGAAGCTGGAAAAGCGCTCAGCGCCGTGAAAGACCAATTCGGCATAGAGCAATATGGCTTGAGAACCTTGCCAGAGTCCATGTCCGCCACGCACGTTGTCACCAGCACTGTCTTGTTCCAAGGAGGGGCACTGGCGCAGTTCAACTCCAACGTGAGGGATGAGTTCCGACGTAGCGTCGCACTCGGTGCGAACGTGAGAAAGGAAGAAGTCCTCATCGAAAAGGTGCATCAACGCTCTAAGAAGAACGAAGCTGCCGTTGCTGTTACGTACCGTATCTTTGCTGGTCAAGATAAATTAAATGCTGAGGTGAATATATTTATTGTTTTTAGTCTTGAAACTTACAACTGACGACGACTGGCGCAGAAATTGTTGGAAAGAATTGAGTCCAAAGATATCGAACTGCTAGGGGGTGCGCAGACTCGAGAAGCACTCGGATCACCACAGCTGCTTCAAGGTGACAATTAATTAAATTAAATCGTGGAGCGTGAATTAAATGTATTTCGTTCAAGGGGAAATCAACGAACTAAAGTCGGAAGATTTCGTGGATCGCATTAACAGTCTGCAGGGAATCATATTATCCAATCTAAAGAGCGGTAAAGAGATTGTCGTGGCATCGAGACCGCCCAAAGACATGGAGTTGCCGTATCGCACATACAAGTTAGTTCACGGAGATGGCACACCGGTTGAAAGAGTCAACAAAACGATGTATCAAATGTCTCAAGTACACTACACAGCTCAAGGGATGGATAAACGTGAAGTATGGGCAGAAATGATGGTGAGTTCGCACGCAAATAAATTATTTTATTTTATTCGTGAACATTAATTAATTCAATCAGGACAAGTCATGCAGATGGCACCAGAGCTCTTCTGAGATCGCCATACAAGCTCTACAGGTCCCCAGTAGCGCCAAGAAGGATGATATGGACGTCTGCATAACTTCGTCGACCGTCAGAGTCTCATGCAAGCATTCCGGTAAAACCTTCCTCGAGGTGAGTTTAATTAATTATTTCAACGCGATTGAATAATTTCATATTGACCGCGTAACAGGGTGAATTATTTCGTCCAATCATTCCAGAAGAGTCAGCGTGGTCCATTTAGGTGCGTGCATCAATCATTCGTGTTCGTAAGACGTTCGGTGCTCACAATTAATTATTTTATTTATAGGCGGTGTTGACGACGATGGATTTGTCTTGTACCTGAAAAAGATGAATCTTGAACTGTTTAAGAGTAAGAACGCCCAACCAAGCGATAGTTGGTGGGAGAGACTATTCAACACTCACGGTAGTATCGCGTTTGATGATTATGACAAAGATTTCACGGATTTGCCTGCTCCAGTGGCTGAGGTGCGCTTCACATAAAACTGCTTTGAAGAGCGTTCGTTTCCAACTGACGAGTATCTTTTCTCGATCGCAGAGGATAGCAGCCTCCGAGGCTGAGTCGAATTTCAAGAATATGCTTGATGACACCGAGAGCAGAGAAAGAGAGACTGCGCGCGAACGGGACGAGCTGCGTAAGCGAAATAGACAAGTTCGTCTGGCCGAGTTGAGAGGCGGCAAGTTCTTGTCATGGGTTGAACTTGACAGACGTAATCCGGCTGCGAACGCCATGTCTACATGAACAGAGCGACGAAATCTCAACTTTGAAACGTTTACACGCCCTAGAGTGGAATCTTATCCCCAATTCGCAAGTTTTCTAAAAAATTTGTAATTTGCCAAGCCGTCGCCAAGTTTCATCCCCTGTGTTTCGTCGACTCACCAAAGATTTTGTCTCACTTAAGCAGTCTTTTTCATCTTCCAGAGCCATGACCAATATAGCCTGGTCGGATTGACACCAAAGGCAGCGCAAGGTAACGCCATATGGCGCAGGAAGCCATCATTCGCAAGTAGACCTTCAGATACATAGTTTGGCATACTGTCGAGCTGCATAAATGGATGCTCATGGATGAATAAAATAGCCGTCGCAAGGATTGAGAGGAGCATGCAGACGGTTGAGACGGAAAAGAACATTGATAAGCAGAGTAATAGACTCTGCAGATCAAAAGCGTGTACATCGCTGCCGAAAAGGTGGCTACAAAGCATGGTATTGAAGCCAAGAATAGTTGACTGCCATACCATACGATAGCCCACTGTCCAGCACCAGGACTTCATGTAGCACCCTTTACAACATGGACTCACTGTAGCAAACAGAAAGTTTCCTCGATACTTTAAGAGTGTGTCCAACTGCACTCTACCAAGTTTTGGGTTGGCATCATATTCACTCGCTTGCATAGCCATGCGGTGCTCGATGATAGAGTCACCGATGATGGTGTGCAAGACCGCTGGGTCTCCCTAGAAATATAGTCAGTGCCAGAATAAATGAGCGTTGCAAGTGTGTTTTACATGGTAATAACCGTCCTCAGACACGAGTGAGTGACAGATTGGACAAGTACCATGTGCCTCTTTGCCGGTAAATGGGCACGCCTTCGGATTCGCACCCAACGTTTCATTTGCATCCTCAAGGAGTCCCTTCATGTTTCTCCATGGTCTGAAGTCGAACACGGAACGGACGTAACCGAAATATTCCGTCTCAAGAAGAAGAAAACACAGAGTACTCATTACCATCATGAATGACGCTACCAGAAGTGTCCACCATTCTGCAGTGAGAGTGAATAAATTAGATTTGACTTGCTGGTCAACGCACCGCCCGACTTGTACAAGCCTGAAGTTTTTGGAGCTGTGACCGCCGAAGCGAGGGCTATCGTAGCGCCGAGGGGAATGATGAATTTACCGCGTAGCGCATTTAGGATGCCGAATGGCTGTACGAGTAACTGCATGGCGGTCATGGGGGGCGACGAGTGCGTCAATGTCGATTTTTGGTGCTCATGTGCACATTTCATAAGACTAAAATTCTACTTTTCCATTTCTTCAACCCACTCTGGATTCTGCTTCAAGATGACAACACCCTCCAATACTGGCGTAAGCGGAATGTACTTCTCGCTAGCCAACTCAGCTCGATCACCCACCGAGAGTAGAACCGGCGTCGTGTGGGTCTGGAAGCCGGTGATTGTCTTCGGTCGACCAGCTTGGCCAACGATGTCCACGGCTTGACCGACTCGCACGGACACAGGCAATGGCTTACCATCCTCGTCAACGGTCATGAGCATTCGAGGCTGAGCCGCGACGAACAAGTAATACAACATAAAGTGGTACTTACCCAAAATCGTCTGCTTCATGTCCAACCCAGCGAATGCGGTGATCATAAGACCAGCGAGTGCAACGCTAGATAATAACGCTCGATCTGAGTGCGTCGGGGAGAGAGTGAGGAGACCCTTACCCATGTGCACGAGACCTTGGGAGACACGAACCAGGAACAAACAGGAAGGTTCCTTGTAGTAGTAGCTGCTCAACTGTCTCAATTGCGACGCTAAGCGAGCGTTGTTCGTACCAGAACCAACAATACCAAGAGCCAGGCATGCAGCTTGAGCTACTTCTTCGTTGCTATCATGGCTAAGTCTACCAAGCAAATCAGTGACGTCAAGCTTCGGGTTCGAAGTATGCAACAAAGCGAAAGCAAGAGGGACAGCTTTCTTGACTGCTGCGTCCCCATATTGGATGAGATGATCATAGGCACGAACAGCCATATCAGCACCAAGTTCTTCACCCATGGCAACGAGAGCTATCCCGAGCGTAGCAACGCTTTGCGGATCAGCAACCCATTCATTTTCTTCTTCATCAGTGTCTGGATGCTCACCGCACTTGGCCAAGAGCGATTGAATCTTGAGTACATTACCACTACCCGCGTACGCACAAACATCCAAAACTGTTTGCAAGTATTCACTGATGCGTGGCGGCAGAGTCTTTGCAACTTCCAACGTGGCCTCAACTTCCACCTGGCGTTGTAAAAATAGCAAACCTAAGCCGAGGCACAAAAAGTGCACGAAGCTACTCTCAAGGTCTTTCTCCGGTCGCATCATCAACGTTTGTACGATCGCTTGAACGCATTCTTCGTGGCAAGTACCACAGAAAACAAGACCAAGGGAGAGCGCGGCGAACGCAACGACTTCTATCGGAGCCGTGTCATCATGGATCACTTCAGTCAAAAGCTCAGAGACCTCTTCTTTTTGAGTTCCTGCGTAAGCTAGGCCGAGACCCATAATTGCACCGACTCGGACGGAGACGTTCTCTTTCGTAACGCTTTCATAGAGCAAACCGTAGGCTGGGTCGCAGTCGTTTCGTACGTTCGTGTTGATGAGACCAACTGCAAGCAAACCACCAGCGACAATATTTGGCTCCTCGCTGTACAAATATGCATCGACCTGCGGGAGACCACCTTCAACGTCCCAAAGTAAGATGGAACCAAGGCTAGCGGCTGCAGACATTTTGCCATGATCTTTGTTCTTGAAAATCCAGCTCACGTTCGACGAGCTTCCATCGGTAGACTCAGAAGCCGTCAGTAACTTGTCTTGGCCAAAACCAGCGTTCACGAAAGCGTTCACAAACGTGGCGGCAAGGTTGGCGCGAGCACTATCGACAGCCGCGCCAGAAGGGGCGCGAACTTCCATCAAATGTGACTTGTAAATATCTTCTGGTAACTTGGGTTCCATGACGTCCAAATCACGAGCGAGAGTAAGATAGCTTTCTGTCAGATCTGAATGACTCATGATATTCTGTAAAACGTCCAGATCATCGCCCTCAACTTCACAGGGACCTTCATCGAGCTTAAGAGGGTGCCCATGACGCGCGAGCATGTAACAGAGCTGTTTCTTAATCGTCAGATCGGTACAAGCAATGAAGGTTTCTTCGATGATGGACTGCTCACACAGCTTCAGGGCCACTCGCATGGCGTCAGGCATCTTTCCGACTTTCATGTAAATAGCATGAGCTGTCTTCAGAACAGTCGCATCCTCTGGTTCGGGAAGATAGTTCGCGCAGCCAAACAAGTAGAGACACGTTCTTCCGTAATTTGCATCGTTCACGTGCTCGAGGAGGAGACCTAATTTCTCGACTTCCAACAAGAGATCCACGGCTTCAGGCTCAGCATTGTGCTGCATGTGAAACGGAATGATT
>Ga0182063_1251887_pt1 | contig 11192 bp, 5 predicted proteins | sample 101ome_6_FD_127782 | JGI IMG/M metagenome (GOLD analysis project Ga0182063, IMG submission 127782) | Metatranscriptome of coastal salt marsh microbial communities from the Groves Creek Marsh, Georgia, USA - 101409CT metaT (Metagenome... | ecosystem: Environmental > Aquatic > Marine > Intertidal... | reverse complement strand
GTTGGTGGTCGTCGCGCGCGAGACGTGCGCGCCGTCGACGTTAAAGGCGCCGGCGAGTAAAGAAGAAGCGAGGGAGGCTCGCACGAGACGCGGCGTCGCGGCGACGTGTTTTAATGCGATAATTTCAGCGTTGGTGCGCGTTGGACGCGCTGATGAGGCGGCGGATGCGTTGAAGGCGATGCGCGAGTGCGGGGTGAAACCAGACGTCGTGTCGTATTCCCTCGCGGCGGCGGGGTTGATGCGAGCCGGCAACCAGAGAGCTGATGACGTCTTGAAGGAGGCGGAGGTTGAGTTGAAACGAGGCACTCGCGCAAATCGGAAGAAGAAGAAGAAAACGAAGATTGACCCGCTGTTACGAGACGTTCGGATTCTCTTTGACGAAGCCGACGTGTGCGCGCTGCTCAAGCCGGCGAATTGTCTGACACATCCAGCCGAAACCTCGGGCGGGAGCGCCACCTTCACGCTCGTCGATGCCGCCATGGATATTTTCGACGGAGAGCTCAGTGATTTGAACGGTGCGGACAAGAGAGGGGTGGTGAGTCGTCTCGATAAACCGACGTCGGGGATAGTCGTCCTCGCCAAGAATAATCGAGCGCACGCCGAATTACTTGCACAGTTTTTTCAACGCGACGTCGAGAAGACGTACCTGGCGTTGGTGGATGGGAAAATGGAGAGCGACGATGGTATTATTGATGAAAGGCTCGAAGGACGCACCGCCGTGAGTAAATGGCGCTTGGTTGAGCGCTTTGAAGTGGAAGGATCCCGCTTCTCTCTCGTTGAGGTGCGTCCAAAGAGCGGTCGTTTTCATCAAATACGCCAGCACATGGCCGCGATAGGACACCCGTTGACGGGTGATCCCATGTATAGAAAAGGTCGAGGGGCGCGATATCCATCGTGCGTCGTGGAAGCGCTGACAAAGGGTAAGCCCGGCACTATATTTTGGCTTCACTGTGCTGAATTGAAGCTTCGAGTCAACGGAGCCGAACGCGTGGTTCAGGCCCCTCCACCAGCCGATTTCGACGCGATACTAGCTAGGCTTAGAGAGAGTTGACGACGCTCGTGTTTGAAAAATGAATGATATTAATATCTCCGTGCTGCTTTCGTTGCGAATGCTGCAGTACGTTTCTAATTCCTCTATGTGATGCACAACGCATCCTGACATTTGCTTCTCTACGCATTTTGCATCTACATCGGGTAACCAGAGGCATCCATCGCGTTACCGGCCATGGCCGCCGCTCCGGCGACCTCTTCCTCCGGGATCTCGCACACAACCACATCGGAAGTGAGGAAGATCTTGGCGACGGAGCAAGAGTTCTCAAGCGCGCAGCGGATAACCTTGGTTGGGTCGATAATGCCAGTCTCCATGAGGTTCTCGAACGCGCCAGACGCGGCGTTGTAGCCGAAGTTCGGGTCCTTCGCGTTCATGACCTTCTCGACAGTGACGGAGCCGTTCACACCAGCGTTCGACGCGATGAGTCGCATCGGGTAAGACAAAGCACGCTTGATGATGTCCGCACCGAGCTTTTGTTCATCGTTGTCCAAAGTGTCCTTGATCTCGTCGACGGCGGCGGCGAGCTTCAACAAGGTGCAGCCACCCCCAATGACGATACCTTCTTCGACGGCAGCCTTGGTGGCGTTCAGGGCATCCTCAACACGGAGCTTCTTTTCCTTGAGCTCAGTCTCAGTTTGGGCACCAACTTGGATGATGGCAACACCACCAGAGAGACGAGCCGCACGCTCGTTGAGCTTCTCCTTTTCGTATTCAGCCTCGGTAGACTCGATGAGGCGGTTGATTTGCTTGACGCGAGCGGCAACTTCGGCAGCGGTATCACCGGCACCAACGATGGTGCAACTTTCCTTACCAAGTTCAATGCGAGCGGCGTTGCCGAGCACTTCGACACCGCACTTGTCGAGGGACAAGCCGAGTTCCTCCTTGACGACGGTGCCACCCGTGAGAATGGCGATATCTTCGAGGTATTGGCTCTTGCGTTCACCGAAGCCCGGAGCCTTGATGGCGCAAATCTTGAGGGAACCGCGGAGCTTGTTCACAACAAGCGTCGCAAGAGCCTCTTGCTCAATGTCTTCAGCGATAATCATGAGCGGGAAGCCTTGCTGGATGGCTTGTTCGAGAATGCCAATCATGTCGCGAGCAGTGCTGATCTTCTTGTCGACAATCAGGAGCTTGCAGTTGTCGTACACGCACATCATGCGCTCGCTGTCCGTAACAAAGTACGGGGAGATGTAACCACGCTCGAATTGCATACCTTCGACGACGATGAGGTTGTTGTCGACGGAGCGAGCTTCTTCGAGGGAGATGACACCCTTGCGGCCAACCTTGGCCATGGCGGCGGAGATCATTTCACCAACCTCCATGTTGCCACCGGCGGAGACAGAGGCAACCTTGGCGAGCTCATCATCCGCAACTTCCTTGGAAAGTTGCTGGAGCACACCAACGAGCTTGGAAACGGTCTTTTCCATACCACGAGTGAGCTGAACCGGGTTGGTACCAGCCATGACAATCTTCATACCTTCGGCAATCATCGCCGCGGAGAGCACCGTGGCGGTGGTGGTACCGTCACCGGCTTGGTCATTCGTCTTTTGGGACGCTTGACGAACAAGCTTGGCGCCGACGTTTTCAACCGGATCTTCAAGCTCAACCTCCTTGGCGACGGTGACACCATCGTTCACAATCTTCGGCGAGCCATACTTGGATTCGAGGACGACGTTGCGACCCTTCGGACCGAGGGTCACGCCGACGACGCTCGCGAGCTTATCGACACCATTTTGCATCTTCTTGAGCGCGGAACCATCCTTCGCGTTGAAGTACAATTGCTTCGCAGCGGCGGTGACAGAGAGTCCACGGCGCGGCGCAGCCGCAGCGCGGCGCACGTTCGCGGTGAACGTTTTTCCTAAAGAGACGCGCGGGACAAAAGGCACTCCCAAAAGGTTAGTCCCACTGTTGTTATTGACGAGTCACGAACCGTCAATCACATCCCATGAAATCGTACACCCCCATCCATCAAAGGAGGGGTCGGCGGCGCATCCACCCGAAATCATCGAGGATACCCCCGCCGAGTCGACGCGCGAACGCGCGAATGCGCGCACCGAAAACGACGCGATGCGCGGTCGTTTTTTCTCTCGTGCAAAATCCTCTCGTTGCGACATCGCGAATGGGCATCCGACGTACCTTGACCGTAGGTCGACCTGGCGGCGACAGAGCTGCGTCGAGGGAAAAAAGCGAAGGATTAACGCGAGTCAGTCCAACCATCCGCCTCGTCGTCGGCGTCGGCGACGCGCGATCGACGCCAAGGAGTTGACGATTGAATCGAGGGTAATTATACCCACGCGACAAGAAAGAAAAAATGAATGACGACGAGGACAGAACGCGGGGGTCGGTCGGGTATCCATCCAACCATCGGTTCGGTCCGGGCGTCGTTCGAGAAGAACCCCGAAGGCGCGTTCCATCGTCGGTACGCGTCCGTTCTGTCCCATCGGTGTCGGGACGCCGCGTTCGTCTCGAGACGTAGACGCGTGGGAAGAGAAAATAATTTCGCTCGGGCGCGTGACGCACCTCGTCGCGGACGTCGCGTACATCGTCGTCGTCGTCGTCGTTGTCTTGTTGTGACGTGTAGAAGGACGCGTCTGCCGTCGGGCACGCACGCCCCTTGCCGAACACGCGGGCGCTCGAATCGGACATGTGGCAAGTTTGATACTTTAGTATTTTATAAAAGTATCTGCAGTAGTTTTTGGTAAAACATGAAACGCGGTTCGTTGTTTTTTCATCGATTCTGTCTCACGTAGGTTGTGTATGGAAACAATCCTGGTCGAATGTACGCAATAAACACGCGCGTGATGTCGCTTCGTGTCGATTTGTATGCTTTTGGAAACCAAACAGCGAGCGCTCACGCTCACGCGGGGCGCGACGTATGGACGCGAGACCCGACGTCGACGGATGGGAGATCGGTTTCGTCGAATTCTCCAGTGAGGCGGCGAATGTGAAGCTCTTTTTCGAGGCCAAGATCGGCAAAGACGCGAGCGGGATTGGACCAAACGCGCACGGAGCCGTCTGCCGAGGCGGTGAGGAGACGGCGACCGTCGGGAGCAAAGGCAACGGCGGTGATGGAAGAGGCATGAATAGAGCTCATGTGCGTGACTTCAGCGGATTCGTAGCCGTAGAGCCGGACGCGACGATCGGAGGCGGCGATGGCGAGGGATGCGCCATCTGGGCGGGAGATGTCGAGGGCGACAAGCTCTGAATCTTTGGTGTCGTCGATGACGCGTATGACGGAAGCGTCGGCGGGGTCCCACCAAGTGATCTTACGGTCCGTTCCGACTGTGACGATTTGTCGCTCACCGGGGTGAATGCTGAGGGCTTTGAAGTAGGTGGAGCCGAGGAATGAAACTTTGCGCGCTCGCCGATCGACGTCCCAAACGACGCACGAGCCATCATCCGATGCCGTGACGGCGGATCGATCGTCATTGAAGAGCGCGATGGCGTTGATCTTGGATCTGTGCTCTTTCATCGACGCTTCGAGGGTGATGACGTTTAAATTTTGCACCTTCCAAAGTCGGAGATTACCCTCTGAACCGCCGCTGATGACGCCCGAGGTTCCACAAAGTCCTTGCACCGCAGTCACGCGCTCGTGCGCATTCGCAGCGACGAAGAGCAGTCGCGTGCTTCCGCGATCGTAGGCTCGAATTTGACCATCATCCCAGCCGGTGAGTAGAGTCTCGTCGTCAGACATGAAGCTGATGCACAGGCAATTGAGTGTTCGCGGCGTGACGACAATTCGTGAGCGCGAAGACAGCGTCTCTGTTTCCCAGACTCGTATCTCAGGACCACCTCCCGTTGCAAAGTACCGCCCATCGTCATGTGGAAACGTTATCCCAGTGATGCCGTACCCGTGCGATGTTTCGAGTCGATTGACTGGTGAGTGAAGCATGCACTGTCCACTCAAGGGATGTCGCGCGCAATATTCAATCTTGCACAATTCTCCTCTCTCCGAACCGCAGTACACGTCAAACGTCTCAGAATTATCGCGATAATGTTCTGGCTGAGCTGTATCCTGAGACAAGGCTAACCGCGCAAAATGAACGAACTTGCGCTTCGCGTATTGCGTCTTGCATCCTTTGGGATAAACTAAACCTGTCACATCGGACTGCGCCGTCCTCGCTACGGCGATGCTTGTCAAACCACTTCTGCTGATGTCGCGGCAGCATATGAATTCCAAAATCTTCCCCGATTTCGCCCTGCGCGAAAGCAACGTCAAACTCCCGTCTCCAGCTCCAACGAGTAGTGCATTTCGCGCGAGTGTGAGCGAGTGCACACCCTGGGAAATGTGTCTTTTGAGCGTGAATGACTCCTTCAGAACGCTTTGCGGAAGGAACACGATGAGAATGTCCGCGCTCGATGTGCCCAAGTATGCATAGTCATCATCCTCGTCTATCGCTATAGACAGAATGTGACGTTTGAGCGTACCCAAGTTTAACGAATCGTGTGAAAGTCGTTTGTTTGTATCGTCGTAACTCCACTTACTCACCACAAACTCACCCGCGGTGATGAATGTGGTGTTTGAGCGATGCAGAAACGCTACGGCGCACACTTTTCCTCCCGATGGAATCGGAGAACCACAAAGCGCAGTGCCGCTATGGACATCCCACATAATGACGCGTTCATCTGTTTCCCCACCCACGCTCGCGAGCGATTTTTCGTCTTCACTGAACGCCAAAGCGACAACATGGCTGGTGTGAAGTGACAACCGCCGCACCTCTTTGTATGTGGACTTCACCGCCACATCCTCTTCCCACACAATCACGTCAGCGATACCGCTTGACACGCGCTCAGCGGATGCAATAAATCTACCATACTTTGAAATAGTCAAGGCTGTGATTTCTCCGGCGTGGCCGTGAAGAAAAGTAGCGGACGCCCGGTCGCCCGGATCTTCTTGGACATCCTTGTTGCTACGAGATGGCTGAGGCAGAGGCGCGACAACAATCGTATCGCCGAGCGGGTACACTCGTCGCTTACCGTCGGGATGTAAATGAAATCCGTTAGCGACAGAGCCAGAAAAGCCGACGGCGGCCTCCAAAGGTAGTTCTCTCGATGACGACATATTTGTGAGGCGGGGCGTTTGATGGGTGCTATTTTTGGCTTCTCGCGCGCTCATCATTAAGTAACAATCTGAAATTCGATTTCAATGGGACTAGTACGTTTGAAGGTGTCTACGCCTGCTCTTCCGCGCGAAGTGCTTGTCTGTGAGCAATTTCTTCGGTGAAAGCAGACGTCGCGTCTAAGAGGGTCGCTGCGGCGAAGGCGATGCGAACAGCCGGGAATTTCATCTTTGGATTGAGATACTCGATGAACTGCGGTCTCTGCAATGAACCCTTCCATATCGAGATATCCGACAGGTCTTCAGCGGCATTCTCATCATTGTTCCAGCTACCGTCGTCCTGGGCTTCTTCCTCTTCATCATCATCGTCGTCGTCGCTGACTTGTTCAAATTGTTGACGTCTACGTTCCTCAACAGCCTCAGCGATAACCTCGGGCGGAAGAAGAGCCGCCAACTTTCTTCTCGCAAGCTTCCAAGAACTCATGTCCTTGCCCGTATGTTTCAACACGAGAGCCTCGAGAGTGTTCTTAGAAAGTTCATCCGGTGCTTCTGGTTGATTCTCACGATTCATCTTTTCACGTTCAGCGGCGATGCGGAATTCTTTCTCTTGGCACTCGTGAAACTTCTCCTCGAGATGCAAAAGCGATTCAGCCATGTACGAAAGTTCGCAATTCTTCAACTTCGTACGGAAGACTCTCCAATCCACGGTACTGGTGATGCCAATACGCTCCGCATTGACGCACATGGTGTCCATGCATTTTCTGGCTGCGGTGAGCACGGCGCCTTCATCGCATGCAAGGTAAGCAGCTGGCCTCGACGCAATGTACATGTCGTGCGACGGAGCTGTGCGTGATCGAGCAGATCGTCGCTCACCACCTTCGAGCTGTGCGGCAAGCTTCGCGTCGCGCTCTTCTTGGCTTTCAGCGAGAATCTTGAACGCGTCAGCGATGGTGTTCTTGCGGCGCTCAATTTGCTTCTTGAGAGCAAGCTCGCGGATTCCCTTCTCTGATAGAGCTTCGTAAAGCGCGTCGACCGCCTCCTGAGAGCTATATGTACCCCATTCTCCGGAGAAAGATTGCACGTAAACGGCATCTCTACGTCCCCCGAATCCCCACCAGTACGTGGCAAGGTTGCGGTCCATACCCAGCGGACGGCATCGGACTTGGCACGCAGCATCCTCCTGTGCACGCTTGATCTCCCGGTCTCTCGCGCGCTTCTCTTCGAGCTCAACCTTGCGACGGGCTTCCTCTTCCATGGCTTCTTGCTTTCGACGCTCTTCGTTCTCGACGGCTCTTTGCGCACGGATTTCTCTGCCTCGCTCGGCATTCCATTCCGCACGCTCATCCTCAAGTCTCGCTTTCTCCTTCTCGCGTTCGTTCTTCCACGCCATCAGTGCGTGACGATCGTGAGCAGGTCCAGTGTACGTCTGCAAGTGTTCAGGAAGCTCAAAGTTCGGCTCGAAATCCTTCATTTCGACGTCAGTCTCAGACTTGACCTCTTCCTTGGACTCGAGGGTTGCCGTGCTTTCCTCTCCATTCGCCTTCGCGGCTTCAGCAGCTGCTTTCGCGGCTTCAGCTGCAGCCTTGGCGACCCGCTTCTCCTCAGCGAGACGTTCACGCTCGCGACGACGTTCTTCTTTTTCAGCCTTTTCAACGATGCGTCTGTTTGCTACCGCCTTCAGCTTGGCTTCATGGCGTTGGCTCCGGAAAACGTCTGCTTGCTGCATTCTAGAAGAAATGATGTCTCGGCATACGTCTCCTTGAAGAGCCAAATCTGCGAGAGCACGAATCAAAACAAGATGGTCTGCCTTTGAAAGCTCATCCCAAGTAGTCTTCGAAAGTTTGGATACCACTTGAACAGCAAGCTTACCATGTGCATCTTCGCCGCCGTGCAAGATGAGCGTGCGGGCGACCTCGGGCCAGTTGAGATTGTTCACAATTCGATTCAATCGCGCAACGAGACGACCAGGTCCACTAGCTGCAGGTGTCAAAGCTTCATAGAGAATGCTCAGGTACAATTCCGCCAGGGTAGATTGCGACTTCGGGTTCTTCTCGAACATGGCACTGACGCCCTCAGCGTTGACCAATCCTTCTGGGGCCTGCAGATCTTTACCAAACACACCCATGAATTCGGCAACGAACGCTTCCTCGGCGAGAACTTGACCATTCGGCAAAGGATTAGGTTTCGGAATGGGGCGTAAGAGCGTTTCAAAAGGCACTCCCGTCTCCTTTGCTTCTTCAGTGAGTTCGATAGCCAGCACGTCGTCATCGAGAGGGTAGCGAGCCGCCTTCTCCTTCGCCGCCTTCTCCGCTGCCTTTGCTTTTTCCCGTTCAATCTTCTCAAGTTCGCGTTGCTTTGCCTTCTCAGCGCGTTCTTCATCCTTCAATCGTTGCTTTTCGAGCTGAAGGCGGGCACGCTCTGCTTCGCGTTCATCCTTTGCCATAAGTTTGAGTCTCTCGCGCTCAATTTGACTCTCCAAAGCCGCCAACTTCTGGCCGAAGAGATCGGTGAGCTTGTCATCTATCTCTGCAATCTTTTCATCAAATTCACTCGTATCTTCGCCTTCTTTAACGGCAGCCTTGTCCTTCATCAATTGAACTCTATTCTTTGTAATTTCCGCCACCGCCTCGGCACGGTCAGCGTTTGTGATGGCTGTCGTTTCGGCAACCTCAGCCTTGCTCAGCGCGTTCACCAATTGCTCGCGTTTCTTGTTGAGCTTAGTAGCAGCCTCACGGATCTCCTTCTTCCGGCTAGCAACGTAGGCGTCGCGAGCCTTCTTGATTCGAGCTGTTTCAACCTCGACAGATTTTTTCCAAGCCACCAAAAACTTGCGATCATCTGGACCAGTGTATTCCCTAAATTCCTTCGGAAGAGTCTCGCTCGGCGCGTCGCCTTCCATGAGAATATCCTCGGGCGTTTTGGCTTGCAAATGTGGAGCGGCCAGTTCGACGGGTGGGTTCGTTTCTAATTCCTCAACCGCGGCGCGCGCCTTTTCCAATGCGCTCGTTGCTCTCTCGGCAGCTTGCCTCGCCTTCTTCGCCTCCAGAGCCGTCTTCTTGAGCTTGTCTGTCCACGCGAGAGCGGCAGCTCTATCATCCGGCTGCATCGAATCGAGAAGTGCGCTCATACCACCCGAACTTCGCGCTCTCTTTTCCCGCGGATCCTTGTCGTCTTCAGCCTTGCGCTTCGTACCCGCCGGCAAACCGACGTGCGCGCGAAGCGCCCACTTATTCCGCGTATGTGGCATGCGAACGAAGCATCTATCGTGCGACAAACCACTCGCCAAGACGGTCTTATTCTTCCCCACGTTCACCCCAGCCTTCGATCCCATTTCGTACAGCTCGTTCGCGTCCATCAACTTTGGCCACGCTGCCTCCAACATTTTGAACACCTCGTGCTTCAACGTTCCAGGCTTAAACCTCGCGCGATCCGCATCGATATCGAACTCGCTCGCATCCACCGCCGGGGTTTCATCCAAGTCCACCGCCGGTCTCCCTTCCGCGTTCCCTCTCGGCGTCGATCTATTTCTTCTCAGTCTTCCCGGTTCGAAATCTTCATCCTCGCTTCCCAACCCATCCTCGCTCCCTTCGCTCTCGTCGTCATCCTCTTCGCTCTCCGGCGTCGAGTTCCTTCGCGTGCGTCTCTTCCCGCCGCTCGCTTCCTTCCCCGTCGTCGGTTTCCCTCCCGCCGGTTCCGGGACCGATCTCTTTCTCATCCTAAACGTCATCTCGGTCGACCTCTCGGCAGTCAGCGTCGTCTGTTTCCCTCAAAACACAAAAAACAGATGCGTTGCGATTGAAGATCGTTCGTTTCCGAACCCACCCCGAGCGATTCGTTCGAACGGCGGTCGAACGACGGTCGAGCGACGACGACGACGACGACGTGAGAATCGATCGATCCACTCGTGCCGATCGCGACGTCCGCGACGTCCTGTGCCGTTCGTACTCGCGGTCGTTCGTCGGATCCGCAAACGTTTCGTTTCGTGTCGCGTCGTCGTCCGTGTGTGCATGATTTCAAAGAAATGATGATACATACATGTAAGGGTGGAGACATAGCGTACCGTATGTCCGATTGTATTATGTTGACTATTTACATTCAATGGAAAATAACTTAATGGTTCTAGAATTTATAGTATATTGTGACGCGTGTTAGGGTTTGGGAGATAAAAACCCTCGGGCGTTGTTGGAATCGGCTCGATCAGCTATATCCATCGATCGGGGCGCTCCGATCGATCGACGAGCGTCGACAGAGAGCGACGCGCCGCGAACTACGATGAGCATGCGAGCGATGACGATGACGGCGGCTACGACGGCGACGCCGGTGACGACCTCGGTGACGAACCGAAGAAACGCCGCGCGTGGTGGACGCAGAACGACGACGAGAGCTTTCGCGAAAAAGGATGACGTCGAGGCGGTCGCGACGCGACGGGAGGCGCTGGCGAAGACGCTCGCGGTCGCGGTCTGCGGTGTGAACGCGCTGGGTGGCGCGCGACCGGCGGCGGCGATCTCTGGCATGAACGTGACCAAGGACACGCGCGAGGGCTACGAGTTCTTGTACCCGGTGGGGTGGCAAGAGGTGCAGGTCGACGGACAGACGGCGGTGTTCAAGGATATCATCGAACCGCTGGAGAGCGTGGCGTTGAACGTGTACCCGACGCAGCGTGAGACCGTGGCGGATATCGGTACGGCTGAGGAGGTGGCGAACACGCTCGTCGGAAAGGCTCTGACCGCTCCGGGCGCGCTCGCCAAGGTTTTGGCGACGAGCGAACGCAAGGATAAGGATGGTCACTTGTACTACCAGTTTGAGTTTGTCACCAAGACCAAGTCTTACGAGCGCCACGCACTCACGGTCGTCACCATCACGCAGGGTAAGTTCTACACCCTCACGACGGGTGCGAGCGAAAAGCGCTGGAACAAGATAAAGGACCGTCTCGCCGCGACTGTCGGTTCTTTCACCGTCTACTATTAAATCGAGACTCGCGAGCGTTCTCGACGCTCGTAACTTTGCCGCGAAAAAGTTGGCTAGAACCCATTCTATAAATGTCAAAGTATTGATTGATTTAAAAAACACGAACGAGTTCTG
>Ga0182063_1508518_pt1 | contig 11669 bp, 8 predicted proteins | sample 101ome_6_FD_127782 | JGI IMG/M metagenome (GOLD analysis project Ga0182063, IMG submission 127782) | Metatranscriptome of coastal salt marsh microbial communities from the Groves Creek Marsh, Georgia, USA - 101409CT metaT (Metagenome... | ecosystem: Environmental > Aquatic > Marine > Intertidal... | reverse complement strand
GGATGCCTGATTAAATGCAGCAATGTCTATGTCGATGATACTGGGCGTGAACTTGTCTCGCCGCTGGAATATGAAACCATTGGCTTGCTGGGTACCAATTGCGGACTTGATGATCCGGATGATGTGGCAAGGTTGAACGAGACGGCAAATGATCTTGGCGTCGACAGTATCGAGCTTGGCGCGACAATCGGTGTTTTGATGGAGGCTGGCGAAGGCGCATTTGGCGATGTGGCATTTATGCAATCCTGCCTTGAGGATATTCGGGTTGGCAATGAGCGTGGGCGGCTTTATGCGTCGGGTACGGCGCGGGTTGGCAAGGCGCTGAAGGTTGCGCGGGTGCCGGTTATCAAACAGCAGGCGATCAGCGCCTATGATCCGCGGATCATCGAGGTTACCGGCATTTCAATGATGCTGACTGCGCAAGGTGCTGATCATACGGTTGGTAACGCACCATCGTTCAAATGTGATGATAAGACGATTGAAGAATTGGTTGCCGAAAGCTTGCGAATGCAGATTAACAGCGCGGTCGCTGACTCGTTCGGTCTTTGCGTGTTCGGCCGGTCGGTTACCGACGATAATCTGACGCTGATTGCCGATGCGATTAATGACTCGTTTGACGCTGGTGTGACCCCTGACTTTATCCGCAATATCGGCTTTGAGACATTGCGGCTTGAGGCGGCGTTCAACAAGGCCGCAGGGTTTGATCAAGACGATGATGAATTGCCATCATTTTTCCGCGACGAGCCGCTGCCACCAACCGGTAAAATGGCGCGTCTTTACAGCCGTGAAGTGAATATTGCGATGCAGAATTTGATGGATGCGCATAGCCACTAGGGTTAGGTTTTTCAAGTCGAGGCTGGGGTACGAATTGGGGCTGTGGTGCGGAGAAATCAATGCAAGATAGGCTAGCTGCTGATGGTGGGATCGGTGATTATGTGCGGGCAGATAGCCTAGAGAGCGCGATTGCCGCATTGTCCACCGGCCCGAAAACCATTCTTGCCGGCGGAACCGATGTGTTTCCACGCTTGCAAGATCGCCCGCTAAGCGGCCCTGTTCTTGATATATCGGGGATTCCCGCACTTGGCACAATTGCCTTTGACGGCAGCTATTGGCGCATTGGTGCGGCGGCAAGCTGGAGCAAATTGCTAAAGGCGGATGTGCCAGCGGCCTTTGATGGGTTAAAGGCGGCGGCGCGCGAAGTCGGCTCGGTGCAAATCCAGAACCGCGCAACGATTATTGGCAATCTTTGTAACGCGTCGCCTGCGGCTGATGGTGTGCCGCCGTTACTGACGCTAGATGCAGAGGTGGAAATTGTCGGTGCAGCTGGAATGCGCCACCTGCCTTTATCGGCGTTTATACTGGGTAATCGGAAAACCGCGCTTGGGGCTGGCGAGATGGTAAGTGCCTTGCGGATTCCCGGCGCGTCAGCTGCTGGCCGGTCGGGGTTTCGAAAGCTTGGCGCACGTTCCTATCTGGTGATTTCGATCAGTATGGCAGCGTTGCGACTGGTGGTTGATGATGCTGGTGTTATTGAAGATGTCGCGCTGGCGATCGGTGCTTGCAGTGAGGTCGCCCAGCGTATGGGCGGTGTTGAAGCGGCATTGCGCGGAACAGCATTAACCGCGGCCGCCAGCAAGATTACCCCCGATCTTTTCACTGGTCTTTCGCCAATTGATGATGTGCGCGCAACAGCGGCTTACCGGCTGGAGGCGTCATGCGAAATTGTACAGCGGCTGATTCGTGATCAGCTGGCCTTTGTTGCGAATGAGGCGCAGGCATGACGCGATTTACCCTGAATGGCCGCGCTGTTGCCAGCGAATTACCGGCGGGAACGCGCCTTAGCGAGGTTCTTCGTGATGAAATGGGGCTTTATGGCACCAAGGTAGGCTGTAATGCCGGTGATTGCGGGGCGTGTAGTGTGCTTCTTGATGGCGCGCCAATTTGCAGTTGCCTGACCGCGGTTGCACAGGTTGACGGCGCCAACGTGACTAGTATTGAAGGCCTGCATGATGCCGGTATTATCGCAAAATTGCAGGATAGTTTTCTGGCGCATGGTGCGGCGCAATGCGGTATTTGCACCCCGGGTATGATGGTGTCTGCGGCGGCGTTGCTGGCGGATAATCAGGCACCAGATAGGCGTGCGGTCGAGGATGCGCTGGGCGGGGTTTTATGTCGATGTACGGGCTATAGCAAGATCATTGATGCGATCGTGGCGGTTGGCCATGATGTGGTCGCCCCAGTTTGTCCGCAGGCTGGACAAAATGTTGGCAGTGCTATCCGGCATCTTGATGGCCAGCCAAAGGTTGATGGCAGCCTGCGTTATGGTGATGATGCGGTGCCGTCAGATGCGCTGGTGGTGCGGGTCATCCGCAGCCCATATCATTATAGTAGTTTTGAAATTGGCGATAAGGCCGCATTTCTTGCGCGCCATCCGGGTATTCATGCCGTTCTTGATGCCAGTGATGTTCCGGGTCGCAATTGTTTTGGTGTGATCCCGCCATTCGCCGACCAGCCGGTGTTTGCGGAAAAGACCGCGCTTTACCGCGGCGATGCGGTGGCAGCCATTGTTGGTGATGCGGCGGTGATTACGCATTTTGATGACGCTGATTTCCCGATTACATGGACGCCGCATGACACCATGTTATCACCGGCACAGGCGATGGCTGACGGGGCGCCAAAACTGCATGAAAGCCGTGATGGCAATATTCTGGTGCGCGGCTATGTCGAAACTGGCGACGCAGATGCGGCGTTGCGGGCGGCGGCGCATCTTGCAGAAATTCATACAACAACGCCGTTTATCGAACATGCCTATATCGAGCCTGAGGCCGGTTATGCGATGCGTGAGGGCAATCGTCTGGTTATTCGTGGTTGCACGCAAGCCGCGCAGATGGATCGCGACAGCCTAGCCGAGATTATGGCGATGGAGCGTGAGGCTATTCGGGTGGTGCCATCAGCCTGTGGTGGCGGCTTTGGATCAAAACTGGATATATCGTTTCAGCCTTATATCGCGCTGGCAGCGTGGGTTCTGGGGCGACCGGTGCGAATTTGCTACAGCCGCGGCGAGTCGATGCGTGCGTCGACCAAGCGGCATCCGTCGGATATCCGGCTGCAAGTTGGCTGTGATGAAACTGGCCGGATCAGCGGCTTTGTTTTTGATGGTGTCTTTAACACGGGTGCCTATGCCAGCTGGGGGCCGACGGTGGCGAACCGTGTTCCCATTCATGCAAGCGGGCCCTATCAAACAAAGGATTACCGCGCCAATTCTGTTGCCGTTCATACCAATGCCCCGCCAGCCGGTGCGTTTCGCGGATTTGGTGTCCCACAATCAGCCGTGGCACAGGAATGCGCCTATGATTTGCTGGCGGAAAAAATTGGCATGGACCGGCTGGCATTTCGGCGGCTGAACGCGCTGAAAAATGGTGTGCCAACCGTCACGGGTCAAGTCTTTAACAGCGGTGTTGGTATCGACGATTGCTTTGCCGCCCTTGAAGACAGCTGGCAGCACGCGCTGGGCGCGGCAGATCAATTTAATGCGGCAGCGCTAGAGGATGCCAGCCCATGGCGCAAAGGTGTCGGTATCGCCAGCTGCTGGTATGGATGCGGCAACACATCATTGCCAAACCCGTCGACGATGCGCATGGGCATCACCAGCGATGGACAGGTTGTCCTGCATCAAGGGGCAATGGATATCGGGCAGGGCGCGAATACGGTGATTAGCCAAATTGCTGCAGATGCGCTTGGTGTTGCTGTTCATGATCTAAAGATTGTTGGGGGCGATACCGATTTAACGCCTGATTGCGGCAAAACCTCGGCGTCGCGCCAGACATTTGTGTCAGGCAAGGCAGCCATGCTGTCGGGTTTGGCGTTGCGCTGGAAATTGCTGCGGCATGGCAATGTTGATGCTGACGCCAAGATCAGTCTTGATGGCGCAACTTTGCGGCTAGAGGATGCCGCTGGTGGGGCGGTTCGGGTTGAATTGGCAGGGCTGCCGGTAAATGAATATGGCTATGTCTTTATGGCCGAGGAAACCTATGATCCGCCGACCAGTCCGCTTGATGAAAAGGGGCAGGGCATTCCCTATGCGGTGTTTGGTTACGGTGCACAGATTGTTGAATTGTCGGTTGATATGGCACTGGGTCGGGTGCGGCTGGATAAAATCACAACCGCCCATGATGTCGGGCGTGCGATCAACCCCCTTTTGGTCGAGGGCCAGATAGAGGGCGGCGTTGGTCAGGGGATTGGCATGGCGTTAATGGAGGATTATCAGCCCGGACGAACCGAGAATTTGCATGATTATTTGATCCCGACAATCGGCGATATGCCCGAATTTGAGCATATCATTGTCGAGGTGGCTGACGAAGAAGGCCCTTATGGTGCCAAGGGGCTGGGCGAGCATGTGCTGATCCCGACCGCGCCGGCAATCTTGAATGCGATCCGCAATGCAACTGGTGCGGCTATCTATGATTTGCCCGCAACGCCGGATAAGGTGCGCGCGGCAATCGCGGCGCTGACTGCAGCCGGAGGCGATCAGGCATGACAATGAAAACCAGCCGTGACAAGCGCGTTGAAGAAAAGATCCGCTGTGATGCCTGTCCGGTGATGTGTTACATCGCCGATGGTAAATCGGGGGCCTGTGATCGCTATGCAAATGATGGCGGCCAGCTTGTAAGGCTTGATCCGTTGCTGGTGATGCAACGCCGGGTTGATGATGGCGGCCAGTTGGTGCCGTTTCTGGATAATGCGGATGATTGGAATGGTGATCTGATCGCCCCACAGGACGCCTTTGTAACCGCGGTTGGTGCGGGGACGACCTATCCCGATTACAAGCCGGCGCCGTTTATCGTCAGCAGTGTTGTTGACGGCGTGGATATGGTCACGGTGGTGTCTGAAGGGATTTTCAGCTATTGCGGCGCCAAGGTTAAAATCGACACCGACCGGCATATTGGCCCTGAAACCGCGCTGGTTCGGGTTGATGGTGAACCGGTTGGCCATGTAACAACCGGTGAATATGGATCGCAAATGCTGTCTTTGGGTGGGGTGCATCACCTTACCGGCGGCGGTAAAAAGGAAGGCCGTGTTACCTGTGCCACTTTGCTGGCGCTGTGCAATGGCGAGGCGGTTGATATGCAGATTGATGACGGCTCAAGCCTTTTGTTGCAGGCTGGCAAGCCGCCAGTCATTAATGGCGTTGTCGAGGCGCGGATGCGGGTCGGGTGCGGCTCGGCGACGGTCGGTATGTTTGCGGCGCAATGGCAAGGGCTGGTTGACGAAGTGGTCATTGTTGATGATCACATCACCGGCGTCATGTCCGAGCATCAGGCCGGCAAAGTTATTGGCTGGCCGTCAAGTGGGATTAAGATTATCGGCCGCAGATCAACGCCCGGGCGCTATTTTCAGGTTGCCGAACCGGGCACCGGATGGGGCGGTACAAACCTGACCGATCCGTTGACGATTTTGGGGCCGTTTGACGCCAAAATTGCCAAGCCGGGTCAGTCATTGCTGATGATCTCGACGACCGGCGAGCAGTTTGCTTATTACGAGCTGGATGAAAATCTGCTGCCAATAGAAACCGAAATGCCAGAAAGATTACAGCCATCAATCCGGCGTATTGAAGAAAATTGTGAACCAGCCCTAACTTCGGTCAGCTTTATGGGCGGTGCCGGTGGCTCGTTGCGAGCGGGTGTTACGGAAAATCCGGTGATGCTGACACGCTCGGTAAAGGATGCGCTTACCCGTGTTACGTGTGGCGGGGCGCCGGTTTATATTTGGCCGGGTGGCGGCATCACGCTAATGGTTGATGTAACTAGCCTGCCGGAAAATGCGTTTGGTTATGTGCCGACTCCCGCATTGGTTGCACCAATCGAATTTACCATGCGTAGGGAAGATTATATCGCGCTTGGTGGGCATCTCGATCATGTGATGTCGATTGACGATGTGCTGGCTGGCAAGATTGGGCGGCAGAATGATCACAAGCTGAGTGGCAAAAAACACTTTGCTCAACAGTCGCAAAACCCGTGGCCGATAAGGCGCTAGCCTATGTCCGGCTCACGGTCCCAACCGCCCCAGCTATCAAAGCCGCCCCAGCCTGTAAAGGCGCTAACCCCCCGAGCCATATCAGTAAAATTGCCCAAAAGGGGTGGACAGCCATTGCAAATGCCAAGCGGGGCAATGGTAAACTGGCTTGATCACCGGCTGCATCTTCAGCATGGGCCCATCGACCTTATCGTGACGGCAGAGGGTGATCCGGCAGCGGCAGCACTGGCTTACGCGCGAGCGGCTGACAGGTTTTGCGGCTTGCTGGATGAACTTGTTGGCGAATTGTCAATGCTGCGATTGCCTGCAGAAAAAGACAGGCTTGCCACTTTTGACGGGCCGGTTGCACAGCGTATGGCGGCGGCTATCCAGCCTCATCTACCCCGTTATAGTAACGCAGATTTTATCACCCCAATGGCGGCAGTTGCCGGAAGTGTTGCTGATGAGATTTTGCAAGCGATGGGGAGTGACCTTGATCGCGCATCGGTAAATAATGGCGGTGATATCGCGCTTTATCTTGGCAAGACGGCGCATTTTGACATTGGGATCGGTGATGAGCGCGATGCGCATCTAAGCGATTTTGCGGTGGCTGCAACGGCGGGTGGCCGCGGCAAATTACCTCTTCATGGTCGCATCAGGCTGCATCAGCATGACCGCATAGGCGGGGTTGCAACAAGTGGTTGGCGCGGGCGCAGCCAGTCATTGGGAATCGCGGATTCGGTGACAGTTCTGGCCCAAACGGCGGCGGCGGCTGATGTGGCGGCAACGCTGATTGCGAATGCGATAACAATATCGTCGCCAGCGATATTGCGGGTGCCGGCAACTGATCTATATCCAGATAGTGATTTAAAAGAACGACTGGTTACGGTTGAAGTTGGCGTGTTGACGGCAGATGAAATTAACAGCGCGCTAGGCCATGGTTCTGCGCTTGCCCGTCAGATGTGTGATGATGGGCTGATCGCTGGTATGCACGCACGGTTGCAGGGGCATTCGATTGTGGTGAATGTCTGATCAGGCTAAAGGCTGAATGTTTTTTGCAAAAGCCCCTTGGTCACGGCGCGAAAATCGGTCAGGCTAACGCACGTAAATTACCTCACCAATTTAGGCTCTCCGATAAGATCATGATAGATTTAATTGTGTTTGATAAGGATGGAGTGATCCTTGACCTTGAGGCAACTTGGTTGCCGGTGGCGCTGGCGGTGGCGCATTATACGGCAAGTCGTATCCCCGATGATTGGGATGGATCGGTGGGTGCGCCAGAATTGCTCGCCGCCATTGGTGTTAACGAGGAGGCTGGTATCATTGACCCGCGGGGGATTTTTGCGGCTGGTTCTTTTGCCGATATTCGAGATCGGTGGCAGAAAATGCTGCCACCTCATATGATCAGGCTGGATAGTGACAAGGGCTATGCGCATGATGTTGGGGAATTGGTTAACCTGCACGGCCGCAATAAAACTGTGCCGAAAGGTGACGTGGTGACACCGCTTCGCCAGCTCTATGATGCTGGCTATGCGCTGGCGATCCTGACCAACGATACCGAAAACAGTGCGCGAAAGAATATGCAAGATATCGGTGTCCTTGATTATTTTTGTGCGATCATTGGTGCGGATAGTGGCTATGGGCCAAAACCAGGGCCGCACGGGTTTTTTCGCTGTTGTGAGATTGCCGGTGTGACGCCGGCCGCCAGCATTATGGTCGGGGATACAATGGCCGATTATGGTACCGCCACTGCGGCAAAGGCAGCTGATTTTATCTGTGTCGCCGATCATGTTGACGATCGGCCGCATCATGATATTGATCATGCTAAGGTCATTGGCAGGATCGATCAGTTGCCAGCCTTGATGGCGGCGCGGCTGGCCGGTTAGCCAAGAGAACAATCAGCAGGAAAATCATGTCAGATAACGTCATTATTATCGGAGCCAGTCATGCGGGGATTGCCTGCGCCGAACAATTACGCATGAACGGGTTCGCCGGCCAAATTACGATGATCGACCGGCTTGAGGGCCCGCCGCTTGAACGCCCACCATTGTCGAAGGCGTTTTTGCAGGCCGATGGCAGCGACGATGCAAAATTTCTATTGCGGCGATCTGACTGGTTTACCGCGCATCAGATTGACCTTGTTGATAGCCGGATCGCAACGGCAATCGACCCGCTGCAAAAGCAAATAAGCCTCGATGATGGCAGCCAGCACCATTATGACAAGCTGGTGCTTGCCACTGGTGCGGTGCCGCGCCAGCTAGCCACGGCAAGCGGGCTTGATGGGGTGTTTGTGCTGCGTCATCCAGATGACGCGCATCGTTTGCGCATGGCGATCGGTGGTCGGCGCCGTGCAGTGGTGATTGGCGGCGGTTACATTGGGCTGGAGGTTGCCGCCAGCCTGACCAAAATTGGTGTTAAGGTTGATGTGATCGAAATGGCCGACAGATTACTGGCACGGGTAGCAAGCTCGCCCATTTCAGATTTTTTTGCCGCGTTACATCAAAGCCACGATGTGCAGCTTCACCTTGGTGCCAGCAGCGATGAAATTTTGCAAAAGGATGGCAGCTTTACCGGCGTGCGGCTTGATAGCGGGGGTGTGCTTGAGGCTGACTTATTGCTTGTTGGTATTGGCGTATCGCCAGACCTTGATCTGGCGGCCGATGCAGGGATTGCTTGCGGTAATGGCATTCTTGTCAATGCCATGATGCAAAGCTCAATCGATGATATTTTTGCCATTGGTGATGTGGCGTTAATTGATGGGGCGGCGTTGCGAATCGAGTCTGTTGATAATGCACAAGTAACAGCAGCGCGTGCCGCCGCCGCGATTTGCGGCACGGCGCAACCGGCAATTGCGGCACCATGGTTCTGGTCAGAACAATTTGATGTGCGATTGCAATCTGCCGGGATTGTGCCCGTGGCCGTGCCCGGGGTACAATATCGGGTGCGCCCGGGCAAGCGCGAGGGCGGATTCTCGGTCTGGAGTTATGATGGGGCGGGCGTTCTTGCAGCGGTTGAGGCGGTTCGTGATCCAGCAGGCTATATGCTTGGCAAGAAATGCCTTGATTTAGGCTTGTCACCCGATCCTAACGAAATCGTCAATGCCGATTTTGACCTGAAAACCTTTATTGCGGAGGCATCCCAATGATGAATTATCAGGATGCGGCACAGGCCAATCAAAAGGTGCGGATTGACCTTCGCAGCGACACAGTAACCAGACCAACTGCAGAGATGCGTGCAGCCATGGCAATTGCCGAAGTTGGGGATGATGTTTATGGCGATGATCCAACGGTTAACGCACTGCAGGCGCAGGTGGCCGCGCTTCTTGGCAAGGAAGCGGGTCTGTTTGTTGCCAGTGGAACGCAGTCCAACCTATGCGCATTGCTGGCGCATTGTCAGCGCGGTGATGAATTGCTGGTTGGTGATTGCCATCATGTCCACCGCTATGAGGCTGGCGGCGTGTCCGTGCTTGGTGGGGTAATGATGGAGGCGCTTGCCACTGATCATCGCGGCATGATGCAGCCTGATACGATTACTGAGGCGGTAAAGCCGGATGACCCGCATTGCCCGATCAGCCGTCTTTTATGTCTGGAAAATACTGTCTCGGGTCATGTGCATGATGTGGCAAGCATCACCGGCCTTGCCAGTGCTGGCAGGGATAACGGGCTTGCGGTACATCTTGATGGGGCAAGGCTGATGAATGCAGCGGTCAAGCTGGGTGTGCCTGCACGCCAGCTAGTCGAACCGGTCGATAGCGTGTCTTTATGCCTGTCAAAAGGATTGGGAACGCCAGCAGGGTCAGTGCTGGTCGGATCAACTGAATTTATTGCGCGCGCCCGCCGGATGCGAAAGCTGGTTGGCGGCGGTATGCGGCAGGTCGGAATTCTGGCCGCTGCAGGGCTTTATGCGCTGGAGCATCACATTGACCGGCTAGCCGATGACCATGCGGCGGCACTTCGGCTTGCGGATCAGCTTGGCCGCATTGCCAAGGTTAGCGTTAATGCCGATCTGGTTGAAACGAACATGGTATTTATGCAGTTGCCAGAGGGAGCGGCAGACCCGCTTCGGGCGCATCTTGCCGGCCGCGGCATACTGCTTGGCGGCGGCGACCGGATAATCCGGCTTGTCACGCATCTTGATATTGATGTCTCGGCGATCGACCAATTTACCGCTGAGCTGGCTGATTTTTTTGAATAGGGCGTTTTTGCGCAAGAAACAGCCGATAAGATGACGCAAAGGGAATATTCGATGGGGCTTTAACTATGGCAGTATCTGGCCGCAATTTGGCGTTTAGATAATTTCTCCATAGGGGCTGTTATGGCGGTTCATCTATCCATTGGTGCGCGGGTTCGCAAAAGCCCGTTCTTTAAAGCAAGCCGTGACGCAGGTCTGGCGGCTGCAAGTGTTTACAACCATATGTATATGCCAACCAGCTATGGTGATCCGGCGGCCGAATATGACCGGCTGATTAATGGCGTTGCCATGTGGGATGTTGCAGTTGAACGGCAGGTGGCGTTAAAGGGGCCGGATGCGCTGGCGCTGGCGCGGTTATTGACGCCGCGCAACCTTGACGGTCTGGTCATTGGGCAGGGCAAATATGTACCGCTGTGCAATCACAATGGCGTGATTATCAATGATCCGGTTCTGCTGCAGGTGGCCGAGGATGAAATCTGGCTGTCAATCGCTGATAGTGACATTCAATTATGGGCCAGTGCGGTGGCAGGTACGTTAAAGCTGGATGTCGATGTGTTCGAACCCGATGTCTCACCACTTGCGATTCAGGGGCCAAAGGCGATTGATGTTGTCTCAGATCTGTTCGGTGACTGGGTTCGTGAGCTGAAATATTTCGGTTTTCGTGTTACTGAACTCGATGGGATTCCGCTAGTGGTTGCGCGGTCGGGCTGGTCAAAGCAGGGCGGCTATGAGCTGTATCTGCGTGACGGCAATCGCGGTGATGAGTTGTGGGCGCGTGTTGCCAAGGCTGGCAAGCCCTATAATATCGGGCCGGGCACGCCCAATTACATTGAGCGGATTGAAAGCGGCCTGATTTCCTATGGCGCCGATACTGACGCAAAGACGAACCCGTTTGAGCTGGGCATGGATAAATTCATCGCGCTTGATCAGCCACATGATTTCATTGGCAAAGACGCGCTGATCGCGCTAAAGAGGGCGGGTATCACGCGCCGCTTTATGGGGCTGATTATTGATGGCCCGCGGATCATGCAGACGAGTGAAGATCGTCAGACCATCACCTTTAATGGCGCCGATGCGGGCTATGTCAGTGCGTGTGTATACTCACCGAGGGTTGGTGAGAATATTGGCGTTGGCATGGTTGCAGCAGCGGCGATTGATGCGCTGGAGCCGGTGGAAATCATGATGGAAGAGGGGCCGCGATCAGGCCGCATTGTTTCGTTACCATTTATCTAGGGGGGCATCCATCTAGCGGGGCATTACCTCTTGTGGCTAATCTTTAAAACCAATTTCGCTTAAATGTGAATTTCGCTAGCGTTACCGAATGCACGGGCATGAGAGCGAGTTACTGACAACAACATTTTTGATGCTAAGCGCGGTTAGCTTTGGTCTGATACTACGCTGGCTGAAGCAGCCGCCTCTGGTGGGATATATTCTTGCCGGATTGGCCCTGGGGCCAGCTGGCCTCG
>Ga0182063_1456595_pt1 | contig 11748 bp, 7 predicted proteins | sample 101ome_6_FD_127782 | JGI IMG/M metagenome (GOLD analysis project Ga0182063, IMG submission 127782) | Metatranscriptome of coastal salt marsh microbial communities from the Groves Creek Marsh, Georgia, USA - 101409CT metaT (Metagenome... | ecosystem: Environmental > Aquatic > Marine > Intertidal... | reverse complement strand
TTCCACTGATGCTCTCCCTCAAGCAAATGAGCAGCAGGACCGGTTCCATCGTGCAATGAGATGGTTGATTGACTGATCTCTGAATCGAGACTTGAAATTGAAACTGCAGTCTCGTTGGCTACAATTGTGGTTGATTCGACAACCAACAATCCAGTACCTGAAGCGCGTAGACCGAGTTGATCGCCATGTATCTCTGAATCTGTAAGTGTGGTTGTTCCTGCTCCGTCAACGTCCATGCCGATGTCAGCGTTGTGAATGTAAACGTCCTCAAATGTGCAATCCACAAGACATCGTAAGTCAACAACAGAGCGCCCTGGCTGTTCTTGCGTGAAGTTCATGTCCGACAAAGAAATGCTTTCCATGGAACCCCAAAGTAGTCGGTCTCCTGAGATGAGAGCGTTTGAGACTGTCAAATCATCAGAATCAGTTCCATCGACAAGAAGAGCAACGTGCTGCCCATAGATGCTGGTTACCATGGTTGAGGCCCCGGCATCAGAACCAATACCAACACTCACATTTTCAAGTCCTAGACCGATGATATCCGCAGTCCCTGAAACAATATCAATGGCAACTCCTGTTTCAAAAAACGATAGATCATTGGCTGTCAGAACATTGGTTGAGAGAATACCTGTTGCAGTATCTGTAAACGAACCTGTGTCGATGGTCAGGTCACCATGGTTGACAACGGATTGAATCTCGATGGACGACATTGTCACATTCTCAACATCGAGTGTTCCTGATGAACTAATGTCAAATCCAATGTAACTGTTTGAAATTGAAATTGATTCATGAACAGAAACATCACCATGTACTTCGAGTGCAGATTCGGCTCCTGAAAGAGTGAGGTTTGTGAGAACTGCTGAGGCTCCAGATGAGATTACGATGCCGCCCCAAAGTCCTGCTCCCGATGAGCCAAGACTCGTTGAGGTCTCACTCGTCATGAATTGTGCATCAGTGGCCTCAAGAGAACCATCGATCTGCAACCAATACGATTGGGCGTCGACGACGGTTCCAGGTTCAAGAACGAGTGTTGTTGAAGAATCAACTGTGACATTACCATTGAGCGTCACGGTTCCGCTCCATGTGGTACTGCTCGAAATTGTTGAATCTGATGATGCAACGGAAGAGATGGACATTCCCAACATCAGGAGAACCAGAAGAAGTGCACGTGAGCGCATGCGTTATGCTAGCATTCAAGCCATATCAATGCAAGGCTTCCTCGACTATTGGATTGAACAATCTCGTGAGGAGTGGGCCTGCCCAGATTTGAACTGGGGTCTGACGGCCCCCAGCCGCCAAGTATAGGCCAAGCTAACCCACAGGCCCGTGAATCTCCTCACTTGTGCTGAGCGCTGAATGGGACAATCTCTTCGATTAGATCGATGTGTCCGACATACATGCGTCGACAACAGTATCGCTCAAGGCCAACTTCGTCGAGTGCTTGATCGACACTGGTGCCTTCAGTTAATTTGTTGTTGAACTCATCCCACTTGTGAGCAATTACGGTACCACAGCTAAAACAACGGATAGGAATAATCATCTCTTGTTCACCTCATCGATACGACTTTTGCTTCTTGCGACGAGCACCACGACCAAGTTGGTGCTTTGGTTCCTTACGACGTGGATCGTTAACCAAGAGGCTGCGATCAAATCGCAAGAACTCATCTCGAAGTTCTTCATCAATGCCCTCTGCTCCACCGTTATAGTGAACGAGTCCGCGTGCAATAGCGGTTCGAATGGCGTCTGTTTGACCCATAATTCCACCGCCAGTTGTTGTCAAGTTGATGTCAACTTTGGACAAGCGGTTCATGGCATCTGCAATGACAAGTGGTTCCATGGCCTTGCGTCGTGCAAGGGCAGGTTGGAGAATTTCAATTGGTTCGCTGTTCACGCGAACTCGACCCTTTCCAGCCTTGACAGATGCTCGTGCAATGGCTGTCTTACGCTTTCCTGAACTCTCAACGGATTTCTTCTTACGTGCCATCATTGTTCACCTCCTTCCCATCGGTGCGCAGGCGCACCCAAACTTGCACTAATGTCGCCCAAACTGACGAAACTTTCTGGCAAGGATTTGCGAATGTTGCTTGCATCTCCTGCAACATGACCTTCTGGAAGATCTGATGCAAGGTGCGAAGGACAGCCAATTTCAACGCGGAGATTACGTAGGGCTCGACGCCCACTGCTCTTTCGTTGGTATGGAAGCATACCACGGACGGTACGCTTGAGAATCATGTCCGGCATACGTGGGAAGTACGGTCCCTTACGAGCGTGATTCAAGGCATACTTGTCATGGTAGTTCTGAAGTACGGAACGTGAACTTCCTGAAACAATGGCTTTCTCTGCATTGATGATGACGACCTTATCGTCACGATCTGCACGAGCTGCCTTGAGAAGCATGTCTGCTACTGTGGATGCAAGTCGTCCAAGGACGAGACCATCGGCGTCGAAAACGTAGGTGGTTGCTTCATCCAAGAATAATCACCCCGTTCCCGTTTGGATTTTCGTTCATCAATTCACCATAGGTGAGAACTCGTCCACCTGCGGCTTCAATCTTGGCTCGTGCACTGGAACTGACACTGTAAGCGGCGATGGTGCGGTTCCCTGTGACTTCACCAGATCCTAGCAACTTTCCAGGTACGAGAATGGTCGCACCCTCTGGAGCGTAACGTGTTACGCGGCTTAGGTTAGGTTGGGCCCAGTTCTTGCGGCTCTTGGAGAGGCGCTGAGCAACATCTCGCCACAGTGCAGCGCCGGTGTCACGAGACTGGGCTTTCAGTTGGTCGATTAGACCGACCAAATCAGCATTTGTCTTTCGTGTTGGCTTGCTCATATGACTCCCTCGATGCTTTGAGGCAGTCTCGCGACCAGCCAACCCGTTATGAAGGCACCGACGCGAATGCAGGACTTCACTCGAACAGAATCTCGCCCTTTGCATCAAGCAATTCCACGGTTAAGCCAGCGGCTCGGCCTTGAATGATGATCTCATCGTGAAGTGTATCTGAGAAGTCATCGAGGGCTCCGAGAGCTGTAATTCCAGCAACATCGGTCAGTTGATCGATGAGATGATTGAGAACACAAGAGACGCCATAGGCTTGACCTGCGCGGAAGGCATGATCAACACCACCGACTTCTGGATCTTCCGCCTTCATTCGCAGCATGACTTGCTGGGAATAAGCGACTAGCGCCCCATAGAGTGCTTCAATGACTTGAGCGGCTTCAAGATCGCCGAGCAGCATCTGGGTTTGGGCAAGAGCAGAACGTACGGCATCACCGTAGATTTTGTGCGCTTCAATCGTATTGCTTGCTTCCACTTGCATGGCTTGGTCGATGAGTAACTTCCAGTCTTCCATGACCACACGAGAGCGCATCCTACCCTTGAAGGTTGGCTCGTGTCAACTTTCAGTACGCAGGTTTCAACTTCAAATCTTGAAATCTGTGGATTCGCCTTCAACGATTCCAGCCTGTCGTACCGAACCATCCGCAGCGACGAATTCGCCAGCCTTGGTCTGGTTCTCATACAGTCCCGTTGCCTCATAGCGCTTGACTTGGCCTTCCTCTCCGAGTGCACTGGTGATGGACGACGTGATGGCACCGAGCGTTGAAATCGCTTGGTCACGTTGCATGACACCGATGTTGTGATCGGAATATCGAGCCTCTTCAAAGATGGTTAAGAACGCATCGAGTTGTTGCGGCGGAACCATGTTGAACGCCGTGCGAACAGCTGCTTCAAACTCACGAGTGGTTTCGTAAACCTTCTTCATGAAGCCATACTTTCTGAAGTGACGTACAAGGTTCTTGTAACAATCGAAGATGATCTTGATGTATTCGTTGCTCGCCTCAAGTTGCATCATCGTATCAGTGAGAATACCTCTGAGTGATTGGACTTGACGTCGACTCATCACACGACGGTAGTAGAGCGCCCCTGCAACAAGCAATGCCATCAAAACAATGCTGAATGCCATGGCATTTTCTGGACTGAAGAAGCCCTTGTCCTCCACTTCACTCGCAGCTCTGTAATCAACTGCAAACGAGATGTTGTTCTGTGATGCTTGGAAGTTCTGACTTCCAGCATAGACTGCAATAACCTGCCATTCACCAGTACACTCAACACCGTCACATGAACGTCCATCGAACGACCATTCGAATCGTGCAATACCTTGTTCATTGGTAACCGTCTTGTTGGTAGCAGCGGTCATGGTAACCCAAGCACCCGTTTCATTGCGGTACTGTCGGATGAACTGAACCTCTTCGTTCTCGATAGCAATGTCAAGTCGGTCTCGTAAGAGAGCGACTTCACCGATCACAAGCGTTCCTTCAGGAATTCCTGATTCGCCACCGTAATACCAGTTTGTTTCGACTTGCAAATCGACACGTGAACGGACGAGGACTTCCATCTCAACCTCTGAACCGTTCAGAACGTTTTCGACATCTTTGTCGCAACCACCAGGGACGTTGACATCAGGTTCGAAAGCGACCTTCAGGGTTCGGAAACCTTCCTTCTTACCACCGGTCAACTCGACACCACGTAGAGATGGGTTCTGAAGCGGGTCACCACTAAACCACTCAACGGTTCCGTCAAGATCGTTGGTTCGAATCGTTGCAATTGGACGGATGTTCTCCTCTGGATCGAGGTAAATGTTGAGACACTTGCCACCGACCGCTTGTCCATTACTCTGAGTCAACAATGCGTCAATGTGGAAGGATTCCTTCAGATAAAGAACTGGGTATGGAATTCCTTCGATGCTGTAGGTATCGACACTGGACTTGAACGGTCCAACCTCAGTGATCGAAAGCGATGAGTTCGAGAACACATCAAATTCCGTCTGAATTGTCTTGTTGTCGTAACGGAATGCATCGTTGTTGTCGTAGGACGAGTAGGATACTGTGACCTTGGTCTTGCCAGCGAGAACGTCTGAAAGTGGGCAGACGATCGAGTAGTTTCCATCCGCATCTGTCACTGCAGCGTTACAATTGACTGGGCCGCTTTGGCCGTTAACCATCTCGTAACTGACACGGATGGTTCGTCCGACGAGGACTTCACCAAGTTCGTCAGTGAGTTGTCCTGTAACAACCATTGGCTTCGGTACGACCAATCCGGTGACTGGGTCAACTTCGCTGGTGTAAACAACTTGGTCATCGACAGACAACAAGGTTCGTCCAATGAGGGAGAATCCGTTGGCATTGTATGTCATAACGGTGCGATAGTGGTTGTTTCCAGGAACATTCGCACATGGATCCCATTGACCTTGGAGACCGAGGTAACTTGCATCAAGTGGGGCACACCCTTCATTTGGCAACGATTCCTCAAATCGGAGGACGACGTTGACTGGTCCAAATCCGTCCGGCAAGAAGGAGTCAGGGTCAGCCCGCAACTTGGTTGGCGATAGTGGACTAATGTCGGCCTTCAGACAACCAACTGCTTCGAGTCGGTCAAGATTACCATCTTGATTGAGATCACGGTCTGCATATCCGTCATCGTTACCGTCGTAGTAACAGAGGTGTGAATTGTCGGGTTGTGTTTCCGGCAAGGAGATGACACCAGCAGATGGCGCAAGCGTAGCAACGACCTGTCGATGTTGAACGTTGTCGAAGTCTGTACCTTCGAAGATAACATCGATCAATCCTCCGTTCGGTGCGGTTTCTCCATCGAGATCGCGGCCACCGGTATCGTATTCCAAGGTCTTGTTATCGTCCTTCACTTGGGCTGTGAAATCCCACAGATCCCCAGACTGTCGTCGATTGCCATCGGTTGAAACAACCGATACATAGGTCCTCGATACGACCCATACATCCTGAACAGCATTACTTGGTTTGAGGAGAGGTGTTCCCTCATAATCGAACGTGAGCGTAAACAGACCCAAATCGTCTTCTGCTGTGATGTTGAAAGGCATCTCAAAGAATCCGTTTGTGTCGGTATAGCTTGTCTCCGTCCGTCCATCGAATGACCACGTATAGTTCACTGGTGCTTCTCGTACGGGTTGCAATGAGTTGTCAACAAGTCGTGCCTGAATCGATGTATTCGTGTTTCGATAAAGACGAGCGATGGAGGTCAACTCGAACGAGGTTGTTCCAACAACGGTGACGTTGATGTACGCACCTGTTGTTGCGAGTGACGATGAGTTTCCGGTGAAGTAGTATCCCGAATTTGTAAAGTCAATTCGCATACCATACGTTCCAGATGAATACTGACTTTCCCACGTAAAGTTGTAGTCGTATTCTGCCTCAACACCGCCCTTTGTGATGCATTCAGTTTCATCGTCGATGCTCTGCATTGGGATTCGGTTTCCTTGTGTGTCCATACAGTTCGGTTTCTGCGTGAACTGCGTTTCTCCACCACTGCTGAAGATACCGTTTCTATCCTTGTCCAGTTGAACCGCAACCGGTTCGATGGTCCATGGAACGAGTGTTCGGTTGGTGACCGATCCTGTCAATTCGAGGGAGGTTCCGGTATCCATTTCAGGAACAATCTCACAACGAACTGGGCTGTCGGGGTCGCTTGGGTCAATTTGTCCACATGGTGGCAAATCGCTGTCACCGCCATTGACGAGTTTGATGAACCAATGTGTTGCGTTCACATCAACGAAATCAATGATGTTCTCGGCTTCACCGGTCAATGATGCAGGGTTTCCATCCCAAAGCATACTGTAGGCTTTGTAAGCAGAGATATCGTTGTAGTTCAGTCCTGCTGCTGTCAGAGCGGGGCCGTGATAGACGTAGCGCCAATTTCCGAATGTTCCATCACCATTGTTGATGGTTGAATCGAAGAACGTAATTGGATGAATTCCTTCAAAGGTCATCGTTCCATCAATGTTCATTCGATGCATCACACGCATCGAGCGAGCATTGTCATCTTCATCCCCATGCAAATACGGGAACGGATATTCATCGCCAGCAAGTTCGGGTTGAACTCGTCCGATGTAACTGTAATCTCCTTTCGGAAGACTGGTGTTGACTCGGACGTACTTGGTCGACAAGCCTTGTGCATCTTGGACAACATCGTGCATCTTGGTATTGTTGTTCCAGATGATCTCCTCAAGACCGCCTGGCGCCTTACCTGGCCCATTGTCCATTGTTGAATTGAACTGAACCTGCTTCCATACGCCGTTTGCTCCACCCGTTTGTTCAAAGGAGACTGAAGTGAGGCCGAATGAATTGGCGCGGTATCCATTTCCATCGAAGTTTGTAAAGTTCGTTGGGTGAGTGAGGTTACCGAACAATCCGCCGTAGAACGAGAAGGTTACTGGCGCATAAGGAATCGGATTGGAGTAGATACCTCGTTCATAATCTGCAGCGTAATAGGAATAAAATTCCAACCAAAGTTGTTGCTCATCACTACGGAAGTAGTCCCAGTTGTTGCTGCTTGGGTCGATCGTCATGTTTGCTTCAACACCAACGAGGTAATCTGAGGATGTTGCTCCATTGAAAGCAAACATCTCGGTTACGACTGCGTACACCTTGTACGTCGTGTTGTCACCAACGATAATGTCCTCTGGATAGAGGAATTGACCAACTGAGAAGCGGCCATTTTGGTCGGAAAGAATGTTGGTTGTTTCGACTGCGGTTGTACCATTGTTCGCCCATTCAATGTGGATTTGAACGGGGAGTCCACTGGCGTTTTCACGGAGTCCTGAAATTGGGTTGATCCATTCGACAAGACCGCTGAAAATTGCTGGGCTTCGGGCATCGAGCCACAAGTTACCAGGGAGATCCAATGTGATGAACGTTAGAGCCTTGTCGTCCTCATCGAGAACACAGTCGTTGTCGTGGTCCCAATCTGAAGACTGAGCGCCTTGGTAACATGGATCTGCTGTGAAGCCCTCTTCGAGATGATCAAAGTCCAAATCGTCTCGAGTGTCATTGTCATCATCGGTGTCGTTCACGTCAGGACCGGTTGTCAAATCGTTTGGATTTGCAAGTGCTTCCCCGCCCCCGAAGTCATCGTGATCCCAAGGATTTGTTGAATTGCGGTTGAAGCGCTCAGGCCAGAGCATGACTTCGTCGATATCGTGCATACCATCTTGGTCATCATCGACGTCGATATCATCACGATCACCGTCATTGTCGTGGTCGAATGCCTGCGTGAGAGAGATTGCAAGTTCAACGGTGTTTGAGATACCGTCGCCGTCCCAATCATCATCAGCCCAGTTCACGATTCCATCGTTGTCGTGATCCCAAGTGGATTGTTCCTCGCCCCAGAAACATCCAGGGAGCTTTTCTTGGTCACCATCAAGGATCCCGTTGTTGTCATCGTCTGGATCTTCACCATCTGGTACACCGTCGTTGTCGTTATCAACGTCGTAGACTTTGGGTTGCTGCAGGCCAAGGGTCATGATTCCACGATCCCAAACGGCTTGGTAAAAACCGTCACCGTCTGCGTCTGCATCATTTCCGTCGTCATCGTTGTCGATACAGTTGGTACCTGAGAAGAAGTTGCCATTGTTCTGGCCTGTATCATCATCAAGGTCATCGTTTGTATCCACTTCGAAGTAATCCCAAAGGCCGTCATTATCATCATCAACGTCAAACCAATCGAAAATCGAGTCATAGTCATCGTCAAGATCGATGGTATTGTTGAAGAAATCCCCATCGATGTCTCCATCGACATCGTTCTTGTCAAGGTCGGCTCCCAATTCATCTGGGAAGTCCGCTTCAGGACCATTGTCCGAGTTCCATTGCCAAATTCCTGTTGTCAAACCAATCCACGTCACGAAAGCGTCGCGGTTGTCTTGCATTTGGGTGTAGGAAACCGCTGAGTCGATGACACCATCGCCACCGAAATCGTAGTGCCAACAGCCGCCTTGTGCACCTGGCGTACAAGACCAATTTCCTGATTGGCCACCGGCTGTTGCGCCTTGATCGATTGCAGCGTCAGGGCGTGTCGAATACGGTAGACCGAATTGTGCAGTAACACCGTTCAGCGGCATTTGATAGGCAATCGCATAAGCGTATCCACAGACGAAGCCTTGTCCAAGGTTTCCAACCGTGTGACCGCAAACGCTCATGTTGAAGCTACCACCCATCTTGACATCGTTAACGTCCATGATTCCGTCGTTTCCTTCGTCTTGATCCCACCAGTCAGGTAGGCCGTCAGCATCCTGGTCAACGTCGAGTCCGTTCACAAGCGAGTCTCCGTCGCTATCGATATCCCACTCGTTACCTCCGTTGTAAGAGGACCAACGAGCGAAGAGGAACCAGTAGAACTCTGGAACGTTTCCTGGTGTTGGAGGGTTGGTCGTTCCGTCGTATCCGTTGTAATCAATCATCATGTCGGAGAATGGGTTGTGCCAGAAGACCATTGCCCAGTAAGAGTCGGCGTTGGTGGTGTAATCTTGGTTGTCACCACTACCGTCAAGTGGCCCAAGGTCACCAACTGGGTAGAATGGGGTCGAGAAGGCGTCGTTCAAGTCTGGGTCGACTGTTCCACAATTTCCGTCGTCTGGATCATAAAGGTCAGAGAGACCATCGTTATCGTCATCCCAATCGATGTCGTTTTCCAAACCATCACCATCGATATCAGAATCGACTGCGTTTGGCCCATCATCACGATACAAAGCACCGTTGATGGCGTGGAGATCTCCGTCGTTGTCAAGGTCACAATCCCAATCGATATCGAGGATGTCGATGATTCCGTCGTTGTCGTCATCGATGTCTTCCCAATTGAGGACACCGTCTCCATCCCAGTCATTAAATTGCGAGAAGGAGGCGCGTCGTGTTTGACAGCGTGGGTCTGGATTGGCGGGGTTTGGATTGGCTGCAGTTGGACAGTTCCATGCGATAACATCGGCTGCCTTGTCAAGTGGGAAACTGTCGTTCTCGTTGTCGATGTTATCGTCATCGAGATCGTATTCAAAGTTGGTTGCATCTCCACTCACCAACACGTTTCCAAGATTGTCTGGGCTGGTTGTTCCACCGAGTTCTGGATCCAACCAGTCGTAAATCACGTTGTAGTTTTGGTCGAATGGGCGTAGTCGGTCGTCATCGAGATCTTGATCGTAATCGATTTCACAATCGAGTCCTGTTTTCGTATCGCTGTCGCCACCAGGTGTTTGGTAAGGAGCATCGTTGGTTCGAGTGTAATCGCCCAGACCATCGCCGTTGTTGTCGATGTTGACGCATGTGTCAGGGATTCCGTCGTTGTCATCATCAGGGTCAAACATATCGAGGATTCCGTCGTTGTCGTCATCCGTGTCGGCAGAGTCTGGCGTGCCGTCGTTATCGTTGTCAGGATCGATGAAGTTCGGTATGCCGTCACCATCAAGATCGCCGTCAACGATGTCTGTGAATGCAGGTGTGCCTTGTGCACCTTGTGCGCCTGGTCCTTGACCATCAGCGCTGACTCGCGCTGCTTCCCATGTGACGTAGTTGACGCCACCAGAGTAGTCTCGATAGTCAATGAAATCCCAAACGACCGGTGCATCGAAGAGATTGCCGGCTGCAACGTTGCTCGTTGTGATGGTTGCATCATATGGGTGAGAATCATCAACGTCACCGACGTTGTCGTTGTCATCGTCTGGGTCGAAGTAATCCATGATTCCGTCCGAATCGTAGTCGCACGGCCAAGTAAATTGGTCGATTCGTCCGTCATTGTCATCGTCTTCATCGAAACGACCTGCTCCAGAACCATCGTTGTCTTCGTCGGTTACACCGTCGTTGTCGTGGTCAAATGGATGCTGGTCTGCGAGATAGAATGCACCAACTGCAACGTTCGCCCAAGGGTGGATTGTGGTTGCTGTAACGAATCGGTCGGTCGATACATTTCGAGGGTCGAATCCTTGTGCCTCAAGTGCATCGTAGTCGATTGGTCCTTCGAGGATACCGTCGTTGTCATCGTCCCAATCATCAATATCGAGGACACCGTCGTTGTCGTGGTCGAATGGGTCTGTGCCGTAACATCCGTCAAAACGCTCGATGAGATCGTAAATTCCATCGTTGTCATCGTCAAGGTCGTACAAGTCACTGATTCCATCGTTATCGTGGTCGTTTCGGTTGGATTCTTCGACAAGGAAGTTGTTCGAGGCCATCACAGCTTCGACAGCGGCTAGATCGCTGATAATACCCGATGAGACGCCAACATCTGCCCACATGATGTCACGGAGAGAGGGGTGGACATCATCGGAATGGAAAACCGTCGAGCCTTCGTATTGGCCCTGGCCGGCTTGATCCATGGATTGCAGGGCGGGACTGCTTTGCATTGAGCGATATTTGACATCAATGCCTGTTTCTTCCTGGTCCCACTCAGATGGAACCATCATGGCAAGTGTTGTACTCATCACCATCAAGAACACAAGAAGAAGCGACTTGAAGGCATTCGGTCGTCGGTTGATTTTGTTTCGGTTTTCTAGCATAACAGCCCCTCTAAACAAATCGCTGAACAAGGAACTGTATATGAAAACAATGGGTGATTGAGAGGCGAAAGTATCACCCGGATAAGAAGGATATCAAAAGAAAAGGAGCCCCAGGGGAGCGGACTCCCCTGAGGCCCGGCCATCCGTTCTCAAAGAGAACAGAGTTACGACTTGATTCTCAACCAAACCTGACTCAGTTTTCGAGGGAATCAAAAATTCCATCGTTATCATCATCATCATCAAATTAATTCTCGATTCCATCGTTATCAGAGTCAAATTGACCTATGAGATCATTTCCATCGTTGATTTCAAACCAGTCACTTAAACCATCATTGTCGTCATCGGTGTCACTAAAATCCCAAATTCCGTCGTTATCGTGATCGTAGCGGTAGTTACCGAAGTC
>Ga0182063_1100989_pt1 | contig 12006 bp, 10 predicted proteins | sample 101ome_6_FD_127782 | JGI IMG/M metagenome (GOLD analysis project Ga0182063, IMG submission 127782) | Metatranscriptome of coastal salt marsh microbial communities from the Groves Creek Marsh, Georgia, USA - 101409CT metaT (Metagenome... | ecosystem: Environmental > Aquatic > Marine > Intertidal... | reverse complement strand
TTCAATGTGTTCAGTGAAAGCTCTGCGCTTTCCCCAAGTTGAAACGTTCCATTCTTCCGCTACCGCTTCGCTTGCAAATGATGCAATAATTGCTGAAGCAGCTAGTTTCGCCATAGTTTTCATGTGATTTCCTCCCGTAAATATGCTTTAAATTAATCTCATATGTTGCTTAGGCAAGTTGTTTTTTGGGTTGATAATTAGGAATTCAGAGCCACACATGCACTATCTTAACGCCTTGGCTTACAGAATAAATGCTTAAGCTCTTGCGGTACTATCGTTCTAACCAAATGCGAAACTAGTTTTCTAAAAGACAAGCCAAATCAACACTTGTTTTTGTTTCGATGGGACCTCACAAATCTAACGCTCTACCACGTGGCTAAATTTCAGTCATAGGATGCAACAGGAAATTTGATGGATTAGTCTATTTCATTGATTATGGGGCGTTGTAGCTGCCCACCCAGAAATCCCCGTCACTTTCATTAGAAATATGCATACAAAATTTTAAGATAGTTAGTGCATTATGTGTGCTTCGAGACGTTAATCACTTAACAGCCGACCGCACTCCAACGTACGGATGTCTCGCATAGGCAATAGGTATCATTGCCTTCACTAATCTCGATTATCGACATCAAATATCTTAAACTATTACTCAGCATACTATGCACTCTCATTATTTAGGGTCCTGCAACAAGAATACATTCTTAAAATTCACGGCTAAGCCAGTGAATTAACTCGGTGTAAGCGATCTACGCACCAAATACCTACTCAATCACTAGAACGAATAGGCTACTTTCACGCCAAATCCAGTGACCGTATTGCCACTAAAGTTACCCACACCTAGAGCCGAAGTAAGATCAATATCTCCAAGCTTGGTGTAGTTGTAACCCGCTGAAACCGACATGTTATCTTTCGTATATTTCGCGCCTATTGTCACACCTTGGTATCCATTGGTTATGGTAAGTGGTGTGGTTGAATCTTTTGAACCCTTCTTTTCAGTAGAGTACGTGATCGAGCCGGACCACGTATCATTAAATTTGCGTCCGACCCCGACACTATAAGTAGTGCTATCTTTAAATGTTGACGTTGCAGTAGCATATGGAGCGACATATAATTGGTTTGTTGCCCAATTTGCTTTTCTTATTGATCCAAACACCAGCGTATCCGCAGCAATTCCAGACTGAAATGTCAGCGTTTTATAATCTGGAACAGAACCTTTGGTCTTTTGCGGCAATCCAGGGATGCTTGCATTTGTAGTGGTCAATTCAAAATCTGTCGCTTGCTCAGATAATAGCTCCACTCGCAGAGCAATATCTGGACGTTCATACGCGACGCCGATGACCGTGCCCGTTTCTTTTCCTCCAGTTATTTTCGAAGCTGCGTAAGGAACACTCTGAAAAATATTTGCTGTGGCATCTTTAACCACAGTTTGTTTTATTCCTGCGATAGCGCTGTATTTGTCACTGAACTGGTATTTCGCTAAAAACACATTTGCGTCTAGCGTCAGATCGACAACTGGAAGCCCTGCAGCGATGATTGATCCAGCGTTGGAATAATCAAGCTGGATAGAACCTTGAGTATACTTAGCCACACCTAAAGACACCTGATCAGCAACATCAAATTTGAATGCATAAGCAATCGCAGATGTATCCTTCAAAGCGCTGCCAGTCGGGGCATATTTGCTACCCGTGACTTCGTAATCGCGTTTACCTGTCGCAAACTCCACGTATCCACCATCTTCATACATGAATGCAGTTGATAGGGCTGAAGACTCATAACCACCGGCTTGCGCTATCCCGTTGGACAGAACGACTGCGCTAGCTCCTAAGATTATAATATTACGCATTACTTCCTCCCGTACGAAGATTATCAAATCTACTTTTCGACTAGTATCCATGCAAACCTATCGCTAGGCAGATTGTCTAACAAGCACAAAATTTGCTCATGGCACAATAAACACCAAGATTTGGGCAATAACATCGCAATTTGATTTGGGACTTGGCCTAGCTAGACAAGAAGAATATAAGCCAAGTGCAGTTAAAAATACGAGTAACATTATGCGCAGCGCCACTATCACGCGAAACACGGCCGAAACGCAAATTTCGGTCACTATCAATTTAGATGGTACAGGACAGTATGACAATCAGACTGGTGTGGGGTTCTTTGATCACATGCTGGATCAGCTGTCGCGTCATTCGCTGATCGATATGACCATTCGCGCCGTGGGCGATTATCACATCGACGATCACCACACCGTTGAGGATACAGGCATCGCTTTGGGTCAGGCCTTTGTGCAGGCGGTGGGCGACAAAAAGGGCATCAATCGCTATGGCAGCTGCTTATTGCCGATGGATGATGCATTGGTTCGCACGGCGTTGGATATTTCGGCGCGTCCGTTTTTGGTGTTCAATTTAGATATGCCAACGCAGAAAATTGGGGGTTTTGATACCGAGTTGGTGCGTGAATTTTTTCAGGCGCTGTCAACAAACGCGGGCCTAACCCTGCACATTGATAAGTTACATGGCCTAAATTCGCACCATATCACCGAGGCGGCGTTTAAATCAGTGGCGCGTGCCTTGCGTCAGGCAGTTGAAATTGACCCCCGCATGTCGCAGGCCCTGCCCTCAACCAAAGGGGCGCTTTGATCCGCCATGCTAACCGCACTGATTGATTATGAAAGCGGGAATTTACATTCCGCTCTTAAGGCATTTGAAAAAATGGCCGCTGAACTGGATGCGGGCGATGTAGTGGTGACATCCCATCCTGATGTGGTGGCGCGGGCTGATCGTCTGGTCTTACCAGGAGATGGCGCCTTTCCTGCCTGTCGTGATTCCCTGATCAACAGTGCCATTTATGATGCCCTATGTGACGCGGTGGAACATAAAGCACGCCCCTTTATGGGGATCTGTGTGGGTATGCAGTTAATGGCGAAGGAAGGCCATGAATATAAGCAGACACCGGGTTTGGGATGGATTGATGGGGCCGTGCATAAAATTGCACCTACCAATCCCAAATTGAAAATCCCGCATATGGGGTGGAACAATTTAGTTATCGACTACCCCCACCCTATTTTTGATGGGATCGAATCGGGCGATCATGCCTATTTCGTACATTCCTATCAGATGCAGGTCGCAACCCCAGAACAGCGCATCGCACACGTGGATTACGCGGGCGATATCACGGCCGTTGTAGCCCGCGACACCATGATCGGCCTGCAATTCCACCCAGAAAAAAGTGCGTCCCAAGGGCTGCACATTATTGGGAATTTCCTGACCTGGCGTCCTTAGGGCTAAGCTTCGGTCAGGATCGTGCACAAGTCAAAGATCATTCCAATGATACACCACTTACAGATGGCGCGAGGGCGCCTTCTGCTTTGGTTTAGGCCGCGATTTAACTGCAGGTATTCTGGGACGACTTACTTCACCCGCGTCCATGTTCCGCCGTCACGACAGATGATTGCAACACAGCCCTTAACCTTGAGCCCGTTGCCGCCGTCAACCAGCTCCATCTTCGAGCTATAGGTTTTGTCACGATCTGGGCTCCAAATTTTGCCACCGCCGTATTTGCCATCTTTCTTTAGCATCATATTCCAAACAATATTTTTTCCTAAATTGTCAGATTTATATTTATTACCATTTGCCTCAAAACTTGCGACCATCTCACCACAAATGGTGTCTCCACATTGTTTTATTTCAATGTGTCCAAAACGACCGTTATCATCTGGTATAGTCTTCCATGTGCCAAAGACAGGATCCGCGAATGCAGGAACCGTCAAAACCACAGCGAATGCGGCAGCAACCAAAGTGTTTTTCATGTCAACCTCCCAGGTTTTGAGTGTAGACTGCGGTGAAGTCGATATTTTAGCAAGCCTCACTTTAGGTCACGTTGCATTTTTCAACGCCCCATGTCAAAAGGCCGCGACATATGAAATGAGGTAGTCCCATGATCCTATATCCCGCAATTGACCTAAAAGATGGCAATGCCGTGCGCCTGTTGCGTGGGGATATGGACAAATCAACCGTCTTTAACACAGACCCCGCCGCACAGGCACGGGAATTTGTAGATGCGGGATGTGAATGGCTGCATCTGGTGGACCTAAACGGCGCGTTTGAGGGCGAACCCGTGAACGCCGCTCCTGTCGAGGCGATTTTGTCTAGGTGCAAGGTGCCCGCGCAATTGGGCGGCGGCATCCGCGACATGGCAACAATCGAAAACTGGCTGAACAAAGGGTTGCAGCGAGTGATTTTGGGCACCGTTGCCGTTGAAAACCCCGATTTGGTGCGCGAGGCCGCACGTACATTCCCCGGGCATGTGGCCGTGGGCATTGATGCGCGCGATGGCAAAGTTGCGACCAAAGGCTGGGCCGAAGAAACAAATGTGATGGTCACTGAATTGGCCAAATCGTTTGAAGATGCGGGTGTCGCCGCGATCATTTATACCGACATCAACCGTGACGGCGCGATGCAGGGGCCTAATATTCAGGCGACAGCTGATCTGGCGAATGCGGTTTCAATCCCCGTGATTGCTTCGGGTGGTGTGTCGTCAATCGCAGATCTTCAGGCGCTAAAATCTTGTGGTGCGCCCCTGAACGGTGCCATTTCTGGACGCGCACTATATGATGGGGCGATTAATCTGGGTGAAGCGTTAAAGGTGATAAATGCTTAAGACACGGTTAATCCCCTGTTTGGACGTGGCCGATGGCCGCGTAGTTAAGGGCGTGAATTTCGTTGGTCTGCGCGATGCGGGTGATCCGGTTGAGGCCGCCGCACGATATGATGCCGCAGGCGCGGATGAGATTTGTTTTTTGGACATCCACGCAACCCATGAAAACCGTGGCACCATGTTTGATATGGTGCGTCGCACAGCGGAACAATGCTTTATCCCCCTAACCGTTGGCGGTGGCGTACGCACGGTAGAGGATGTGCGCGCCCTTCTGTTGGCGGGTGCAGATAAGGTTTCGTTTAATTCCGCCGCTGTGGCCAATCCCGATGTGGTTCGTCAGGCCGCCGATCATTTCGGCAGCCAATGCATTGTCTGTGCGATTGATGCAAAAACTGTGTCACCCGGCAAGTGGGAATTGTTCACGCATGGGGGCCGCAAGCCCACAGGGATTGATGCGGTTGAATTTGCGCAAATGATTGCAGAAAAAGGTGCGGGTGAAATCCTGTTAACTTCTATGGATCGTGATGGTACGAAATCAGGGTTCAACCTGCCCATGACCCGCGCAATCTCAGATGCGGTGTCTATTCCTGTGATTGCATCAGGCGGTGTTGGCAATTTGGATCATTTGGTGGATGGTGTGACCCAAGGTGGTGCATCCGCCGTATTGGCGGCCTCTATCTTTCACTTTGGGGAATATACTGTCCAGGAGGCTAAAGCGCATATGCAAGCCGCGGGAATTCTGATGAGGATGAATTGATGACCCTAGATGATCTTTTTGAAACCGTAAAACACCGCGCCGCCAGCGACCCTCAGGAAAGCTGGACCGCTAAATTGATGGCCAAAGGCCCTGAAAAATGCGCCGAAAAATTCGGCGAAGAAGCGGTGGAAGCAATTATTGAGGCAGTCAAAAACGACCCTACGGCCCTAACCAGCGAAGCGGCAGATGTGATTTTTCACCTGATGGTCATGCTGCACGCCCGTGGCGTTGAATGGCGTGATGTCGTAAGCGAATTGGCCCGCCGTCAGGGACAATCAGGCATCGCCGAAAAAGCCTATCGAGGGTGATTTCATATCATCAAAATCAGTTAGTTTCTCACAGCATTGTATTAAATCGCTAACCCAAAGCGTTCGGTGTTGAACCTGTCTGAAAGCTGATACTTTAACGGCAATTCACTGTAGATAGATCCCCATCGAACAGCTTGCAGATCATGCGCGGTCGAAGCGAATGCGAAGACCAATCGTGTGATTCAGCCCACGCCCTTCCCAGAGGTCGGGAGCTTCATTGCCTAAGCACTGTTGATCGCCGACGGTAGTGTACCAAAGGGTTTATCGCATGCACGAAATCGTGCTTAACTCAGCTTTGACGATATCACACCCGTATTGAACCCCGCCATCCGCAATTCCCAGAACAGGCGTTGATATTCGATTTTCGGGCAGCGATTCATAATCACGTCAATGCCTTTCGCGCGCGCTTTTTCTGCGGCCTCAAGGTGGGTCACGCCGATTTGCATCCAGACGGTTTTTAGATCCGAAAACCTCTCTATCGCCTCATCCACAATTGTGGGCACCGCATCGGATCTGCGGAAAATATCCACCATATCAATGGGTTCTTCAATTTCTGACAGGGAGGCACGGATGGTTGATCCAAAAAGCTCTTTTCCCGCGTGTCCTGGATTGACCGAAATCACATTAAACCCCTTTAACCCAAGATAGCGGGCCACGAAATAACTGGGGCGTTGTGGATTTGGGCTTACCCCGACCACCACGATATTTTTTGTCCGCTTTAGGATGTCGCGCAAATATGCATCGCTATAGTGTTCGTCCATGGGCCCCTCGTTTCGTTTTTGGCACAGTGCGATGGGGCCGTGCCCAATGTCAATTGCGATCCGACACCGATGGATGAATCCATTCAAAACTTGATAATTTCACCTGCCGTTTGGTCCGCACCCAAATGAACCGTCACAACCCACGTGATATGCCAACGCTTGGGGCTTTGACATTGAAGCCCAAGGCAGGCGCAGACCGTAGCGCTCGGCATGTTCCATCATCCAGATGAGGGGAACAATGGACAAAGGCCGCGCTGTTTCGTGCCCCAACAAATGCCCCAAATATCCAAACGTGACCCTCAAAACCACACCTGCTCTATTTAATGGGATGCGCCTATTTCATCCGCTCCCCAGCGCAGTACACGGGAACGTGCGTTACTCGGCGGCCTTTTGCGCGTCATTCAGCATCTGCCAAACGCGATGCGGGGTGAATGGCATGTCCGCTTGGGTCACACCACGATCCCACAGGGCGTCTTGCACCGCATTTGCGACCGCCGCCATTGCCCCAACGGTCCCTGCCTCGCCACAGCCCTTCATGCCCATGATGTTGGCCGTTGACGGAACAGGTTCTGTTTCAAACTTTACAAACGGCATATCCACCGCGCGGGGCATCGCATAATCCATAAATGTCGCGGTCAGCAACTGACCATCCTCATCATAGACCACATGTTCACACAATGCTTGTCCTAGGCCCTGCGCAACACCGCCGTGCACCTGACCTTCTGCCAATAGGGGATTAATAAGGTTCCCAAAATCATCAACCACAACATAACGATCGACCACAGTTTTCCCTGTTTGTGGGTCAATCTCAACCTCGGCAACATGCGCCCCATTGGGGAACGAACGCGCCTCAAGTGTTGCGCGCGCCTCTTGGATCAAAAGATCGTCACGTCCATCTTCGCGGGCCATTTCCGCCGCCTCAAGGAAGGTCGGCGTAAGGTTTGATCCCGCGGCGCGGAAAGTTTCATCGTCAAAGGAAATATCCTCTGCCGCGACACCCATTTTATCCGCAAGATAAAGGGAAAAGGTTTCGATCATTTTATCGACCGTCGCCAAGGTGGCGTTGTTTTGCACGGTGACCGAACGCGATCCGCCTGTGCCCCCACCCTGTTTGATCAGATCACTGTCGCCCTGAACCACGATGATTTTATCCATTGGGATGCCCGTTTGATCAGACAGGAATTTTGCATAAACCGTTTCATGCCCCTGTCCGTTTGATTGCGTACCGACAAAAATGCAAACCGTGCCATCGTCGTTAAATTCAACACGCGTACTTTCGCTTGGATCACCAAGGATAGATTCAATATAAAAACACAAGCCCTGACCACGCAGTTTGCCTGCCGCCTCAGATGCAGATTTGCGTGATCCAAATCCTGCCCTATCACAGGCGATTTCAGCATGATTCAAAACGCGCGAAAAATCACCCACATCATAAATTTCACCCGTGGTTGTTTTATACGGAAACTTCTCCAACGGGATAAAGTTTTTGTGGTGCAATTCCCACAAATCCACACCCAATTCCCGCGCGGCACGATCCATCAGGCGTTCAAGGACATAGATCGCCTCGGGTCTACCCGCACCGCGATAGGCGTCCACTTGTGTCGTGTTGGTATAATATCCCTTCACGCTTAAATAGGTCGCTTGAACATCATAGGTACCCATCAAAACCCGTGAAAACAGTTGCGTTTGAATGGGTTGTGCATATTGCGAGTTATAGGCCCCCATGTTGCAATCCGTATGCACGCGGTAGGCCTTAATGCGGTGATCGGCATCAAATGCAAACTCTGCCCATGACACCAAATCGCGCCCTGCATTGTCGGTCAGCATCGCTTCTGTGCGATCTGACATCCAACGCACGGGACGGCCCAATGTCATCGCTGCATGTGCCAGGACATAGGCCTCGGGGTAGGCCATGGCCTTCATCCCAAATCCACCGCCTGTATCAGGGTTGGTGACGCGGACATTATCCTTGGGCATGTTCAACATTTGGCTTAGGCGGTTCCAATGGGCCCAAACCCCTTGGGCATTCATGGCAACATGCAAACGTTCGCCGTCAAATTCCGCATAACATCCACGCGGTTCGATGGAATTCACGATGACGCGGTTGTCCCCCACTTCTAATTTCACAACATGCGCAGCATTATCAAATTCCGCTTGAGTTTTTTCAGCATCTCCCATTTCCCAATCAAACGCCAGGTTACCGGGCGCCTCGTCATGGATGTCCGTGTCACCCGGGGCCAGTGCCAATTGAACGGGCAGTTCATCATAATCAAATTCAATCAATTCCGCCGCATCGCGTGCCTGCTGCATGGTATCGGCAATAATCATCGCAACAGGTTCACCAACATGGCGCACACGGTCCGTTGCCAACAAGGGACGCGGTGGTTTTGCCCCGTCAGTGCCATCACGGTTTTTCACAACCGTGCCTTCCAAATCCATGGAAATGTCCGCAGCGATCAGATCAGCTGCAGTAATCACAGCGGCAACACCATCACTGTTACGTGCATCGCTGACATCCAGATTAGTGATCACACCATGCGCGATAGGCGAGCGGAAAACAAACGCATGCAGTGCATCGGCAGGTGCGATATCGTCGATGTATTTACCAAATCCTGTTAAAAAACGCTGGTCTTCGACGCGTGTAATAGATTGGCTTTTTCCGAACTTATCCATGTGGTTTATATCCCGTTAATCCGTCTGTGTTTTGTGCGAACACTACTCATGTATTTAGGGCTGTCCAACCCTTTTCCACCTTTTCTTGAAAACTCCTGTGTATTCGTGACGCAACGTGCAGGAATTCTTGGCAATGTTGCTTTCCCTTTTGCAAAAATCAGGTTAGACCCATCCGCGCACACCAACACGATGAATAGGCATTTTCATGGCACTGGAAAAAACCTTCGACACTGGCACGGCAGAAGCGCGCATTTATGCAGCGTGGGAACAGGCAGGATGTTTCAAAGCGGGCGCGAACGCCACGCGAGACGAAACATTCACCATCATGATCCCGCCCCCCAACGTGACAGGCGTGTTGCACATGGGCCATGCATTCAACAACACATTGCAGGATATTTTGATCCGTTGGAAACGCATGCAGGGGGTCGATACCCTGTGGCAACCTGGCACCGATCACGCAGGGATCGCGACACAAATGGTTGTTGAACGTGAATTGGCCAAAGCGGGCGAACCAACCCGCGCTGAAATGGGCCGTCAGGCGTTTTTGGCGAAAGTCTGGGAATGGAAAAAACAATCCGGTGGCACAATTATCAATCAGCTAAAACGCCTTGGCGCCAGCTGTGATTGGGACCGCACCGCATTCACCATGTCGGGCGCCCCCAATGCCCCCGCGGATGAGGATGGCAATTTCCATGACGCCGTCATCAAAGTTTTCGTTGAGATGTATAAGAAAGGCCTGATTTATCGCGGCAAACGTTTGGTCAATTGGGACCCGCATTTTGAAACGGCAATTTCAGATCTTGAGGTCGAAAACATCGAAGTTGCGGGCCACATGTGGCATTTCAAATATCCGCTAGCGGATGGTCAAACCTATACCTACGTCGAAAAGGACGAAGATGGAAACATCACGCTAAGTGAGGAACGCGACTATATCTCAATCGCGACAACGCGGCCTGAAACCATGTTGGGTGATGGCGCAGTTGCGGTACACCCCAGCGATGAACGCTATGCCCCGATTATTGGCAAACTGTGTGAAATTCCCGTTGGCCCCAAGGAGCATCGCCGTTTGATCCCCATCATCACCGATGAATACCCCGATCCTGATTTTGGATCAGGTGCGGTGAAAATCACCGGCGCGCATGATTTCAACGACTATCAAGTGGCCAAGCGTGGCGGCATCCCGATGTACAACCTAATGGACACACGCGCCGCGATGCGCGCTGATGGCCGCCCTTACGCAGAAGAGGCCGCAGAGGCGCAGCGCATTTCAAATGGCGAAATTGAATGGGACGAAAATAAAGTCGCTGCCATGAACCTTGTCCCCGATGAATATCGTGGGCTGGATCGGATGGAGGCCCGTGAACGGGTTGTGGCCGCCATTACAGTCGAGGGCAATGCCGTCATGATCCCCAACCCCAAAGCGGGTGACGACGGCGAAGCCGACCTAATCCCGCATGTAGAAAACAAACCGATCATGCAGCCCTTTGGGGACCGTTCTAAGGTCGTGATCGAACCCATGCTGACCGATCAATGGTTTGTCGAGACCGCCAAAATCGTTGGCCCCGCCTTAGACGCGGTGCGCGATGGAACCGTGCAAATCATTCCAGAGTCAGGCGAAAAAACCTATTATCACTGGCTGGAAAACATCGAACCCTGGTGTATTTCGCGTCAACTATGGTGGGGTCATCAGGTGCCAGTGTGGTTTGACGAAAAAGGCAATCAATATTGTGCGGCAACCGAGGCCGAGGCACAGGCACAAGCGCCTGGCAAAACCCTAACCCGTGATCCCGATGTTTTGGACACTTGGTTCAGCTCTGGCCTATGGCCAATTGGTACGTTGGGCTGGCCCGAACAAAATGCGGCACTGGACAAATATTTCCCAACCTCAACCCTGATCACGGGGCAGGACATTTTGTTTTTCTGGGTTGCGCGGATGATGATGATGCAATTGGCCGTGGTCGATCAGATCCCGTTTGATACGGTCTACCTGCACGGGCTGGTCCGCGACGCCAAGGGCAAGAAAATGTCAAAATCCACGGGCAATGTGATTGACCCATTGGACATCATTGATGAATACGGCGCGGATGCGCTGCGGTTCACCAATGCTGCCATGGCCTCTATCGGGGGTGTGTTGAAATTGGACATGCAGCGGATCCAAGGATATCGCAATTTCGGCACCAAACTGTGGAACGCCGCCCGTTTTGCCGAAATGAATGAGGCCGTGCTATCCGATGGCACCGTTCCAATGGCCGACCAAGCGGTCAACAAATGGATCATCGGCGAAACCGCCAAAGTGCGCGAGGTGGTGGACGCGGCCTTTGACACCTATCGGTTCAACGATGCGGCTCAGGCGCTTTATGCCTATGTTTGGGGCAAGGTCTGCGATTGGTACGTGGAACTGTCAAAACCGCTGTTGAATGGTAATGATGAGGCTGCAAAAGAGGAAACGCGCCGCGTGATGGGCTGGGTGATTGATCAATGTTTGATCCTTCTGCACCCGATTATGCCCTTCATCACAGAAGAGCTGTGGGGCGCATTGGGCGAACGGGCCAAAATGGTCGTGCACGCCGACTGGCCAACATACACCGCCGCCGAATTGGTGGACGCCGTCGCAGATCGTGAAATGAACTGGGTGATCAGCCTGATCGAAGGGATCCGTTCCGCCCGTTCGCAAATGCGGGTTCCTGCGGGTCTGCGCATTCCGATGATTGTCACCGAGTTGGATGCTGCAGGTCAGGCCGCATGGGACAGAAACGAGGCGATGATCCTGAAACTCGCCCGTGTTGTAGATTTGACCCATGCGGATGCCTTCCCCAAGGGGTCGATCACCGTGGCGGTTCCGGGTGGC
>Ga0182063_1075288_pt1 | contig 12024 bp, 6 predicted proteins | sample 101ome_6_FD_127782 | JGI IMG/M metagenome (GOLD analysis project Ga0182063, IMG submission 127782) | Metatranscriptome of coastal salt marsh microbial communities from the Groves Creek Marsh, Georgia, USA - 101409CT metaT (Metagenome... | ecosystem: Environmental > Aquatic > Marine > Intertidal... | reverse complement strand
TCGTCGTCCTCTGCGTTCGTGTTTGAAGACTCGCCGGTTCGGGTTCGACCGCCGAGCCCCGCTCGTGCCGACGACGACGACGAGGAGCGGCGAAACCGAAATCCAAACCCAAAGAGTCGACATCGCCCCTCCGTTCTGGTCGGTCGCGGGTGTGTGGTGGCGTCCTTACACATACAGAGGGGGTAAATGACGATTCGTGAACCAATAAATCAATGATCCATATTCATAAAATGTAAATTTAATACAACACGCATCCCGCGGGATCCCCGTTGTGGATAGGACGACGGGGACGGGGACGGGGCGAGACCGAGACCCGGACCGGGACGTAGACCCATCCGTCGGGTCGGGGCGTCATACGACGACCGTCGCGCGACGGCCGAGGTCACGCGTTCGAAACTCACCGACTGCGACGGTGGCGAAACACCAGACCAGACCCTCGTCGTCGTGAACACGCAGAGAAAACATGCTCGCCGCGACGCAGCAGGCAGCCCTGTGCCGAGCGCTCGAGCGCTCGGGGTCGATTCGTGGAAAGAGGATAGAGTCCTCCAACAAGGTTGGGGCGCGGCGAGGGGGCGTCGCGGGCCGGGTGAGCGCGCGACGAGCGACGATCCGCGCCGCGGTCGCGGATGAGTCTGAGCTCGAAGCGCGCATGCGCGAGGTGATGCAAATGGACGCGGACGCGAAGATTGAAAAGGAGGAGAGCACGATGAGGCAGACGTTTCCGCTCGCCGCGGTGATTGGTCAAGAAAAGATCAAGTCTGCGTTGTTGCTCGGAGGCATCGACCCCACCTTGGGGGGTATCGCCATCTCCGGACGTCGAGGTACGGCCAAGTCCATCATGGCTCGCGGCTTGCACGCCCTCTTGCCGCCGATCGAGTGCGTCAAGAGTTCTTACTGCAACGCCGACCCGAACAAGCCAGACGAGTGGGAGGAAGGCTTGGCGGATAAGCTGACTCGCAACGAAGACGGCAGCATCGAAACGATCATTCGCGACGCGCCGTTCGTGCAGCTTCCGTTGGGGGTGACGGAAGATCGCCTCATCGGTACGGTTGATATCGAAGAGTCGATGAAGCAGGGTAAGACGGTGTTCCAACCAGGTTTGCTCGCCCAGGCGCACAGAGGCATCCTCTACGTCGATGAGATTAACCTCTTGGACGATGGTGTCGCCAACTTGTTGCTCTCTGTTCTCGCCGAGGGTGAAAACGTGGTTGAGCGCGAGGGTATCACGCTTAGACACCCGTGCAAGCCGCTCCTTATCGCCACGTTTAACCCGGAAGAGGGAACTTTGCGCGAACACCTGTTGGATCGCATCGCCGTCACTCTCAGCGCCGACCAGATGCTCACTTTTGAGGATCGCGTCGAGGCTGTCAACCAAGCGATGAACTTCCAAAACGCCGCGGAAATGTCCGTCAAGAGCGTGGAAGAAGCGACCGAAGGCATCAAGACGAACATTGTCTTGGCGCGCGAATGGTTGAAGGACTGCGTCATTTCCAAGGAGCAAGTCGAATATCTCGTTCGCGAATCTTGCAGAGGTAGAATTCAAGGCCACAGAGCCGAGCTTTTCGCCGTCAAGGCTGCCAAGGCTCTCGCGGCGCTCGACGGTCGTTCCAAGGTGAACGCCGATGACTTGAAGGAGGCCGTCCGGTTGGTCATCGTGCCCAGATCTGACATTCTCCAAGACAACCCGCCAGAGGAGCAACCCGACGACGATCAACCTCCGCCTCCACCGCCTCCGCCGCAAGATAACATGGATGACGAGGACCAAGAAGAAGATCAAGACGAAGAAAACGAGGAAGATAACGAAGAAGAGGAGGATGACGTGCCGGACTTGCCCGAAGAGTTCATTTTCGACGCAGAAGGTGTGATTTTGGACAAGGATGTCACGCAGTTCGCGCAACAAACCAACAGACAAGGCGGTAGATCTGGTCGCTCGAAGAGCGTCATCTTCTCCACCGATCGTGGTCGCTACATCAAGCCGATTTTGCCCAAGGGTAACACGATTCGATTGGCTGTTGACGCCACGCTGCGCGCCGCTGCGCCTTACCAAAGAGCGCGCCGCGAACGCGATCCAAACACTGAAAAGAAGAAGGTGTACGTCGAAAAGGGTGATATGCGCGCCAAGAAGTTGGCTCGTAAATCTGGTGCGTTGGTCATCTTTTTAGTCGACGCTTCGGGTTCGATGGCCTTGAACAGAATGCAAGGGGCTAAGGGGGCTGCTTTGTCCATCCTTGAAAGCTCTTACCAGAGCCGTGACATGGTTTCCATTGTGCCGTTCCGCGGAGATGAAGCCGAGGTACTGTTGCCGCCGTCTCGTTCTATCGCCATGGCGAGAAACAGACTCGACACCATGGCGTGCGGTGGGGGTTCTCCGCTCGCTCACGGGTTATCCGTCGCGGCGCGCGTCGGCTTGAACGCCATGTCTACGGGTGACGTCGGTCGCGTCATGATTGTTTGTCTCACCGACGGTCGCGCAAATGTCTCCATCAACAAGTCGCAACGCGATCCGGAGTGGCTCGGTCCGGATGCGAAGAAGGCTACTGCGGAGGAGCTCGAAGAAGAGGTTGCCGACATGGCTGCTCGCATCAACGGTGCCGGCATGTCTGTGCTCGTCATTGACACTGAAAACAAGTTTGTGTCTTCGGGAACCGCCGAAAAGTTGGCTCAAAGCGCCGGCGGCAAGTACTACTACCTGCCGAACGGTACCGAAAGGGAGATTGCGGCAGCCACCGCGGCGGCGATGACGGACGCCAAGGCGGCTTAAGCACATATTTGCGAGCGTTTTTAGTACCATATTCCTGGGTTTCACACATTTGAAATATACATCCAACAACACAAACAACAAGTTGCACGCCAAGAGATTTTTTAGCAACCAAGAATTACCGTTAGAGCAATCGGCGGGATTCGCGCTCGGCATTCGTTTGTGACAGACGAAGCGATAGAGAGGCGCGAGCGATCTGCAATACTATCTGTTCGCTTTTTACAACTCGTACACGTGTTCGTTTCCTTCTTTCTAAATCTAGCCTCTCGCTCGGTCTCCATTCTCACGCCTCTTCCGCCACCCGTCGCTCTACCTCGCGCTCGAGAACGCGCGTCAAAAATCCTTGACTGAGCATATCCTTCACCTCGACGCCCCACTCTTTCGACGCTTTGAATACGTCGAGAATGCTCGTGGGCGAAATCGTTAAGAATAACTCTGCCAACGCTCGAATCGCGTTTGCGATCCGCGAGACGTTTTCCCTCTGCGCCGGGTGCATTGCCGAAACGTCGTCTGGCGCGTTGTCCGGCGCGGCGCTAGGTTCGCGTCGTATTTCAGTTTCTCTCGGCGCCGTCGCTGCGCTGGGCGCGCCGACCCATACGAAACCGTTGCATCCGAGCAGCACCTCGACATCGTTTGCACCCGATACCAAAACGTCGCCGGCGTCGCCATCGAATTCATCCATTTTCAATCGGTGAAAGTGCTGCGGTAATCTCTTGATGAGATTTGCCGTTACACACACCAACTGGCCGCGCTTCAATGCGCCATACTTCAAGCTACGAGTGTGCAAAGCGGCGGCGCCGTCAGAGTAGACGCTCTGCACCTCGGCGCTCACGACGTCGTCTTCCGCGTATAGTCCTCGCATGTTGAGCTCATCCACATCGTTTCGTCTTCGTTGAACGTTGCCCGGTAGATGTACGGCGCTCAATTGAAGCACGCCCTCCTGTCTGGCATTGATGTCGAGCTTCCACCGTTTCCCAGCGATGGATTTCACTCTGCCGAGTACGACGTCTCCCGTTTCGGGTCCGTAGCGAGAACGCAGAGGACGCACGGACACGAGCTTGTTTACTCGTTCCACCACACCAGCCGTCGTCGAGACGAGCGTGCGCGGGGTCTCGTCGTCGTCATTGTCGTCACTGTTCGCAATCGTCACGCTGCGCGTTCCGTGTCCTCTCAGGAACCCGCCGCCTTCTATCGAGACTCCGGGGATTTCATCGCCGGGAGCGACGAACACCGCGGCTCGCACGCCGTTTGGTATCGGGGCCTGATCCAGCGCTTCTCTCGCTCGCTTGAGCGCCCGCGACTCGGCGCGCGCGTCCGCGTTAAAACTCACCATGGGGAGGTGCGCTTCGCGTTGTAAAGTGTCGAGGTGACTCGTGTGTACGCTTTTGCGCGTCAACCAAACAACCAAACAACGCCGCGCGCGAATTCGACTACTCGAGGCGCGCGCCTTGGCGCAGAGATTCGTTTCTACACCCTCGCGCGATGGCTCCGGAGCGAGGGCGACCGATCGCCAAGCCTGAGAGCGATAGCGAGGATGACAACGACGACGACGACGATGTGCGACGACAGAACGCTGATGGCGGCGGCGGCATTGGTAACTCAATCGGGGACGCGTCGGGCTTGGCGAGCGAAACGAAAGAGGAGCGCGCGGCGAGAAAGAAAGCGGCGCGTGCGGCGAGACGAACGCGGGACGCCGCGCCCGCGAATCGCGGTGAGAGCGAGGCGACGACGAGAGAGTGCAAACTCTGCGGCGCAAACAAACTGCTCGACGCGTTTCCCGCGCGTCAGTTGAGAAAGGCTCGAAGTGCCTGCTCGGCGTGCTGCTCGGCGCAAGCTGACGCAGACGCACCGAATGTGGAGCGCAAGCGCAAGCTGACGAAGCGAGAAAAGTTAGCCGAAGCGATCGAGTTGCGAAAGAAGAAAAAGGCTGAGCGTGCCGTGGAAACTGCCGCCGATGTTGCTACGGATGGGGATGACGCACTTCCTGGCAAGAAGGACGATAGCCGAGAAGGCTTCACTTCCACCAATAGATACGACCCAACCACCGCCGACGATGCGAGCGACGATGATACCGATTCGTCTTCGTCTTCAGAGGATGAAAAGGAACCCGCCACAACGACTGACGACGGTTTGACGAGCGAAGAGCGGGAACTTCGATCGAAACAAGTCTTTGTTGGCGGTATACCTTTCACCAAGACGGCCGAGGAGATTGAAGAAGCGTTTATGGATGATATGTTGACGGTCGATAGCGTCGATTGCATGACGTTTCCGGATACCGGGCGTTTCAGAGGTATCGCCATTGTGACGTTTGCTTCCGCATCCATCGCCGCCGAAGCTCTTAGATGGCACGACAGCGAATGGGACGGAATGACCCTCGTCGTGAAACCGTACGAACCCAAGCAAGCAGGTGCGACGACGTCGGTGAAGCCTGCGGGCGACGTGAGTAAAGTCGAAGGGCAGCACTTGGCGTTCGTCGCCAACCTCGATTACAGCGTGACCGACGACGTGCTGCGGGAAACGTTTGAAGATATTACCGATATCCGCATGGGCACGGACAAGGAAACAGGCGATTTTAGAGGATACGCGCACGTCGAGTTTGCGACCGATGAAGCGTTGGAGCGCGCGTTGGCGAAGAACGGCGAGGAGCTCATCGGTGGGAGATGCATGAAGGTCACGTACGCCACAGCGAGACGGGCCGACAAAACAAAGGTGCCGAAAGGAAAGGAGAAGGCGAAAAGGCATCACGCCGCCGCGAAGCCGAAGAAGCGAGCGTAAGCATGCAGCATACGGTTGCGCAAATTAGCACTTTAGGTGTGTACGCGTGAATATGCGCGGCGACTGCACATCTTGTTGTAACGATACATTTATGGTTTAAGGAGTTTATTTTTTTAGGTTTTTGTGCGCTATCTCCTAGGGCCGCGCGCCTTTTTGTCCTAGGGTTCGACGGCCTCTTCGTACTGTGCGTCTAGTCTTTCTGCTTTAGGGCGTTTCGTGATGAGTACTAACTTAGAGTTGTCTGGATCAAATTTGTCTGGCGAGGGCCACGATGTCGCCGTAAACGCCTCCAGCGGTGACTTCAGCACCTGCACCCGGTCCGCGAATGATCAAAGGCGTAGAGCCACCAGTTGGTCCGTAACGAGAAGACTTGATCTCGAAGATATTGTCGGCGCCAGTGAGCGTCGCGAATGGATGCGACTTTGGAAATTTAGAGAGCGACACAGACGCGACGCCATTCTTGACGTCGACGGCGCCGACGAAGCGCAGCACGCACCCTTCGGCGTCGGCACTTCGCGCGACTTTAGCCAGATTCTCGTCGTGCTCTGCAAACTTGACCATGAATTCATCCGACGAACAGGATTCCAACTCTTTCGGAACCATCGATTCCACCTGAACATCGGCGAGGGAAATTTTCATGCCGCATTCTCTGGCACAAATGACCACTTTTCTCGCCACATCGAGGCCGTTCAAGTCTTCACGGGGATCGGGTTCGGTATAACCCGCAGCCTTGGCTTGCGTGACAATCTCTGAAAAAGGGCTGACGCCGTCCCACGTGTTGAAAAGAAAGGACATGGTGCCTGAGAAGATTCCTTGCACGCTCTCTATGTTGTCGCCAGTCGCGACGAGCGTCCGCATCGAGCTAATGGTTGGCAATCCAGCGCCACAGGTTGCTTCGACGAACCATTTACCTCCTCCGACGCGATGAGTCGCGTCGATACATCGCTGATAATAGGTCAAATCACCGCTGTTGCCCTTCTTGTTGCACGTCACGACATGCCAGCCGCGCTCGAGCCAAGTAGCATACCGATCCGTAATGCTCTGCGATGAGGTGCAATCGACGACGCAAACGCGAGCGTGCTGCGCGCCGACGCACATCTCAATATCCGCGTCCGTTATCACATCCCCCTCGATCGGCCACTGGCGCCACTGTTTCGCGCTGTCAGTGGCTGTGATCAATTTGCTCGAACAAAATCCAACTAATCGCACTCTCGTTGACGACGACGACGTCTCAGCGTTTTGGAGCTGCTTCACGAGCGCAGATCCAACGAGCCCAGTGCCACCACAGACGAATACGTGTAATCCCGAAGCAGTTCCCCCCGCCATGTCGACGTTTGACGTGGTGTTGCGTGTTGTACAACGACGAGGGAGGGAGGGTGGTTGTGACGTGAAAACCGACACACACCGTTGAACTTGCAGAGCACAGACCGTTCAACTTCAGAGCGAGACGACCGACGCGCAGACCCGGGCTCGGGTCGAGGATACACATCGCATTTAGTTTTGGTCACGTCGATCGTCGCGTTCGATCAGTCGCATCTCCTCTCGTGCGTCTAGAAGGCGTCGCGCTCGCGCGAACGAAACAAGTCGTTGCTTGAGGGGGAGCAAAAGAAAAGATGAGCGCAGCAGCGACGGCGTTGACACCGCTCCCGAGGCTTGACGACGACGAGAATGAGGGCGCGGAAGACGACTTGGTGGAGTACGACGACGAGTTTTATTCCTTAGCGTGCGCCGCCGTCGATCGTCTCGACCAGGCGCGACGAATCGCCACGGCCGACACCCCGGCTTCGACGTCTTCGGCAAAGCGAGCACCGCCTCCTCGCTTGAGTAGCGGCGCAAAGACGAAAAAGACGAGAGTGCACGTGCACTCTAGCGCGGGCTGTGAGACAGAGGATATCGACCCCGTTCGCGCGTTTGTGGAGTTTGCGCAGACGAGGCCGCAGTGTGTCGGCGTGACTTGGCTAGAAGGACGCGAATGTGATTCCTCGGCGCCGCCTGGTTTTGAGATGGAGCCGACGTTACGCGCCGTGTTGGAAAGATGCGGTACTTCTACGCTTTACAAGCATCAAAACGAAGCGATAAAAGCTACGCGTGCTGGTCGTTCCGTGGTTGTGTCGACACCGACTGCGTCTGGCAAGTCGATGTGTTACGTCGTTCCGATTTTTGAAGAGATTATGCGCGACGCCAAGTCAAAATCAAAGGCGCTTTTAATGTTCCCGCTCAAGGCGCTCGCAAACGATCAGCTCAAGAAGATGCAACGTTACGTCCTCGCGGCGCAAGAATTGAAGAGGGAAATAGAAGAAGCGTCGTCTAATACCAACTTGGAAGATTATCGAGGCGTCGTCGATGTGCAAAAGTTGACGAGATTGGCAGACGTCAAAATAGCCGTATGCGACGGAGACACAGCTGATTCGGTAAAGGCTGAAATCAAGCGTCACGGAACTCAAATCATTTTAACGAATCCAGATTCCTTGCATCACGCAATGTTGCCCGGTCACAAGGCTTGGGGCAAGAGGTTCTGGGGATGTCTTAAATACATCGTCATCGATGAGGCGCACACGCACACCGGCGTGGCGGGAAGCCACGTGGCAAACGTCATACGGCGGCTGCTTCGGGTGTGCTCTTCGTGGGACGCCTCTAATCGTCCCGAATTCATTTGTACATCAGCCACCATTTCGAATCCAGAGGATCACATCCGAAGGCTCACCACGCGCATGCCGGTGTGCATTCATGAATCTGGCGCACCGAGCGGAGACAAGGCGATGATTTTGTGGCAACCACCCGAAGCTGATGGCGCGGCGAGCTCTCACGGACCCGCGGTTGACGACGGCAATCACGGACTCGCCGAGCGTCAACGTCGCAGCGCCTACGCAGAAGCGGCAGATATCATAGTTAATTTGGTGCAACGCGGAATTCGTTGTCTCGCTTTTGTCAGCGCCAGGAAAATCGCAGAAACTGTCGCTCGCGACGCTAAGTCCATCCTGTGCAAAATGGATCGCGGCGACTTGGCAAAACAAGTGGATAGCTATCGCGCAGGCTACAGTCAGTCGGAGCGACGAGATTTGGAATCGAGGCTTCAGAGAGGCGACATTCGAGCGCTCGTCTGTACGAGCGCGTTGGAGATGGGAATCGATGTCGGCGCTTTAGACGCGACGATTCACGTCGGAGTTCCCGAGACGGCGTCATCGATGTGGCAGCAAGCTGGTCGAGCCGGCCGTAGGCGGGGCGCATCCGTCGCCATCGTCGTCGCGGCGGAACGTCCCTTGGATCACTATTACGTTTCGAAAGCGAGTGAACTCTTTGGTCGTCGACCAGAAGAAGCGCTGGTCGATCCCTTCAACGCTTCGATTCTCGAAATACACTTGCCGTGCGCTGCAAAGGAATTGCCTCTCGACTTGCGCGGCGTAGATTCGTTGCTCTTCACTGCGCCGGTGGATGCCAACGCGACGACAAAGACGGTTCCTGCAAATTTCAAAGCTTCGCTCCATCTTGCAGTCAAGCGCACGCTTCAGAAGAGAAAAGATGGCGTGCGTTCGTGCGTGTTTAACGGCGCGGCAAAGACGATTGAGTGCGCGCCAGGTAACTTTCCGCATCGCAACGTCATGCTTCGCGGTGTTCAATCCGGCGATCCTTGGAAGTTGATGACTCTTGACGGCAGTGACATTGAAGAAATCGAAGGTCATCGAGCGCTCTCGCGCTTGTACGTCGGCTGTCTACACTTGTCCCGGCTTGGCCAGTTTATGGTGCGCCGACTCGATCACGACGCTCGCGTCGCCTACGCGGCGCCGTATGAGCGACTAGAAATCACTGCAGGGCGCGAACGCACGGACGTCAGCGTCGTCCAACCCGACCCTTTTGAAGGCATCGAAGATATCCAGAGCAAAACTGCAAAAACCGTGCGCGTTCATTTGGGATGCGTCCATGTGCTCGAAAAGATGCTCGGCTTTCAGCGGACAGATTATTATTCGGGAAAGGTTGTCCACGAAGAGCTTTGGCGCGCCCCCGTCGTCGCGGCCGAGTATCGCACTCGCGCAGTTTGGTTTGACCTGCCCGATGAGGTCGTGCACCGACGCGTCGCACAGGATGCGCTTCGCGAGATGACCATCGGCGTTGCAAACGTGTGCGCCGGCCTCATCGGCTCGATTGCGATGTGCGACACGCGAGACGTCGCGCCAGCGGTGGTTTTCCCAAATTTGGTCGACGGCGACACAAATGTTCGCGTTTATTTGTATGATACGACGCCAAACGGCATCGGGATCAGCGAAAAGGTATTCGCACGCGTCGAGGATCTTTGGGAAAAAGCGCTTCAACTAGTCGAGGCTTGTCAGTGCGCGAGCGGCTGTCCGTCCTGCATACAAGCGGGCCGTCGAGGGCGAGAGGCTGGATTTAGAAAGAAGGAAACGAAGATTGCGTTCGAAGGACTTCTTGGCCGTTGGATGGCGTAAATTTGTAAAACGTCTCAAGTGTGCACACGTGTACAAGTTGTAAAAAGCGAACAGATAGTATTGCAGATCGCTCGCGCCTCTCTATCGCTTCGTCTGTCACAAGCGAACGATGCCCTTCACTTCACTTCACTTCCTCGCGAAAGCTAAAGCGGCCACTACGACCAAGGCGAAAAAGCTCGCCAAGCTAAACAAACTCTGGAACGAACGTATCGACAAGCCCGGTCGAGTCAAGTACGAAGAGATGATGCGTCTCGTAAACTACATCCAAAACAGAAACGTTGAAATCAAGAATTACAACAACTACGTACACCACGCCAACTCTGCGAGAAGACGAGTCAATAAGACGAACCTGTACGATTTTTTTAACACAAAAGCCAAATCGTTTTCCAAAGACCGCCATGTATACACGCGTGTGTCCTCTTTGCTCTACGCGCTCTCAACAAAGAGCGAGCGGATTCGCTACGCGGTACTATGATACTAACAACAACAATGATAATAATCGTGTGCGCGAACTACCGAACGAGTCGCGCAGTGAATGATACTATACGCCCCGACGACGCGCTATCGACGACGGGCGTCGGATTGCGCAAAGGCGCCGAGCGCGCGCCTGGATTTGGAAATGTTTTTGAGAACGCGCGCCGCCGCTCGAGCGTCGTTGACGCGATCCGCGAAAGATTCCTCCGGTGTTCTCACTCCTGGTGGTCGTGTGATGGGGCTCGGGGCGGTGCGACGACGCATCGCGAGGGCTTTGGCGACGCGTAGAGCGGCGGCGCGGCAAAACCCATCGGCGAGCGCGGCGAGTTCGGTAAACGCGACGCGCGTCACCGACCGGGATTGTCCTTCGGTACCTTGTCGTCTCGATGCGCCGACGCGACGGGTGAGAAGTATCTTCGCGACGCATTGCTTCAATTCTTCGGCGCGGATGGCGTCGTTCATCACGATGGCTCGGCCAGAGTACCGAGGAACGGATGGGACGGCGTTGGAGACGAAGGCTTCGTATTCGGGAGACTCGGCGTCTGCAAATGCGTCGTATTCAACTTCGTCGTCTTCCTCATCGTGTTGAATCATCGGTACGACGTAATTGTGATCAGCGCTCACCCGCATGAATTCAGCCATCCCTTTCGCCGTTCTCGCGACGAGGACGCGTCGAGATCCGACGGGTAGATCGGCCAACGCCTTGGCTCGAAACACTCTTCGCACGCGTCTCCATCGATCCCGTTCGTCATCCTCATCCTCGTCATCCTCACTCGACGAAGACGTCGACGCGTACGCATCTTCCTCTCTATCCTTTGCCAACTCCGCCTCTCTCGCAATCGCCTGCGCCTCAAAAGTCTCTGCAAACGCCGCCTCTCTCGCGCACGTCGAAAAATCCACTCGAGGCATGTGCGACAGCAACTCTTCGCCCCGTCCCACGACGGTTCTCGCCATCTTTGCAATCACGCTCTTCTCCCCGTTATACGCCACCGCGTTGGATTCCATCAACTTCAAATCCGCCGCGAACGCGTCTTTGCTCAGATACCCCCCGTTTTGAAGTCTTTCCCGCATGCTCGAAATATCCACCGGCGTCTCGATGACGTCGTAGTAATCCGGAACGACGCCGGCGTCCACGGCTACTAAAAACGGCGTCGCGTCATCCATTAAAGACAACTCCCGCAATACGACGCTCAACGCGAGATTGAACACATCGTGCAACGCGTTCGCGCTCGGTGGAGTCCGCTCGTTCGCGCCGAGGGTGTATCCGTGACTCGCGTAGTGTTCCCTCGCCGCCAGTCGTCGCCGACGCGAATCATCATCATCATCCTTTTGTCCTCGTCCTCGTCGTCCCTCGCCCGCGTTCTTCGCACCATCGATACCACCGTCACCACGACCGCGAGCGCCATCGTCGTCGTCGTCCTCACGCGATCGCCTTCTCCCCGACGTCGTCGTCGCCGTCGACGCGTCGAGACGCGAACAACAACACCTCGACAGCAACACATCAAAGTCTCTCTTCACGACCGCGTCGTTATACGCATCGACGTCCCTCTCCAACGTCCCGTACGTCGAGAGACG
>Ga0182063_1406463_pt1 | contig 12900 bp, 8 predicted proteins | sample 101ome_6_FD_127782 | JGI IMG/M metagenome (GOLD analysis project Ga0182063, IMG submission 127782) | Metatranscriptome of coastal salt marsh microbial communities from the Groves Creek Marsh, Georgia, USA - 101409CT metaT (Metagenome... | ecosystem: Environmental > Aquatic > Marine > Intertidal... | reverse complement strand
GCTTAGAGGCGTTCAGCTATTAGCATGTCACCCGTAGCTTCGCGCCATCGGCTTTTCAGCCGAGCGCATTACCAAACGCTCGAGACATGGGTTCGCGGCGGCGGCGGCGGCGGCGACGTATGCCGTTTGAACTATTAATTGACTTCAGTCCACGACGCGCGCGTTCGCATCGCGCATTCGAGCGACGAGAACGAGAAAGACGAAGACGACATCGCAGGGGCAGACGTGCGACTGATCGGCCGACCGATTGATCGCTTGAACGGATTGATCGTGCGCGAATAAAAGGACGACCAGATTGATAATCACAATTCAGGGTGAACATGGACAACGATAAGACGACGACGACGTCGACGACGCGAATGCCGACGAACGGCAACAACGCACCGACGTTCGGAGATGATTGGCAACAGTTTGCTCGCGAGGCGTCGTCGGCGTTTGAGTCGCTGACGGCAAACGCGTCGGATCTCGTGCGAAGTGCGTCTGCTCGAGCTCAAACGTCCACGGCGAGCATGGCTCGGACGGCGTCCAACGCCGCCGCGGACGCCAACGCCGCGGTTCGTGCGCTGAGTAGAGAGCGGGTGGTTTGGTTTTTAGCCCTCGGTGGTACGAGCGCGTTCTTTTACACGTTGGCGTTTGTTGTCGGGGTGCCAACGTTGCCATTTGCGCCGGCAAAGTTTGGGTTGTGTTTTTCGCTCGGGAGCGCATGTTCGATTTCGGCGGTGGGCGCGTTGCGAGGCGTGAGTGGACAGTTGACGCACATGACGACTGAGGAGAGGCTACCAGCGTCGGTTGCGGTGGTTTTGACCACGTTTATGACGTTAAGGGCAGCGCTGTGGAATCATTCTTATGTTATGACGGTGTTTTGGAGCGTTTTACAAACCGTTGCCGTCGGTTATTACCAGGTGACGTACTTTCCGTACGGAGCGCAAGGGGCGAGAACCGTGGCGTCGGTGGCGTATCAGATTGCGCAACCGGTGTGTGGTGGGTGCTTCCGCGCGCTTGGTATCGGGGCCAAGGAACGATCGAGCGTGTTGCCAGTGTAGTTCTATATACTATTAGAAGATATGATCGGTCATGCGTCGCGTCCTCTATTCAATCCGACGGCGAAGCAAACAACGCCAAACACGGCGACTCCCGCGATCGATCTCGCGATTATCACGTTGGATCGGGACGAAATGGTCCGCGATGACGGTAAAACATCTAAATCTATCGTCTGGATGAAATCGAGGCACGAGCCGTGACCAGCGGTGGATCCTGATCGAGCCACCGTTTCGGCGCGCTCGTCGATTGGACAGCCCAAATCGACGAGGAGTTTCAGCGTCAGGACGTCGCCGTTCGCAGCGGCGGCAACGCAAAACTCAGCATCGAATCTGAAATTGACAAACATTTTACAAACGTACTGGAGCATGTCCAGGTCGCCGTGGTGCACCGCCGCCAGCGCGACGCGGGTCACTTCGCTTGCGCTGAGCGCTTCGCCTAAACCGGCATTCTCTGTGACGTACTTCAAACAGTTCAAATATCCGCCCCCGGCGGCGAGTATGGCTGCGTTTGCGCGCACATCAGCGCCTTGCTCGTGTGCGTACTTTAAACAACGCAAATGTCCGCCTCTGCACGCGAACATTGTGGTGTACTCGTCGATGCTCGTTTTAAAAAAGTGCTGTAAACATTCCACGCGACCGTCCACCGCAGCCTGAGCCGCGGACAAACTGTCGTTAAAACCAGCGATCCCCCGGTTCTGAAGATAGAAGAGAATGCTAAAATTTTGCGCTCGCGTCGCCGCTCGCACACATGCGGGAGATAAAATACACCCTCGACGAACGCACATTTTCAGAGCATCCAGATTTCCAGTTTCGATGGCGAGAAGCGGCAATTCATGAAAGGAGAGTTGACCGCGGTTCTTGCAAGATTCATCGATGATAGCCTCCAATTCACTGTGCGTCCCGGTAGAGAAGACTTCACAGACGCGCGCAAAGTCGGTTCGCATGCTCGATGCGTGCGTTTCTGAGGAAAAACCAAAATTCCCGACGACAAGACATTGTTACAAACGTCATTCACACTTGAATATCTTTATTTAATCAAACGTAAACTTGTGGAACGGACACGCCTTTTCTAGCATGGCTATGGTGATGGCGCGCGCGTCGAAACCGTCATCGCTCGCCTCGCTCAGCATTTTCACTTGAATGCTCTGAGATCCCGATGGATCCTTCTTACACTTGATTCGGCCCGTCGCGCGAACGTACGCCACCGCTCTCGCGCCTTGCCCGACTTGTTCCACCTCGGCGACGACATCGGCGCGGATTTTCCCGACATCTCCCGGAGCGGCTCTGATGACAACTGGTGCCTGGCCTTCTTGCGCCAAGAGAACCTCACACATGACAAAGTGCAGCGGTTGGAAATTCCCGCTGTCGTCCTCAACAAAAGATGAATCCACACTCTCATCTCCGCTTGAGAGCTCGCACTCGGTGAAGAACGATCCCTCCACCACGGTGGTCACTAATCTGTCGTCGCAGCGCCGTCGCCTGTACGACATTTTTTCATTCACCCACATCTGAATCATCTGCCTCGCCAGCGCGTGCTCGCCCGGGAGAGCAATTTCGCCAAACGGAATGCTCACATCAATTTCCCTCGGATCGGCAAATGAGCGCTCCGGCGTCAGACGCGGGGCGAGATAGTCGACGTGAAACCACCTCGCATCGGCGAGCTCGGAGTCTATCGTCTTTGGTACCGGAGGCATTTTCAGAGGTCCCAGTCTCACGGGTTCCACCGCGGCGCGAAAGCCAATCATGAGTTGGTTTGGAAACGGCCATGGCTGACTCATCACGTATTCCACGCTCGCGGGCAATAGCTCAACCGACGTCTCCTCTTTCGCCTCTCGCACCACCGACGCCTCGAGACTCTCCGAAGACTCGACGAACCCAGCGGGAAGAGAATAAAAGTTCTTCGGCCACTTTGCGTTGCGTCCGAGCAAGACGTAGTTGCCACACGTGATGAGCGATAGACAACACGCCATGAGCTCTGGATACACCGCTCCGCGACACTCGACGCATACCGCCTTTTGACCACCTTTTACTATTCGCATCTTTGACCCACACGATCGACAGTACCTCTGTTTCGCCGCCCATCCGGCGAGCGACGCACCGTTCGCGGCGATCGCGGCGTCCGACTCATCAAATGCACGCGCGCTCGCTGATTTCACGTTTACCATTTCGTACGAGCTACGACTCGCATCATCCGTGTTCCCCAACGCCTCCTCGAACGCCGCTCGCAGCGTCTCACCATCGACACCAAATCGTTTTTCACCCTCTCTCGGCAGCGTCACGGCAAACACCGCCCGCGAATCTCTACCGACGTCTCTTCCAACGTAACACGCGTCGCCGCCGTCGAAACGCTCGCCGCTGCGACGCCCCAACGCCGCCGTCACCGCCTGACACCGCGCGTACGCCAACGACGACGACGACGCATCATCGACACCGCACATCACCCGCGCACCTTTCGCGTCGCACAGAAACACCACGGCATCCTTCTCGTTCGCGATCCGTCGCGCGTCCTCGGCGCTCATGCTTTTTCTACGCTCTGAGTCGCGATCAAAGTGCGCCCCCCCGCTCGCGTCGTACCGAAGCGTTCGCCGCGCGACATCGACGAGAGGTGACGATACATCCATCACACCCCTGTTTCGTCCGCCGCCGTCCCGCTTTCCCGTTGTCGTCGACGACGACGACGACGACGACGATTTCCCTTTTGAATCCGCATCCGCCCCGGCGCCGCTCACCGCCCCGCGCGTCGTCGCCAACCGCGCGTCGCGTCCGCACCACCGAGGGTTCGACGCGGAAAATTTCCTTCGCGTCGCCGCCGCCGCCGACGACGACGACGAAGATGCGAGTCGCGGTCGCGTCGCGACGGCGTCGACGCGCATGCGGTAAAAAGCGCGCTTTGAAGTAACGACCGCATCAGTGCGCTACGCGCGGGTCCGCGCCCGACACCCGACGGTCGACACGCGGACGAGGCTGACGGGGGGTTGAGAAGAGAATACTTTCTTCGACGACGGCGAGACGACGACGCTGCGAGCGACGTGGGAGCGAGCGAGGGGAAACGTCCTAAAATTGAAAATCAAAAAATGGCGAAAACTACGACGACGACGACGACGACGACGGGTGAGCGCCGCGCGGCCCGGGGGAAACCGACGGGGGCAGGAACCGATGGCGACGACGACGATGCGAGGGACGTCGTGTTATCTCTCGCGGCGCGTGCGATTCTTTCGGGCGCGGATGGGGTGACGGCGCGAGAGGTCCGTCGGATGCTTGACGACGCGACGTGCGTGAGAACAAAGGGAAAGGCGGCGCGCGGTGGAAAGAGCGATGGTGCGGGCTGGATGACGGAAGAGCGGGTGTTTGAGATACTGTCGACAGCGGTGGAACGGAACGATTGGATTAAACGCGCGGCGAGCGAGGAGGAGGCGACGTCTCCGGCGAGTCGCGGAGGCGAAACGGGAAGAATAGTCGGAACGGCGGGGCGAGGCGGAGAGGTAAAAGGGAAGAAGGATGCGATTCGAAGCACGGTTTTTGATTTCGCTGGGCGGGAGTACAGGCCGCCGAGGTCTTGGTTGGGTTCGGCGCGCGGTGGAGGCAAGTCGTCGTCGGCGAAGCGCAAGAGGGCACCACATTCGAGCGTGCGAGACGTGTTGAGAATGTGCAACGTGACGGCGACGGATGTGGATGGTGATTCGTCCGGGGTGGCTCACCCGGAGGCGGCGGCTTCGCCGGAGAAGCGGAAGCAGTCCAAACCGGTCAATGTGCTTCTCGATTTGGAGGAGAAGGACAAGAAGAAACGTGAGGAAAGGGCGGCGCTCGCCGCCGCAGGTGGGAAAAAGTCGGGCGCGAAAAAACCACCAAAGGCTAGGAAAAAGAAAGATTTGGCGAATGAAAAGGCTGGCGATCACCTGGCGCTGGTGAAATGGATTGGAGATGGGAAGAAGGATGGCGTGCGGAACGATCGGACGTTTTACGACGGCTTTAAGCGCGACGGAGTGACGTACAAGCGCGGAGATTGTATCTACTGCCTCCCTGAGCACACTTCTGAGGACATGTATCTCGCGCAGATTCAACGATGCTTTCAAGACGAGGGAGGCTCCATGATGATGGAGTGTTGCTGGTTCATGACGCAAGACGAAGTCCGCGCTTGGGGCGGCGTCCTCTCGCCCGACACCCCGCCGGAAGAGATATTCCTCGGTACCTCGGTCGACGTCAATCCCATCGCCGCCCTCGAGGGTCACGTCAACGTTCTCACCTACGCCGACTTTGTCTCCAGCGCTTCCACCGCCGCAGCCGCTGCGAAGAACAACTCTGATTCCGTCGACCGGATGCGTTTCGCTCGCAAATGCTACGTGCCCACCCACGGGTACGATCCCAAGAGCAAAAAGTCGGCGCATCGCAAACCGGGAGTCTTCGTCGATCTCCGTCGCGATCCATCCACCGGTTTCGTCGTCCAATGGCCCGCGGAGAAGTCGAGATCGAAAGCGTCTAAAGTCAAGCGAAAAAAGTCGTCGAGGTAGACGGCGCTCTCTTTCTCGCGCGCGCCGGCGCCGCCGGCGCGTGTAAACGTGTAAACAAAAACGCACCTTTCTATTCCAATATATGTTCAAACAGTATGCCCATCGCACCCACATTTTTTTCCCGCCAAAACCAATTTTCAATTTTCAAAAAAAAAGATGAGTGGTTGGAGCGATGGTTGGATCGAGCGACCGCGGCAGAGACGGACGACCCGACCCGACCCGACCCGATCCGATCCGATCCGATCGCTACGGACGGATCCGATGACGATGACGACGACGACGACGACGACGACGACGCGCGCGCGTTTCACGTCTCTCGGACCGGGTGAACACGTCCTCGGGTTCGGGCTCGGGTTCCCGGCGATCGATGCGTCGCGGGTTACGCTATTACATTCGTCGAGTGATGATGATCCGGCGACGGCGACGACGACGACGACGACGACGACGGTGGCTGAAGAAGAGCGCGCGCAGCACCAGCAACGCCCGCACGGAGTCGTTTTCGATGCGCAGAAGGAAACGACGGCGAGTCTCGGTCGGGCGCTGGGTGAGCTGTTGATGGAGTGCGATGTGTCCTATCTGTGCGTGACGTCGGTGTGAAAAGAACGACCGACTCGAGTTTTCTTTTTGCTGCGCTTTGATTTGCTTCTTCTTCTTCTTCTTCTTCGACGGGCGCGCTTTTGATTTCGATTTCGTTGCACGGGTGGTTGGATAACGCCGTGGTTGCGGGCACGGAGAAAACAAAAAAGACGCACGCGACTGACTGGGAAGGGTGGCGAATAATTTGATTTTACACGACGCGAACGTAGGTCGAGCACGCTTTTGTTTGAGCGAGGAGTGGATCGGTCGAGCGGACGAGACGACGAGGCGAGCGAAGATCCAGTGGCGGCGGCGGTGCGGGCGTACGACGAGAGATGTTTGGATGTTTCAGCGTGCGCGACGCTGCCGAAACCTGTGTTGTTGATGAGGGCGAACGAAGCGGTGGGTCAGATAGGAATGGGGGCGCGCGATGCGAGAGACGAGATGGATGCTGGGGATGCGAAGGAGAGACGCGACATCGCGGATTGCGACGGATTAGCCGTACCGCAGACGCTCATGACTACGACAGAGTTTGTTGGTTCGATAGACTGCGAGGCCTTGGTGACGGATTTCATTCGTTCAGGCGAAGATATTCTTGAGAAAGCAGAGTCGCTGATGGAAACTGGGGGTGATGATGACCTGATGGAGCAAGTATCGGTCGGCGAGCTGAGAGATTTCGCCTCGAGATGTGAAATTCTCCGAGAACGAGGTCTCTTGAACCGAGTCGATAAGAGTCATCTCGTCGTTTTCTTAACCATGCTCGAACGTATCGCGTGTCATTCTAGGAAGACGATGATTGAAGTGGACGACAAGTTTCGAGGCGCAAACGCCCAGATGGTACTCAAGGCTGTAGAAGCGCTCGGAGCGTACTTTGTGATACTGTCGAGTGCCGACATGCCAAAGCAGATATATCGAGAGGAAGCGATTGACACCATGGTTGAAGTTCTGCGAACACACCTCATTCAAAATTACTTTGTGTTTTACGATGCAAGTTTGTGGAACGTACATCGAATTGGAATCGATGGCGACGGCACAGCTGGCGAAGGCGGCACGACGACGAGCACCAAAACGTCATCCTCTATGAAGCCCAAAGCGCCGGCGACGACAAGTAGATCTCACGACTCGGGCATCAAAATTGCAAATGCATTAGGGGCAAAACTTGGTGTCTGTCTTTCAAGGCTTTCAAGCTTGATCGGCATTCTTACGCTTCCGGATGCGACGGTCTTACTGCTAACCACGCTGGCATTTTCAGCGTTTTCGATTGAAAACATCAACTTTGTACAAATCAAAGCTGTTGAGCTCGTTGTGAGCGTGTTCAACCAATACGGCGAGCATCGCTCATTCATTATTGATAACATCATTACATCTTTGTTGAAGTTACCCGCGGAGGGCCGTGGTGTACGTAGTTTTAATGTTCCTGGTGAGGACACCATGCAGATTCAAGCGCTCATGGCGCTACTCATGAAATGCTTGCAGACTAGCGTTGAGTTCATCGAACAGCCTCTCAAGACTCATCAGAAAGCTACTGATGAAGGGGTTGAAGGCAAAGGTCAGCTTATAGATGTGGAGTCTCGCTCTTTCGGAACTGCATTTTATTGGACAAACTATTTTTGGAAGGATTTATTGACACGCTGGCCGAAGGTAAAAGCCGCAGAAACCGAACGGCAGATTCGATCAACGATCAGCAATGCGCTATCGGACGCTCTGGAATGTCGAAATTTACCCGAATGGCCTGTATCGAATCTATTAGTATTAAACTTGGCGGGACAGCTACTGGGCAATGCAGGTTTGCAATCTAAGGATGCAAAGATGCGCGAAGTCGCACTTGATTTCCTTGGCCAAGTGGCTCTTCGACTCAAAGCAGACGCAATCTACGTGGCAAATAATAATTACTGGGATGAGCTACCGAATCAAGACGATATGGATTTTTCGTCGTCTGAAAACTGGCTCGATCGCGCGGCCATGTTTGCCTACCAGGACGCCGCTCGGGTCGGGACGCAAGTCGATGCCACAACCAGTGGAACCGAAATGGTCCTTCGCGGTAAAGCGAACGACAGCTTATTTGCGATGGAGTCCATATTAGTACGCTACTTGGCCGAAAACAATCGCAAGTCGACGTCCATAACGTCAGCAGCGCCACCATCCCAGAAGCACGCTGGAAACAGCGGTACTGATGCGGAGACAGTGACAGATTTGCCTGTAGCCACCCTTCACACCGCTGCGTTTACGTATCACATCGCACAATACGCTCGCGATGCAGAGCGAGCGGGGACTGGATTCAGGCAAGAAATGATACGCGGGGGATCTAGGACGATGTACTGCGCTCTGCACACGGCAATGATGCGAGTTGCGCAGTCTTCTGATAGCACACCTTCTGCGTCCCAAGCGCAGTTGCCGCGAGAGCTCGCCAGGTCACTGTGCGTCCACCTAAATGCGCACAGGCCTCTTTCCAGGCAACTCGATGTAGTCATTCAAAGGATCACTGCCATGCTCGACGATGCGAGCTCTTTAGTGCGCACTGCGGCGATGCGAGCCATAGGTGGCATTATCAATGAAGATCCAGCACTTTTGGAGTCGCCGCAAATCATGCAGGCCCTGAAGATGAGACTGAAAGACTCTGGCTCCTCTGTCCGTGCAGTCACTGTTGATGTTGTCGGCCGGCAAATCGTCAGAGACGTAACGTTGGCGAGGCACTATTACAAACTTATCGAAGATCGCATTTCAGATGTAGGGATTTCAGTACGCAAGCGAGTCATCTCGACGTTCCATGAATGTCTCCGAAACCCTGACTTCCCATATGCGGAGATGGCTATGAAAGTGCTGGCATTTCGAATTATGGACGAAGAAGAAAGTGTGCGACTGCAAGTTGTGAAGATTTTCCGTGAGCTCTGGTTTACGTCGCTAGAATTCGAAGGCGACGTGAGTGATGATGAAGTGCACGCGCCGTATGATGAGGACGACAGAAGTGTAGAAGTGAGGGAACATCATGTCACAGATTTGACAGAAACGAATTCAATTAACGGTGACATCGGGGTCTACGAAGATCCTTTTGCCGCGCGGACGAGACAGATCGTATCCGTAGCTTGGGATATACACTGCCTTGTGTCAAGGAGCGGCAAGCAAAAAATTCCTCTTCTACCGACGTTTCCGCTTGTTATCATCCTCGACGGCGTATTGAATCCAAGCGAAGACGAAAAGCTAGATATATGGGTAAATGTCCAAGACATGCAACGTATTTCGCGTCGTGTCTCAATGTGCATGCTACACGCTCTCATAGAGAGCGAAGCCGAGGAAAACGAGCGTGCACGACATGCTCTTGGAGATGGAACTTCGGAAGATGGAGCTCTGACGCGCGTTGTTGCCCTCAATGAAAGATCTGTAACGCCCATGAGCGTCAAGTATGCTCTTGGTTTGCATATATTATCTTTAGTGGACCCATGCTTATGTCTACCCTCGCACGACCCTACGTATTTTGCGGCGGCAGTGCAACCTTATCTCAAACGTGTGGATGATCACACTCCACATGTTTCTGAGAAACTTCAGTGTTGCATGTCGATAATGTACACTGTAGCCAAACACGCTGGAGGATTGCCACTGAAAATAGCAGTCGAAATGGAGCGAGATTTACGCATATTACTTTTGCGGCATCACGATAAGGCTGTCATTTTCCACGCGTGCAAGACACTCTGCGCAATTGCGGAGACTTCACGCGTCAGAGATATTAAGGAATGTGGAACCATCTCTATGGTGAAGCGGTTCGTTTCCATCGCAGTCGAATCAATTTCTTCGAATGACCCGTTAGATGCGCATCATAAATCACACTGTGCGCGAGCTCTCTACGTTCTTGGGAATATTTCGCGCTTCGGCGCCGATGTCATCGACGGAGCGTACGAGAAAAATGACTGCGACTTTTCCACCAAGGATCTTCTTCGAATCTTCCGTAAGGTTCTCGAGAAGCAAACAGCAGAGGAATATGAGTTAACGCGCAGCGCCCTTGGTGCATGCGGAGATCTATTCGTGGCACGTCCGGAACTCATGTTCAACAGTGAAGGAGGATTTGGCAAGGGAAGTTTTGATCCCATCATGCGAGCCGCGCTCGCGCCGAGCGCTGAGCGATCACTTAAGGAGCAAGCTTTATCTAATCTGAGTGAACTCATTCGTGAAGAAGAGTATCGTATGTCCTCCGTGTCTCAGACTGATTTAGGTGGCGAGTCTATGCTCAAGTCTGCTCAGAAGCGTGCGAAACAGTCAGAGAAGCTCCAAATAGTTAACGGTCAGGCTGATAGATCTATCGCAGGTGGGATTGCACAACGGTATTGGGATGATGTACTCAATCTGTGCATTGACACGGCGCACAGTGTTCGCCTACGCAGTTTGCACCTCGTTGAGTTAGTGTTGCGTCAAGGTTTGGTTCACCCAGCGAGCGCCTTTCCTATGCTCGTGGCTCTTCAGATAGATCCGGTTCCGAGCGTCAAGCGCCTCGGCAAGAAACTCTTGAAAGTGCAACTAACTAGGCACTCCGACTTTTTCGAGCAACAGCTCACGCAAGGCGTTGAGACTGCATATCTGTTCAAAAAACGACTAGAAACTACGATGCGAAGACGTGGCGACGAGAAACCATCGGTCACGATTACCGCCGCCGATGGGTTTGTGTTTGTTTACTCTTTGGTTAACACAGGCAGAACTTCACGTAATGCCTTTTTGAATACGTTGTTACGACGGTTTGAAACGTCCAGCGGGACCTCTGACGTCTTGTTTTTGAGGTTCTTGGCTTCACTCATCAGCGAACTGCCGTTCACGTCAGTCGACGAGGCCCTTTACGTCGTTTATCAGTTGAATCGAGTCATTTCGCTCAAGGGTGGCTTGCTTCTAGAACGCCTCGAGGCGTGCGTCAAGCAAGTTTCCGATAAATCCGATAAAGCCGTCCCCGACGCAACGATGAAGGCGGAAGTTGAGCTCGCTTGTGCTTTAAGTGTCGCTTTACTTCTAAAATCCCATGTGAAGAGAGCCTACGATTTGTCTGATGCACGGGTTGCGTCATACATGCCAACGGAGGCGATGCGAAACGCAGAGCTCGTTCGATTTAATGACTCGATTAAATTCGATTGCGCATCCGTCGATGCAGTTTCAGGACAAAATATGGGCGCTGCTCGGCGTGCAATTCAGCAATTTCAAGACTTGATGTTACACGACGCGAGCGATTACGCCGACGATTCAACTCAACAAAAGGAGAAGAAGGCAACTGGATCTAAGAAGACCGAATTGACACCCGGCACGAGGACAGAGGGCTGCCGAGCCTCGCGTGTGATAGATGATGACGACGACGATGATGATGATGATGATGATGATGATGGACAAAAGGATGGTGAATACCTCCCGAAAATCCGCTCCGCTGGATTGACTACGGGTAAAAAACGGCCTATGCTGCGACAGCGAGAGCGATCTGTGTCCAAACGCCTTCGATTCGATGATTCCAATTAGTTTTCATAGTGGAAAATCTTTCCAGGAAATATGTGTACCGGTACATAGCAGGAGAAAAAATTGTCAATAGATTGAATACGAATGAGAAAAACCAATACGCGCTATTGAATGATGATCAAAAAGTCTACCTATCCGTACTTCGAACTTGATTCTTCAAATTATCTCTCGTTAGCGCGGGTTGGTTGCACTGCGCAGTTTGGCATAGCACACTCGACACGCCGGCGCGTACTTGTCAGCGCCGCCGACACTGACTACGCTGGTTTCATCGGCGACAATGCGTCTACTAAATAATGAAGGCTGACCGCAAGTCGCGCACTGCCCCTTCAATCTCGTCACCGAATCGCAGAGAGGTACGAGATCCAATACTTGACCAAACTTTCTCCTACGAAAGTCGCCGTCCAGACCAGCCACGTACACCACCTGCCCCAACATCTCAGCGCAATGCTCCACAAACGGCACTAAATTTGCCATAAACTGCGCCTCATCGATCGCGACGACCTCCGCATCTCGATGTAACAGCAAATCATCGTCTTGAAGCTCGTCGAACCCTCCAAGCGTGCAAACGTGAACGGCTCCGCCCATCAACTCCTCCTCTTCCGCCTCGCGCTCCAGCGTTCGACCGTCGTGCGTCATCAACGTCCCCCTTGCCCCGTCTCCAAACCGTTCCACATCCAACGCCGACTTGATCACGAACACTACGCGTCCGTTTCGTCGCTCTCGCTCCACTTCTCTCATCAACGCGCTCGTCTTGCCCGAAAACATCGGTCCAGTGATCAGGTGCACCGCTCCTCTTCCTCGACGCTCGCCTCCCTTTTCCGTCCATCCGCCCGTCCGCGATTGATCCGCGCACTCACCTTCGTTGTTCATAGTCGATTTCGTCCTCGCGCTCGTCGTCCGAGCCCGTTGGCGCGGTCGCGTGCGTTGACTACTCTTTTCAACGCTGAAATGCGCGGGAAACGGTGCCGCTGACTCAAGCGGCTGCGACGACGACGGCGGCGCCGATGACCCCATCGATGCGATCGACCGCAGAGTCCTCCAAGAAGATATCGCGCCGTGTCGTCTTCGCATCATAGTCGTTGTCGACATCCTCGTGGTGGACGACGGAGGCATGACACGCGTTTACGATGGAGCGACCCGACGGCTCAAGGGATGGTGACCCGTCGAATGCTCGTTGTCGGATTTGTTTACAAATCCAACACGCTTCGCATCGCTCCTATTGTTCGTTTTTTGGCGTTGAATCGTGTTTTTTACTTGTAAGTTGAAAAGAAATCGGAGATAAACGTTCTGGAAGTTTT
>Ga0182063_1094276_pt1 | contig 13884 bp, 10 predicted proteins | sample 101ome_6_FD_127782 | JGI IMG/M metagenome (GOLD analysis project Ga0182063, IMG submission 127782) | Metatranscriptome of coastal salt marsh microbial communities from the Groves Creek Marsh, Georgia, USA - 101409CT metaT (Metagenome... | ecosystem: Environmental > Aquatic > Marine > Intertidal... | reverse complement strand
GACGACGACGACGACGACGACGACGACGACGACGACGACGACGACGACGCGACGTGCGTCTCATCGTCAACCCGATGAGTTTCCACTCGAAAAATGACGACGCCGACAACGGAGGAGAAACCCGATGGAACACTGACCGGAACGACCAAATCGAAATGTATGACAGATGGTTCAATTCATCAAACAAGAGGCGAACGAAAAGGCGCGCGAGATTGCCATTGCAACGGAGGAAGAGTTCAACATTGAGAAACTCTCTATGGTGGATGGCGAAAAGATCAAAATCGCAAAGGAGTACGAACGCAAGGAAATGACGGTGGACACGGCGAAGAAAATCGAAGAATCGACGGGAAGGAACTCGATGAGACTTAAAGTGTTGTCGGCTCGCGAACAAGCGATGCAGACGGTGTTGGAGGAGGCACGAGTGAAACTCGGAGAGTTGACTATGAACGCCGAGCGTTACCGCCCGTTGTTGACGTCTCTCATCGTTCAAGGGGCGAAAAAACTCGGAGATACGAAGATTATCGTCCGTTGTCGCGAGAGCGACGTTCATGTGGCGCGAGAGGCGATCAAGGCGGCGTCGGCAGAGATGCCGGGGTCGACGGTGACGCTCGATGAGTCGACGAGACTTCCAGCCGCTCCGGCGTGTGTCGGCGGCGTTGAACTCACAAATCCGTCCGCCACCATCATCTGCGATAACACACTGGACGCGAGACTTCGCATCGCGTACGATCACGCCACTCCTGGGATTCGTGCCCAGATTTTTGGGTTGTCCGGGGCGGCGGCGCACGCTCGGGAGCAACAGCAACAGCCGCAGCAGGTGTCTGAGCCACAGACGGACAGTTTGATCTCCCTCTGATGTAGCCGACTGAGTAGCCACACGCACACGCAAACCAATTAAAAACCTAGCAGTACTTCTAACAAACACTAGTCATTATCATTACAACACAAACCCGTCCCTACCTCGCCCCGAACGTCGACGGCGGCTTGGCCAAGCGTCCGCTTGCCGTCGTTCGCACAGCTTCAGCTTCAGCTGCAATCTCTTCGTTCACTTGCGACGTCGCGCTACTGATTGAAAACAACCGTTCGTCAACCTTGAACGGCTTGACCTTTTTCTGCGTCGCGCTCTTCGTCTGCGCCAACGCGCTCTCGAAACCCTTTAAAACGTTTCCATTCGCGCTGTGATCTGTCAGGTAGGACGTCTCCAGGTCGTACACTTGTTTTTCGATCTCCTTCGTGTCGGCTTCGATTCTCTCCACGCGTTGCTTGAGGTGGTTCACCGCGGAAGTGGACAACGACCCACCGGCGGCGGCTCCTGTCATCGTATCAACGATCTGGGCGGGCGTCTATCTATGAGGGGAATCGCACGCACTTCGTCAGCATCTGTGCATTCTCTTGCAACTACTGTTGCCGAGCGGCTTTGAGTGTGCCCAAAATTTACAGAAAACGACAAGGCGCACAATTCAATGGTTTACGACGACGGATCGGTGACATGGGGGATGAATACATGTGCTAACAATGCTATTGCGATGATCGCGGGGTTTGAAGGAGTAATCCGACGAGGGCTTCGTGATAATCGATAGATTTTGGCGACGTCGCGAGACGTTCGGGAAGAACGTCGCAGAGCGAGCGTTGAGCGGCGACAATGGCAGATCCGATCGGTGGTGGGATCTCTGGGCCTTTTCTGTCGAATCTGGTGAATCCGAGACTTTGACGGAGCGCGAGGGCGGATGATTGTTCCTCTCGGTGTCGTTGGCGGAGGGCTTCGTCCAATGCGGACGATGGGAAAACGGAATCGGCGTGGTCATTCTCGAAGGCGGGAGCGACAAAGAGCGACCCAGGAATACACGCATCGCAGCGCGCGACTAAACCGTCTGATTCCGCTCCATACCTGTTCCTAATATATAGCGCGGATGGATAAAGTGCAGCCGCCGCGCTGCTCGTGCCGGTGCACATCGAAACGACGGGGTAGCGAGACGGAATTTTGTGATCGGCCAAGAATTTTCGGCGCGCAACATACGTCAAGTCTTGAATCGGTTCCATCAGGCGAGCACCCTCACCCTTCGGTGCGCTGAGCAGAGCTTCGAGTAAACTTCCCACGCCATCTAAGAGTGGGGCGCTGAGCAAGTCTGTCGCGATCGGTGATCCGCCAAATGGACTCTGAACGCATATGATACCGCGCACAAAGTGCATCATACGCTCGTCATGAAGCGCCACGCAAGCGCCAGAGTCGATGCCACCTTTGGAGTGACCGATCATAATGACGCGTTTCTTCGTCTCATCGTACAATTGCTCAACCTCGTACGCGAGAGCGTCGGCGTTTGACGCGACCGAACCTTCGCCGTCCACGCAACGCGAGATGCGACAGTCGACTCCTAGAGCGCAAAAATGGGAACACACATCCTCGTAGTAGCCAGGATAGTATGACGCGTACAAGCCTGGTACAAGCAAGTAGACGTACTCAGAATCGAGCAAGCGCCCTCTGTTTGTGACCACTCGGGCTAAAATGTCCTCAAATTCCGCAGTCGCATCAGTGAAACCGACCTGCGCCGCTTCTTCCGATAACCAACCAATGTCACCCTTACTCGCAGCTGTGTCCGCGAGCGTGGCTTGAAACCGACGCAATAAATCTCTAGGGACTTCTGACCACGTTTCCCGCGCATCTATGAACGCAATCGCCGCCTCTCTAGCCGCTTTCATTCGTCTTGTGCTATCGCCAGCCGAGCGGTCAAGCCACTCCGCCGCCTGAGTGGCGCTTTTGAGATCCGTCGCGTCGCGCAATCTCTGCAAAGCATATCTAAGCGCTTTCGGATCGACGAATGACCGCGGTTCGATGAAAGGCAGCCGCTGAGACGCGGAGCCGCTGAGACGCACTAGTGCGTCCTCCTCCTCCTCCTCCTCCTCCTCCTCCTCATCGATTCGTCGCTGGTTCGAGCCTTCTTCGTTCTTCGTGGCGCGCCTGTGAACGCCAGATCTGTTCACCGCCCGCGAAAACTTTGTGCTCGACCGCTCGCGCGTCGCCGCGAGTCGGGCGTGATGCGCGCAGGCGTGGCTGCTGCTCATTATGAAGAGCGGAGACAGTTATCTATGTCCTTTTCAATTTCTAATTGAAAGCTATGCCGAAGCGTGTTGCTAATTTCTGAGCTGATTCTAAGGTTTGAGTGTCACTGTGCTGCGCAGATTGGACGATCGAATGCGCGATTTCTTTGAGCGCTTCGACACCTTTGGGCGCTGCGCGAAGCCATTCTTCCGGTAACGCGTCTGCTATTTGCGTGAGAGCTCTGGCACACTCTGCCGCATCGACGAGCAACAGTCTAACGTACGGAACGATACGATCTGCCACTAAAACTTCGGCAATTATGCGCTGAAGTACTAGACGATCGAGGATACCGTCGAACGCGAGACAGCTTCTGATGATGTCCAACGATAGCTGGAATTGCACCGTGGCGTGACTACGAGCAGTCGCTGAACAAGCCATGATGACGGGGGAATAAGTTGGTAAGACACACTCTTCTGCACTGCGCTTGAGCCTTCTTTGGAGCATCATTAATACTTCTTTGGAATCTTCGTTCTCGGAGGGCTCGACGTAGACAAAGATATCCTTCAAAGTTGTCGAGAGCGCTTTCGACTGAGTCACATTTCTCGGTTCCCACCATTTCTCTACCGCCTCTTCGGCGATCGGAAGAATGATGTTCCGTACGATATTTGGCAGTAAATTGGCGTCTTCATCGTTTTCTTCCATTTTCCCATCGATTAAACCGTAATTAAAGAGCTCTTTATACCATGACATGTCGTCGAGAGCCGTCGGAACCATCGATCCCGTCGCCGGAAACAAAGGAGACCATCCGATCAGCTCCAGGCGTACGAACGGCGCGAATAAGCTCGGTACGGATAGAGACATGTATGTATTTTTGTAAGAGTTCAAATGCGTGCGCTTCCATTCCTCAGCACGTCTCTTGACAGCGCGCAGCGTGGAAAATTCTTCCGACGCATCCTTGAGCAAAGCGTTCGCCGCCTCTTGGGCCTCTGACCAATCTTTGTGGAATAAATCAATCTCACGCTGATCCTCAACTTTGAAAGAAGAATCGTCATCTTCTCTTCTCCGCTTAGAACGTTCTTTAGCCTTTTCGCGCATTGCGATGTTCAAATCTCTGCCCATGTCGTCAAATCTCTCGTGGTCCAGTCTCTTGACTTCAAAGACGGCTTTATCCGCTGCCGCGACCGCTGCTGCGGTTGCTTCGCTTTGCGAACCCCCCTTCTGTAGAACGGAATTTACGGCGCTTACAGCGGCTTCAGCTTCAATCAGGCTTTCCTCACATTCAGTGGCGATGGCCTCCGTAACGGCTGCGGCACGAGCTGCATGGAATTTCTTGTAGTGCGCCTCGAGCTCCGCCAACAGCGCCTCTTTGTGATAGAGCATCGCGCAAGCGTCCCTAAAATAATCTCGCAGCTTTTGCGTGTATACGTAACGTTCACTAGCACCCTTGAGCTCTTCCTCGTAAAACTGCAGAGCTTGTTGGCTCTTTTCGGTATTCTCTTCAGCGCGAACCGCTTCTTTGCGAGCTGTCGAGCTCGCTAATTGAGCCGCCTCGAGCGCACTTCTAAGACTACCAACTGCGTCTATACCGCCTTGTTCGACAGAAACTCTCTCACCCGAGCGATTACCGACGTTTGCCTGCGTACTTCGCACGGCTCGCTTCATGTCTGGTTCGTCCTTGAACACTCTGAGAAGTTGTGCGCGCTCAAACTCATCTATATCTTCCGCATCAGAGCCAGCAAGCTGGTCATGATCAACGAATTGCGCTCTCGCATCTTGTCGCGCGCCCTTGAACGCCACATGCTCGGAGTTTCTAGAATCTAATTCAATATAGTCTGGAGCCGCAGCTGTTTGTTGTCGCGCAGCTTCGCGTTTAGCTTTGGCTTCGGCGATAGTCTTCTCATCGGGGATCTCCGTCATCACGATGTCTTCTTCATACGAAGTCGTCACGACACGCGCAGGCGGCGGTGGCAACCATTCTTTATCCTCTTTTTTCCCAAATACGTCACCAACCATCCTAAAGCCTGACGCTTCAGCTGCCGGCGTTCCGGCATGCTCCTCCGGACGATCTCTGAGCGTCACCTGTTCGCTCGCGAGCGCTTTAAGGGAAGCCAAGTCATACGAACGTCCCTCGTTAGATGTCGCGGACGCCTTTGCCTCCTTCTCGTCACCTCTTCCGAGCTGCATTGCGCGCGGCGCTAAACCTCTGCGACTCTTGTTCTTCGTCTTCTTCAGCAACACGCCCGCCCCATCGTCGTCACCTTCCCCCTCACCGCCGTCGTCGTCGAATGACAACAACTGCGCCGACTTACCCCCGCCCGACTTTTTCTTTCGAACGTTCATCCTACCACTCGCGCCGCTCGCTTCCGCGCGCTCTTTCGAGTCCTCATCCTCGTCGTCATTTCGCACCTTCTCGGACTCGTCGCGCTTCGTCCGACGACGAAACGACATCGCGCGATCGAAGCTGCGTCACCGATCGCGTTCGTTTGTTCGCCCCACGCGCCTCGGCACACCGAGTTGGGCGACGTCCAACCGCCGTCCGCAAGTGACGCACTGAGAGCCTCCGACAGCAGCAGCTCAGTACTTCATAGTCAAACGCGAGTACGCTCGAACCATCGATCCCGGTGTGATTCGACGTGAAGACTCGCAACTTGACTGCGCGAGTTAGTCTCGATCGACTGCATTGACATTAGCGCGTCTCAGGACGCGATGAACGTCACTACCGGCGAGCGACGTTCGCATCTGGATGACTTTAGTTTTGAAGCTGTCCTGAGGCGTTTGGATCAAGCTTCCGACGCGACGGCGTCCACGTCTCGCAATGGACGCGATGAAATCGAGCACGTTATTCAGGATGCGTTTGATGCGCTCGATCGATGCGGTGCGCATTTGCGGCGACGGATGGAAGGTGAAGTGTTGAAACGCATCCAGGTGCAGTTGAAAAACGCGCGCTCGCGAGACGGAGAGCGACTTCGTCGAAACGATGATGGATGCGATAGAGTTGGTGATGTTTTATATTATATGCGTCGAATGGTGCACTCTCATCAGTGTTCACCGGGCGCTCGAGTAAACTGCGCTCGCGTCGTGGCAGAGGCGACAATAGGTGGGATATTGGATTCAACTGACTGGCAAAGCATAATCGATTGTATCCCTTCGACGCCGGTGACCGCTGATTCCATACTGGCGATGGCATCCCCGAACGCTCGAGTTGGTGTTGGATCTCGAGATTGGGCTCTGACAATCGGCGCAGCCGCGGCTTCATTCGCCAAGGGTGACATGGAGATGACGAGAGAGTTATTTGGTTTGATCGACGGTAAACTGCGTGGGGGTGTCGGCGCACGGGTCGTCGGCCTCACTCTTCTTCACGCTGCGATTGCCGTGGAAGACTTCATTACGAGCGACGACTTGGTTTTGGCGGTGCATAAAGCTCTCACCGCAGTGAGTAGCTGTCCGATTGAAAACGGTTTTGCGTGCATAAGCGCAGGCATGCGCTGCGTGTACGCTGCGGCAAGGTCTCTTTCGTTGCAAGATGTCTCAACGCTGCGAACTTCTTGGCTCCAACCAAGACTCGAAGCCCAAGGGTTCAAGTGGAGTAAAACGAGCGAAAACGATCACGCGTTAAAACTATCTCTTGTTGAGTATCTGAAAATTCCTCGGGATGAAAGGCTTGAAGTGACGGCAATGACTGCCTTTTTGATCGCAGACTTGCATCTGGTTGGCTATGTGGATGCTGAAGGCTTCAGACAAATGGTTGTTCATGGCGTCGTCGATTTGGAAAGTCCCTCTTTCCAGGCGCTGAATTCGACTGAGCGCGCACTCGGACGAACTGTTGCGTCGGCTGTCATCGCAACGCAAATGAACCTGATCCACACTCTCTACGTCGCCCCAGGTCATGAGCACGATGGAGATGACGAAGTGAAGATCAAGATAGCTCTCGAGGGCAGCAAAATACTGTGTGGCAAAGCTCTTGATCTCCTTCGACTTGAACGTAACAACGCCATCAGTTTGCCAGGTAACGCCGCGTCAAAAGTCGAAGAGTTGACGACTGATGTTCATTCGAGCTCTTTACTTGGAGTGATGAGCTATGCTTTGACTACCGAGTCGATAGAAATAGAGGAAAAAGAACGGCACAGACTTGTCGCATGGTGTTGTGAGAAGTTGAGGGGTCGATTCGTCACCGCACCGGATAGTTCACTGCGCGCCACTGTCAACTCTGGATGCATTCAAGCAATGTTGCACCTCTTAGAGAGCTCGGAAGATGTGAAAATGCGCAATACTTGTATTTCTGGGCTTTGCGTGTTGATTGATCTCTGTTCAGTTCCAGAGACGCTCTATAAGCTCATAGAGTTGCTTGCGTTCAAAACACCTTCATTAGAGTTGCTTGGGGCAGAGAATCGAGACGAAGACAGCCGACGCACAGCATATGTCATCGCCGCCATGCATTGGGTGATCTCTAGATTGAAAGCTTCATCAGATTTAGCTCAAGCGCAAGAAACTCTCAACTTGTTTCGGCGACTCTTCATACTTTTACCGCGTTGTGAATTCCAGACGTGGATGGTGCACTTCACGAATGCGTACGCAGGTGCTGCGCTGTGGGTTGGGCAGATTGAAAAGGATGTTCTCATCGATACCGAACGGGTTCTGGCGGATGCGACAGCGCGAAAACACGTAGAGTCGTTCGATTCACGTGATGATATCGGTGAAGTACGCCTCGAGTGGTTGAAGAATTTACACGTCCGATCAAGCTGGCTTGAAGAAGCGTTTCAAAGTCTGCTTCACGATCCTCTTCTTGCAGCTCACTTCACTTTGGATTTGGTGGTCATCATGTCAAAGTCGGTTGACATGGGTACAAAAGGTGCGGCAGACGAGTCATTTGACGCGTCGTTTTGGCCTTACAAGAGCGAAAACCCTCTCGTGCACCCACAAGCGCCGCTCGGACCTGGCGGTATTCTGGCTACTAGCGCGTCGGCGCTCAAGTTTATTCTCGAACAACTTGACAGCCGATACAGCGGAGGTTTGGGTGCTAAAACGCTAGAAGAAAGCAGAGACGAGCTCAAAGGACTTCTCAACATGACGAAATATACTTTACAAGCCGTGAATGCGGCAGGAAAAGCGATAAAATCGCCGGGAGGTGTGAGCGTTGGGCGCGTCGCACATGTCGGCGCCAAGACACTCATATCCGTCGCAAAGAACCTTACCAAGGTGGTCTTGGCGGTTCGTTCGAGCGAGTTCCCTGAGAAAAACATGGAGAAAGAGCTGATTGCGCTCACGAAGGAACTACTGCAGACATCCGACGAAGTTGAGCAAAGCAAAACGCTCGAAGCCGCACCAGGATGTCACAGAAGACGTTTTGCAGCTGGTCGCGCAGCCTTGCTACGCGCCATCAATCTGGCTGAAGTACCGACCGAGGAAGTAAAGTTTGAACTCACCAAGATTCGTCGACGAAGACGCTCCAAGCGTGAATCTGAGAAGCGCGAACGCATCCCACCAAAACCGAGGCTGACACCGTTTGCGCGAGAAGCCGAACCAGATGACTTCATAGATGAAGACGGCGTATCAATACTCGAAGCATTCGAGCCATCGACAGACGAAGATAGCGATAGCGAAGATAACGATGACGATGCATTCGTCATGCGCGGAATGGACTAGACCGACCCGCTTGTCATAGCGTAAAAGATTGAATTGTAAAAGTAAAAGTGACTCGAGGTAAAAAATCCAAAATCCACTTTTTTCACTGGGGGCCTACTGCACTGCGCGCGCGCGACGATGTCGACGACGATCGGATCTCGTGCCCTGGCCGCTGTCGTATACATCTCCGAGGGTCGACGGACCGCAGTCTTGGATGTCATAGAGGGAATTGCGCGCAAAGCTACGCGCACGAGGCCGGTTGCGCTCGTGAATGTGTTCAGAGACGCAGCCTATAACAGGACCGGCTTCACCTTTGCCGGTGCCGACGTGGATGAGATACGCGTCTCCGCGCTCGAAGTCGCCGAGGCGTCTCTGAAAGAAGTGGACATGAGAACACACGACGCTTCGCATCCACGCGTCGGCGTCGTCGATCACGTGAGCTGTCACTCTCTGACGGGCGGGCGGCGAGACGCGGCCGAGTTGGCGCGAGGAATTGGTTCTGGTCTCGGGGACTTTGGCGTACCGGTTAAGCTTTACGGCGATGCCGCGCGCGATGCGGTGACATTGGATGAAATTCGTCGTCAGAGTGGGTACTTTAGCGGGGCGAAAGATGGAGCGTGGGCGGGTAAACTCTCGGCTGAAAGCAAGCTCGTCTTCGACTACGGGCCGGATGTCATTCCAGAGGAAACTGGTTTTGCAATGGTTGGTGCCGTGCCTTGGGTGTGTAATTATAACGTCCCGTTGATCTTTAGTGGCATTGAAGGTGTCGATTCTGAGACGTTGTCGAAAGAAGCGCTCGCATTTGGTAGAGTGGTCGCTCGGCGCGTCTCTGGTCGAGGTGGAGGTTTGCCAATGGTGCAATCGATGGCCTTGCCGCACGGTGCAAAGGTTGAAGTGGCGTGCAACTTGTTAGACATCGCGGTTAGCTCTACGCAAGACGTACAGGATGCCATCGCGGCGGTCGTGAATTCTTTAGATGTCGTCAAATACCTCGGCGCCGGGGCGACGGTTACCGTGGAAGGTGGTTACGTAACCAATCAGAGCATTGAGAGCATCGTAAACGCAGTCCGACGTCTGTAAAATATAAGATAGATTCGTTACAAATCAGCAACTTTTTAAGCTCTACTAACTAACCGTCGTCTCTATTTGAAGCATTCAATCAGTTCGCAACCGAGCAACGGCCAACCGAGGCTTTCACGGATTCGAGTCAACCTCTTGGACTGTTCCCCGAGATCGCCGATCGGCGTCATGAATGGATATACGTACTTGACATCGATTGCGAATGACCGGAAGAGCACCAGCGGCCCGTTCGCCTGATCACCAGCCCAGTCTCGATCGGAAACTGTGTCGTTTTTGACGTAAAACTCCATCACGTCGTCGCCTAGCTTCCCCTTGGTCTTAAATCTCAAGTACGACCCCGCTTCACCATCCTCACGCATTATAAATTCACTATCAGGTATCGCTTCCAGCGTTGCGTCCAACAACGCGTTCGCGGCGTCCTTCGCATCCCGAAAGGTGTTCGGAGCACTCCATGCAGGTGCATACTTATCCGCTTCTCGTGCCGACGTGCTCACGCAATTATGCTCCGGAGGGCAAGCCCTGATCCTACCATTCATGAGACCGAGCTGCAGTGGACCTTCAGGCTCCATCAAAGCTCTGGCGTTGGTCTGCGCAGACGCTTGACCAGCAAAGGTTGCCCCCAACACAGCTCCCAAGAGCGATCTTCTACCGATTACTTCAGTTCTTCTCGACGTTGCCACGCGTGTCGACGGCGCGGGAGCGCGCTCAACGACGGAACATCGCTTATCAACGATCTGGTTGAGGTTTGGCGAGTTGGCGACAACGCGAATCATGTGCGAAGCGAGTGGAACTGTGAGGCGAGACGAGTGGGATTGGTACTTTTTATTACAGCGAGCAGTGCTTGTTTTTTGCGTTGCGCGAGGCGTGAATGCTCACTTGAGCTCCGTGAGATTCGATGTCCCCAAGAGCTCGAGCTTTTCAAAGGCTGCGGCGAAATCTTCGAAAAACTTGTCTTGCGACTTGGCGTATACATCGACATAACGCTTGAACTTGGGGTCTTTGATGAGCGCGATATCACTCGGAAGCATCATGAGCTGGCCACTCGGATCCTTGTATTGGAACTTACCAGTGTCCAAGTTCGGTTCCCACTTCAAGCCCTTGAGCAGGACAAAGTAAGAGTTGTTGAACAACAGCGGCGTTCCGGTCCAGGGTCCGACGTAGCCCGACGCGTCCGCGTGACATCGGCCGAGCGCATGCGCTCCAGAAAGAGCGACGATTTCCTTGTCGTTGAAGCCCATTCTGTAAAAAACATCTCGGAGACCGGCTTGCGTCTTCGCGCCTGGACCATCACCCTTATCGGCGTCCGGAAGGCGTCCATCCGGGGTCACTTTCGACGGGTCCATTTCGTCCACTCGTCCATATGAGAATTTCAGTTTTGGCCCGCCCATCTCTTCGATGGCGACAACACCGACGTACGCGATGAGATCTGCCCAGGAGACATCCGGATGTCGCTTCTTGATCGGTTCGAGTTTCTTCACCGCTTTATCGAGCCCAGCGTTACCACCGTGCGCCAATTCTTCCTTGAACCGAATCGTTCCTCCACCAGACCCGCCGGTTTTCGTCATGCGGTCGTACGTGCCGGACGAATGCCACGCCAAACGAACCATCGTCGGCCCGAAATCCTTATCCCGCGCCATGAGCTTCACGATGTCCGTTCTCAACGACTCAAACTGCGACTCGGGCGTCGGCGGCGCGGCGCCAGCCTTGCTCTTTGGCACAAATTTCGCCTGAGCCGGATTCGCGACAATTCCCACCTGCAACACCGACGTCAGCGTCAACGCCGCGAGCGCCATTCGTCTCGACGTCCCAGCGGCGACGGCAAAGACGGCATCCTTTGGCCTCGTAATCCCATCGTCGGCGTCATCGGATTCCTTCATCATCGATCGAACCCGCGTCATCATCGCTCGGCGGCTGTTCCGATGATTCCGTCGATCGACAAATCGTCGATTCATCTTCGTCGTCATCGCTTTCGTCGTCGATATCGAGATCGTCATCGTCGTCATCATCGCGGGCGTAATCTTCCGGTCGCGTTTGCGTTCGCGTTCGGTCCGTCTCTGCGGGTCCGTTTCTCGTGTCCTCGAGTGGCGTCGCGTCCATTGATATAATTAATCCAATCCATCCGTGTCGACAGTTGGTTGCTGAGTCGGCACTGTTGAGGAAACTTTACTTTTTCACGCATGGCGTCGACGTCGCGAACACCGACGATGCTCGGTCGGACACCGCGCGCGACGACGACGACGACGACGACGACGATGTCGACGACGACGATGATGAGAGATAGGATGACGCGCCGCGCCGTCGGACCGGTCGGTGGCGTCGAGGATGACGACGAGCGTGAGAAGGGATTCGAGAAGACGAGGCTGGTGAGAGTATTCGCAGTGAGCGATGTGCACGTCGACCACGATGTGAACGCGGCGTGGGTGCGTGGGTTATCGTCGACTTCGGGACGACAAGGAAAAGATTGTGGTGTTCTTCGGTGTTGCGTCGTCGCGGGGGATGTGAGCGAGGATCTGGAAACGTTGACGCGAACGCTCGCGGATTTTCAACGCGGTTTCGATGAGGTGTTTTATACTTTTGGCAACCACGAATTGTGGTTGAACGCGGGGGATGAAGGGAAAGGGGACTCAAAGGAGAAGATTCAGAGAATATTTGACGCGTGTGAGGAAATCGGGGTGAGGACCAAGCCGACAAAGGTGGGGGACGACGTGTGGATAGTGCCAGTGCATGCGTATCATCATCGCGAATTTGACACCGAGCCCGACGTCGAGGAGCCGATTCCGCCAGTGGAGCAGATTATGAATGATTTTAGATTTAGCAAATGGAGGGATATGGATGATGGGACGGATCAAGTCGCGCGGTATTGCGACTCGTTGAATGACGACGGGTGGGATGAGTTTTTGGCCGAGGTCAAATTGGATGACCGCGTGGTGTCGTTTAGCCATTTCGTTCCTCGCATCGAGCTCTTGCCGGAGAAGCGCATGTTGTTTTACCCGAACCTTCCTAAAGCGTCGGGCTCAAACTTTCTCCGCGCGCGCGTGGATGCGCTAAAAGCTCGAGTCGACGACGGGAACATGACGCACGTCTTTGGCCACACGCACTTTGGATGGAACACGGAAATTGACGGCGTGAGATACATTCAGGCGGCGCTGGCGACACCGAGAGAGTGGTCGAAACGTCCTCGGAGCCTGGAGATTGGTAATTTCAACAGCAATACGTCCACCGAGCCGCTGTGCGTGTACGACGACGGGAGCTTCCCCGAGGATCAAGCGATGTGGAGTGCGTACTACGCAAAACACGAGAGAACTCCAGATTACGTCGAGCTCGCGCCGCACGCGAGAGAATTCGTTCATCGGCGATGGGGCGCCGGACGTCATCGAGGTCGGAATCGCGAACGAGACGAAGAAACGGCGCCTCTCCCTGGGGTGACGGGTAAAATAGCATAGGTGTAATTTAACAACAAGGAACGTCTGTTTGATTGCGTTTTACGCGACGACGGTGCGCGTCACCGCTCCGAGCGCGCGCTTGTGGCTCAAAACGATGTGCGCAAAGTAACCAAATCCAATCAGGTTGAGCATGGCGCACAATCGCATCGCCGATTGCGTCTTGAACGTCATCACAAACATCCAAAAAGCTGGAACGAGCATCGCAATCTTCTTATCCACGTTGTGCACCTCGTCGATATCGTGAAAGTACAGCAGCATGACTCCCAACATGGCTGTGGTGACGTACAACGTCCCAACACCGCGATCTGTAGTCGTCGTCCCATCCCGCGCCATAGCGCGTTGCCGTTCTCTCTTCAACTCTTCCCGCGTCGTCGTCAACTGTTCTCGCAGTCGCTCTCGCGCCCGCTCCTCCTCCGCCAATCGCACGCACGCCGCCTCGAACTTTTCCCGCTCCGTCGCGCTCACGCTCTTATACCCCTCAATCGCTTCTTCCGTCTTTCTTCTCAAATCTCGAAGAATCTCCGCGTCTTCCTTCACTTCTCTCGCGCACGCCAGCGCCAACGTCGGTTTCGTCGCCACGGCCCACAAGCCGGACATCATCGCGCGCACCTCCCCTTCATCGTCGTCACCGTCGCCGTCGCCATCCTTTGCCCGTCGCCGCAAAACCATCGCAGTCTCCCTCGCGCACGCCGCGCACAACCG
>Ga0182063_1480999_pt1 | contig 13924 bp, 9 predicted proteins | sample 101ome_6_FD_127782 | JGI IMG/M metagenome (GOLD analysis project Ga0182063, IMG submission 127782) | Metatranscriptome of coastal salt marsh microbial communities from the Groves Creek Marsh, Georgia, USA - 101409CT metaT (Metagenome... | ecosystem: Environmental > Aquatic > Marine > Intertidal... | reverse complement strand
GGTGGCTCTGAGCGAACGCTGTCCGAGGCACTGCTGGAGGAGCGGGCGCACGAGGCGGCGGCGTACGAGCCGTCGGCGATCGCCACGGGCGGTGCGCCGGAGCCGTTCAAAATTCACGAGCAAGATGGAGACGCGGAGGTGACGCTGACGCGTAAGTTTGGTGATAACGAGGAGGTGAGCGTCACGTTTTTCGCTCAAGAGGAGCCGTACGACGATGCGGATTTCGACGACGATTTTGACGACGAGGAAGACGAGTTGGAGGACGATGATCTCGACCTGGACGACGACGACGAGGGCATCGCCATCGATTTCAACGTAATTGTGAGCAAGGTGGACGGCTCCGCGCACTTGGATTTCGACTGCGTGACGGATGGAGAGATCATTGAAATCCGACACATCAGCTTTGAGTCGTACGACGAAGAGAATCCAATTTTAGGAACTAACTACTCCGGCCCCAACTTTGAAGACTTGGAGGAGACCATACAAGACAAGTTCCACGACTACCTCGAAGAGAGAGGTATCAACTCTGACTTAGCAAGCTTCATCGTTGAGTACCATCTCGACAAGGAACAGCGTGAGTACACCTCATGGCTGGAAAAAGTCTCAAAGTTTGTCAAGTGAGCGCGGCGTTAACGACGAGTTATACAAGCGTGCATCTGTAGTATTGCAACAGTCTAAACATCACTCAGCCTAAGATACCTGCGCTATCGTCGTACCAAAAATTTGGAACACGCGTTTCGACGTCTGCGCTTTGGCGTTTCGAACAATGTACTGCATGACGCACACATCAATCCAAGGCGCAGAATCTTCCACAGATTCGTGCGTCATGAGCTTTTTCATCATCTTGATCAAGCGCTCCCTATCGCTCGACGGCTTCGCCATGTTACTCGGGGTCACATTGTGGAAAAACTTTGCCGCTTCTTCGCCATCCAGGTACACGTCGACGCAATCGGTTGCGTCCACAAGCCGCAAGCAAACGGTGAACTCGTACTTCCCCTTTGCTCCCTTGACCGGTTGGCACATATCCACGATGTCTGGGCTAAATCCTCTAACGATGGCGCGCAACTTGTGCCGATTCGGTGGTTTGGAAAGCAACATTTCGCGAATGGTGCTGTATCGGATGTTTGGATGCTGCGTCACGGTGCACGATTTCACATGTCCGGAAGCGCCCCACATCGCCACTACATTCTGTTGCTTACGCAAATCATAGGCTTGCAAAAGCGCCGGCAACGGCGCCTTGTTACGGACGAAAGCTGTTTCCCGGCGCACGAAGCCTTGGAGCTGTCCTCGCACCACTTGCGTGTTCAGATTCCGAATCTTCACCCACTCTCCAGGTTGCGGAACTTCGTCATAGTCCACCTTTGAGCTGTGCATGAAAATCGGAAACGCCGATCCTATGAGAGGAATCGACTGATTGATTTCATCATCCGGGATGGCTTCCTGCCCTTTGCTATCAAATCCGCGCGGGTAAAATTGCCGCTTGTCTAATTCACTGTGTAATTGGAAATCCTTTGCGTCCATTCCGAGCTCGTCTCGCTGGTCCGACAGCGACGTCGTCATAGACGGTGGCAGAGGAGGCGCATCCGTACCGTCCCAAACCATCATGACGTAGGCCCCGTCAGAGTTTTCGACAAAGTGTGCGTCCAAAATCAAACAGTACAAATCGAAAAACTCCTCCTGCTTGATTTCGCAAATTCGTCTCTGCTTGTTGTGTTCGCCGCTAAAGCCGTATTCGTTCATAAACGGCATCGACTTGGCCTTCTTGGCGTACTTTCTCAACTGTCCCAACCGCTTCTCGTCCACGTCGGACATGTTCACCGAGCTCTGCGCATACGGCTCCGTGCTATCGTCGTCACCCCTAAACAAACACCACGACGTCTTCGAGTGTCCCATGTTCAACAGCGCCCCCGTCTTCGCAATAAACTGCGGTCGTCCGTTGTACATTTGCGCTTGCAACCTATGAATCCGAATCACATCCCCTTCCGCCGGTCTCGGCAACTCGTACGGGTTCTGATCAAAAAACGTAATCTGCACCCCACTCGGGATCGTATCCGGATCGTTCGCGTTGCCGTACTCGACGCTCTTGGTCGACGTCGTCTCGTCGTAAATCTTCAACGTCATCTTTGAGTCGCTTCCTCGCGTCTTACTCACCGCCGTCGGGTCACTCACGATGCCATACACGCTCTTGTACTGTCTCCCCCCGCTCGGGTCGCTCGCTCGCTCCCGCCACATCCCCGCGCACGTTTCGTAAGCTTCCGGCATCGCGTTCGGGGTTTACCAAATCGCGTCTTCAAACGAATGCGCAACAACGTTCAAAAAAACAACAGTGTCTCCTGGGACACACGCTCCCCCTTTCGCGCGTCCGACGCGACGCGGGCGCACCGCGCGAGGATTTGAAGAGAGTGAGACAAACTAGACGACCGACGACCGCGGTCGAGCCGACGCGCGCGCGTCTGTGTCGTCTACGGGTGTTCGGACGTCGAGTCAACCGCCCGAGAGTTCAACGCGCACGAAAAGCGTAACGGTTGGCAAAAAAACACCCCAGACGGCACAATTCAACGCGCGCGCGTCCTTCGCGCGTTCGGTCGGTCGCTCCGCTCCGCGCTGGATCGACGGCGCGGTGCGCGAGATCGAGAGGGCGAGGCGCGCGTTCGCGTCGGTCGCTCGTTCGATCGTTTCACGACCGTTCGACCGACCGACTGACCGACGGAGGAGGGATCATGAGTGCCGCTGATGAGGCCGCTGAAGCGGCTCGACGGTCGCGCGAACGACGGGAACGGGCGGAGAGCAGGTACTTGAGCGCGGAAGCAGAGGTGTTTCGGGACTTTGCCGGGACGGATGGATCGAGGTCTGGGGAAGAGGAAACGATGACGACGACGACGACGCCGACGACGAGAAACGCGCGCGCGGCGCCGACGAGCCCGAGCGGTTCCAAGGGGTCGACTGATTCGGGATTTCATTCGCCGCTGACTTCGCCGAGGGAGCTTACCGGGACGCCGTTGAGGCGACAGTGGAGTGATAGTGGATCTATGGGGCGAGTATCGAACGATGGGGGCGAGGGGACGGCGTCGGCGTCGGGACCGGATGAGACTGCGGGTTTGTCGCAGTCGGGAACGTTGAGGATAAAAGATTTGGACACTGGTAAGGAGTTTATTATGCGTAAATCAGAGGCGAGCGCTTTGCTCAGCGCGCATCACGCGAATAGGAAAATAGTTGAGGATGCTAGCACTGGATCGGCGTTGACGGTGAACGAATTTGGGAACGAGGCTGGGTTGGAGTCGAGCGCGCCAGAGGTGCCCGTGTATGCGCGAGGAGAAAAGTGGTTGCATGGGTTGAGGCATATTCAAACTCTGCGTGCGCAAGAAGGGGCGGTTTGGACACTAAAATTTAACCACGGTGGAGAGTACCTCGCCACAGCGGGGCAAGATCGCGTCATTCGAGTTTGGAAGACGCTGGCGCCGTCAAAGCACAGAGGAGAACAGCTCTTCGAACCGACGCCAATGCGAGCATACGTCGGACACCGGGGCGACATTCTCGATCTCTGCTGGTCCCACACGAATTGGCTCCTGTCGAGTTCGATGGATAAAACGGTTCGACTTTGGTACACCACCATGGCGGAGTGCTTGAGGATTTTTACGCATCAAGACTTTGTGACTTCTATTCAGTTCAACCCGAGGAACGACAAGTTTTTCATCTCGGGCTCGCTCGACGGCAAGCTCCGAATGTGGAACATTCCCGATTTGAAGGTGGTAGACTGGGTTGATATCGGAGAAATGGTGACGTCGTGTGCGTACTCACCCGAAGGTGAGAGCGTCGTCGTGGGAACGCACAAGGGAAACTGCCATTATTACGGCACGGAGAACTTCAAGTTTGAATATCAGCGTCAACTTCAGGTGAAGAATGCTCGAGGTCGCAAGGGTGTCGGTAGGAAGATAACCGGCATAGATTTCATGCCTGGAGACTCGAAAAAAATACTGGTGACGGCGAACGACAGCAGAATACGCCTGTATGATGACCGCTCAGCGGTGTCCTGCAAGTACAAGGGGCATCTGAACCAGAATGCGCAAATCAAGGCGACGTTTTCGCCTGACGGTGACTTCATAGTGAGCGGAAGCGAGCAGCCCGACGTCTTCTTGTGGAAGACGGAACCTAAAGAATCTCAATCGTGTGCTTGCGCAAGTGGTTCGACTCCGAAGCAACATAGTCATGAGAAGTTTTCGATAAAAGAGAGGCACGTCACGTCGGCGGTGTTTGCGCCAGAGAAACTTCGCGCCTCGCGAGCTTTCCCATTAGAAGAGTTAACTTCATCGCTAGGACTCATCATCGTGTCGGCTGGGTACTCTGGCCACATCGAGGTTTTCGAAAACTGTAGCGCAACGGCGCGTAAGGATTGATTAGCTATCTAATGTTCATTTCAATACATTAACAAGACGAGAAAGTCAACATCGTTCACGTCCAGCAGCTCCATAGTCAACATCGTCACTCTTGACGCCGCCTGAAGAGCGAAAACAATCCCCTTCTAGGCTTGACGACTTCTTCATCGCTCCAGTCTTCTTCGCCGTCGAGTCCTTCTTCAGCGAGTCTACTGAGCGTCTTCGCGAGTTGTGATTCTAAAAGTCCGTTGCGCTCGAGAAGCTGCTGCTTGACTTCGTTGGCGCTGTTGAGCTGTCGCGCCAAGGATTTCTTCTCAATTTCTAGCTCGCCTAATAAATCATTAATGGATGATAAAATCTTCAATTGTTCTTCGTCCACTGCAGTTGAATCGTGCGACTCCCTGACCATCTTTGCCTGTGCCTGCGCTTCCTGTTCCGCGGCAAAGCTTGATTTTTTGAGCCAGGCGCAGAGAAACGCGCCGTCGTCCCCAGCAAGATTTTCTAGCGTCTTCATCAATTCTGATCCGACAATTTTTTCTTTGAACATGGCTTGTTCTGCTCTGGTTGCTTCTAGCATGATTTCAGCATCCACCGCCCGCTGATTCGCCCGCTTTGCCTCTTGATCGAGCCGCGTGTTAGCCTCTTTCGTCTCTTCAAATTCTTGCAGACGTTCTTCGAGACCAACTACTTCCGCCGCGAGCGAACGCACTCGAGCGCTCGAGTCTCCATCGTCAGCGAGCGTGTCCGATTGGGGCCCGCGCTCTTGATACTTCATCCATAGCTCATCGAGCTCCCTCTGCGTCTGGGACAACTGCGCTCGCGTCTCGTTAAACCGCTGCGTGAGAGAATCATTCTCTGCGGCGAGTTCGTCCACCATGGCTTGCGATTTCTGCAACCCGCGCATTAAACCGAGCTTCTCCGTCGTCATCTCATCAATGACGTCTTGCAACATCGCAATCTCGCTCTGATCATCCTTCACCATTCGCGCGACGACGTTTCCAATCGCTCCATCCGTTCGAACGCAATCAATGATCGCATCCAACTCGGAGTTCGGCGCGAGCGGTTCAGCGGCATCCTTTTGATTATAGTCTTCACCGTGCGCCGAGTCTTCTTCTTCTTCTTCTTCTCGACCATCCACCACTCCACGTCCATACAAAGAATCAGACTCCACACCAATCGCGCGCATCACGCGTTCGTACTGTTCTCTCGCTCGATCCGACGATGTCGTCAAGTTCCCATCCTTCTCCACTTCCTCTTCCGTTTCGGCCGTCGAGCGCGGCGTCTCTACGACGCTCGCGTAATCATCCGCGAGCATCGAGTACGCGTTACTCACCTCTCCTCCACCGATACCATCTGAACCCATTTCCATGATTGCCGAATCCGAATCAATCTTCGACATACGCATTGCTCCGTCGTCTTTGTATTCGTCAATAAGAAGTCGTGTCGTCATCTGAGCTTCAGCTACTTCTCGAACTTCAACGCCAACATCCAAACGCGTCGTGCGCGCGTCATCCATCTTTGTATCTTTAGTAGAAACAACAGGCAAAGAAGAGGAAGAAGATATCGCCGTGATCGTGGTCGTCGTGACCGGCATCGTCGTCGTCGTGCTCGTCGTCGTAACCGGTGTCAGTGCGTCACCAGCACCATTCTTCGGTGCAGTTGACGTTTTCCTTGACGCTCTGAACGCTTCCAACCTCGCCTTGCCTCGTTTCGCCGCCGCGCTCGTCATCGACAGCGAAGAAAATTCTCCGTCGTCCCGGCTTTACCCGTCGAGAGGTCGTTCGGACGTCCGTCGGTCCGTCGTCGTGACGGTGTCAACCTCTGAAGATTTTTACTCGAGTTGAAAATGAAAAATGCAACTTCACGTCAGATTTGGACGCGAGGTCGATCCCACCATGATGGCTGATGGCGACCGAGGCGACGGCTCGACGCCGCCACCGGTGCTCACCGGTGTGGGGGGAGAAGAAGGAGGCCAACCGTCCGCGGCGACGGCGGAAAACCCGACGGGAAACCACCAAGAAACTAATCATGATGACGACGATCAATTGGTCACGATCGATGCGTCAAAGATACTCGTCGGTGGTGATGGCGGTGACTTTATCGCGCACACGCTATCGAACGCGAACGATGTGAATGCTGCCATCGGTCGCGTGCAAAAGCTCGGAGCGTTTCGATGTAACGACGACACGGCAGAGTGCGTGTTGGGGTTGCTGTCCGCGCTCGGGGTGAGGCGCGGGGAGGCGTACGCAGAGACGTTGAGAAGAGCGGTGGATGAGTTGGTGAAACGAACGCCGACATTGGCGCAAGGGTCGTTGTGGTCGTTGTTAGACGCGTCGTTTCCGTACATTGGGATTGAAGAGTTGAAGATTGTCCCGTTGACGGTGTTCAAACACATGTCGCCGGTGCCGAGTTCATACTTGAAGCAGGTGAGCAGAGAAATGAGTATTTTTCGACAGTTGCCGACCGGGGTGCAGCGGCAGTGTTGGGCCTTGGATGTGCAATTGTTGAGAAGACACGCGTCGCCGTCAATTGTGGCGTACGGGGAAGAGTTGGAGACGATGCGCGCGAATATGGATCAAGACATGACGTTGACGCCGTTGAACATGGATGACGATTGGTCGCCGTTTGAAGGAGGAGGAGCTGCGAAAAAGACGAAGAAGACGACGCAGAGCGGCGAACCGTCAAGCCGAATAGAAATGCGCAAGGCGAGCGCGAGTGTGAATCGATTGAAGAAGATTGTCGGGAAGAATAGGAATTTGTACGTAGAGGTGATTCGTCTGTGTCGCGCGCAGTTTGAAAACACTGGGGACGATTCGGTGTGCTCGCTTCGATCTCAATTGTTGATGGCGCTGCATGATGAAGGAGAGACGGATTTGTGTGCGGCAGACAAGTGTCATCGCTTGGCGTGGTTGATGGATGCGTGCATTCGAGATCGGTACTTGGATGGGAGACGTTTGCACGAGATGGGCAGCATTCTGGAGAATGCGGTGGGTAAGATGAACGCCAAGCCCAAGGGTAAGGCGGCGAAGGTTCCAAAGCCGACCAGGTTTCGTCTCGTCGGTCTCGGGGTGGCGTCGAAGAAGGATGGCAACGAAAGCGACGACGGGGGTAGTATCAGTCGCGTGCACGGCGTGCAAGAGAAGGATGATACGCAAGAGCAAGTGACGGGTGACATGGGGATGATTTTGCAAGACCCCCCGGTGTTGCACTTGCTTCTTCACGAAACGATTCGCACCTTGGAGGCAGTGATTGAGGCGGAACGAGTTCCAAAGAAGGAGCAGCGTCTGCACGATTTGACGCGCTTCATCTGTCTCGGACTGACATCTCAGGCTTGTCTGCGCGAGAACGTCAATTACATTCCGGCGACACCGAAAGAAATCATCGATGATTTTTACCCTATCCTCGGCGATCTCATGTTGAACGCCATGCTTCGCGAGAGCGACGATGACATGGAGACAGGAGATGACGCAGACGCCGTGACGGATTTGACTCAGGACGTGAGAGACAAGCTCAAGGGATTACTTTCTTGGTCGCCTGCGGCGCGAAAAATCACCCTCACGTACAGTCTCATTTGTTTGCAGAGAGAAAATATCAAGACTGCGACCGAGGTGCTCGAGGTGGCGGCTGAAGTACTCATAGACACCGCAATCATTCATGAGGGCGCGTTCGCCGTGACTCTGGCAAGACGTATTTCTGTGCTTCTCTCTGAGAAGAAGATTTCGACGGACAGCGCGCTCTGGAAGCATGCTGTCGAGGACATCCTGGTGCGAGCGACTGTGGCGAGCCTTGAAGCGCACGCGGCTGTTCTGCGTCTGTTACTGGATGCCGCGAGTAGTCTCAGCGCAGAATCTTTGGCGAGCGCCGTTGAAGCTACGCTCGTGAACACGAAGAAGAGCCGCAAGCAGCAAAAGAAACGAGCAAAGCGGATTGTCTACGAGTACGAACCGTTGTCGGACGATAAACACGCGAGGAATGGCAGCACGAACAACTTTGGTGACGCTGCGAACGTCGATAGTATCGATGGATCGGGTCCGGTGAGTCTTGACGCCATTCGATCGACGTACCTGCTCTTCACCACGCGCGAAGCGAAAAAGTTGAATGAAACCACAGCGCCAATCCTTTTTGACTACGTCAACAAAAGAGCCAAACGCGATAAGGATACCAAGGATGGCGACGACGGTGCCGGGGCGGAGGGATACTTTGACGACGAAGGCGATGACGGCGGTTCTCTCATGGAATTTGGCCTCGCGCGAGACGCCAAATCTCCCAGCGTCATTCGCGACTCTCCTTTGATGTCGCCTAGATAACACACACAGCAACTGTACAATACTTAGGCATGAAATTTTAATACACACTACGCTACACAAGTGAATCCAACTGACTTTGAATCTTTTCAATCTTGCCGAAAAAGTCAATCAAGCTCGCACGGTCGAACTCGACGTTGACGGTTTCGACAGTCGGTTTACCACACGGATTCTGTTTACTAAGTTCTAAGTCCAACCCAGCGACGAGCTCTTGTTTCGATCCAGTCAAAGGCAATCTCAGCTCCCACTGCAAGTCCGTCAACACTTCCGGCGCGCCAAACGGCATCGATCGCACCGCTTTCGCCGCTCGCTCGCCCTCCGCCTTCCAAACGCCGCCCGCAGCGCTCGCCAGCAAAGCGCTTGATCCATTCTCCACGAGCGTCTTCACCAGCTCTTCCCCCGTCAAACTCTTTGCGACAGCAAACATGAATACATCCCTCGCCGACACGCTCGCGCGCTCGCATTCGCTCACCGTGACGCCGAACGTCGCGCGAATGTGTGCGAGCTCATCGTGTTCGTGTTCAAATCTGTTTGGAAGCGCGGCGGCTGCGGGCGTGAGGATTCTGTCGATGCACTGTCGCTCATTCTTCGACGCGAGCGCGTCGAGTACTGCTATCGCGCGACAGAGTTTGTTTGACATCTAGGTCGCGACGAACGGGCGCGCGCTTTCGACTGAGGAGAACTCATTTGATTTTGTTGGATTGTTCAACAAATTGTTCAATCCAGGGAAAATGAAAATCCGCCAGTGTACACTGGCTGTACACTGGCTGTACACGTATCTTTCGTTATGGGTACCACCTTTTCTGGATGCATGTTTAAAATTTGTGTACGTACGGTACGCATTTCGGTGTAAAACAAATGAAGAGTCTAAAAGAGTGACTAGAGCGCGAGAGCGTCGTCATCAATCTCGTCACTGTCGTCGATGTCGGCGTCGTCGGCAAAATTGGAGAAAAATTCATCCGGCATGTTTTCATCGTCATCGTCGTCATCATATCGATGTTCTCGGCGCAGAGCGTTCAAATGTTCTCTTCTCTCGAGAATTTCGCCGAAAGTTCGCAGTTCCTCTTCCGTACTGTACACTGGCTGCAGAAGATCGCTACGAGACAGGATCCCGACGAGTCGGTTGCGGTCGTCGCACACCGGGAGTCGCCAGCATTTGTTCGCCAGCATTTGAGTCAAAGCACTGGCGACGTTGCAATGACTCCTGACTGTGTACACCGGTGTCGTCATGTAATCCTTCACTTTCGATCCCGTGGTGGCTTTATTCAAGTCTTTATGAGATACAATGCCGATGACGCGCATGTCCGGGTCAACAACGGGTAAACCAGAGAAGCGTACAAATTGTTGGTGCAAGACGGGGTCCGTCTTCAATTCCATGTCTGGCCGCAGGAAAGTGACGTCTTCACTCATGTAATCACTCACCACCGCTGTGAAAGGATCTTCGACGGCGAGCGTCAGGCGATCCATGTCCTCCGAGCCCCCAGTTTTGCGATGTCTTTGCTGAGCGGTCACAGTCACATGGCGTCGTCCGAACTGCGTCGATCGAGATCTTTGACGGAACGCGGCGGCCGTCGAGGGAACATTGCGTGCGATGACCGTGCGCGGCTGGATGAGCATCGATTGGATGTGAGAGTTTGAAAATGAGTGCAAGCCGTGTTGTGTGGTGTTTGGTCCTGTATTACACATTGGACACATTGGATGCGTTGGTAACTATAAATGAGAAGTTATCGGTCCTTCTTGAGACGCGCGAAAATTGCGCTCGTCGCGAGAGCGATACCGGATAAATAAGCCACAGAGTACAGCGCTTCTCCGCGAGTTTCAAACGAAGGCACGAAGATCCGTTTGAGAATGGATCGCTGCGGCTTCAAGACGACGGTCACAGATGTGTTCAATGACATCACGTCCTTCAAATGATCTCGCACGAGCGTCGGCGAAAGCGCATCGATGACTTCGTTTCTAATCTCTTCAGTCATCTGATACAGCGAATCAATGTCCTCGTCCAGAAGAGACTTTCTAACGAGACGAGACTTGTAGAGTTCCGTGATGTATTCTCGCCAAAATGAGTTTTCCTGTCTGCTCACCTCAAAGTCACGAATTTCGCACTCTCTGACCGCGTTCACTTCCTCTTCCGTCGGGCCGTGCTCACGCAGAACTTTGACCACGTCGCGCGCGTGTCGTGCGAGATGAGCTCCGCGATCGGGAGCGCACGAGAATCCCACCATAATGTCGCCGCAGTACGTCGGCCCGCAGACATCTGGTTCTTGAAAGCCAAAACTGGCACTCGCATGACACGTGTAAATTTCACCATACTCGAAACGCAGGAGCGCCAGCAACCGCTTCTCGATGATCGACGCCGTCATGATTGTCTTGAACTTCGCTATCGTGAGTAGCCTGCCTCCTTCGAGAGAAATCTGTCCACCGTGGTCTGGGTTTGGAATGCGCACCGGAAACGTGATCGAAGCCTTTGACATCGGATCGGACATGTGCGCACGAACCGTTCTCTTGATTTCACGCGTTGGAAACTTGAGCGGAAACGGCGTCAGACCTCGTTCACGCGTGGCTATACCGGCGAAGACCTCGTTGATGACGGATGGATTGGCGCGTGGAATGGATCCGAGATACTTCTCCACGAGCGACATGAACGTCTGCGTCTCTATGGCTCCCACAAACACAAGAGTAAACTCTGACGGGTCGAGGAAGCAAGTGTGAAAGAACTCACAAGCCTTGGCACTGTCCATCTTTCTCAACGATTTCACAGTGATGCGCTGGCTGTGATACGATTTACCGTACACGAGCGAGCGGACGACTTCGCTATAATTGCTCTCTGGATCTCGAGACTGATTCTTGATTTTCTCTTCTTGCATCAACATCAGCGTCTCCAACACCTCCGGATCGTTCGTAGTCCCGACATTGTGAGTAAACAATAAATGGATGCACTGCAGAGCCGTCTCGATATCGACAGGAGATGTTTCCCCTTCGATGTTTCTACGGTACATGCTCACGTTTGCGGCGACGTCAGTTCTCAATCCGGCTAAGATTCCGTCGTAAATATCTGGACGATGACCATAAATACCCAACTCTCCAGCCACCATATTAGCACACATTGCATGGATGTACTCTCCTTCACTCACTTCCGAAAGCCCCCCTCGCGCGCATCCTCTCAAGAGAACCTGATCGTCTAGAAAGTCTGTCACTTTGATGCCGATGCGCATGCCGTTGCTGAGCGTAATTTCATGCATCTCCAGAGCTGGCAAATGTCTAGAAGCAATCACAGTTCCAGGTTTGAGGGAGCTCGCGTCCATGAGAACCTCGGGAATATTAAACACTTCGCTTTCATCGATAGACCCCTCGAATTCTTCAATTCTAACCTGTTCAATGGCGCTGCATAAGTCGGCTTCAGAAGTGTACTTGCGTCCTTCTTGTACGCGAATGACACACGAATTCCGAACGCTCAACTGCGTCGCGAACGCGAGTACATCTTCCTGAGACACTCGCTCAATGCACGCTTTCGCGAGAACCGCCTCATCTTCGGCGCCGATGACTAAATCACCGCGCAAAAAGTGACAGACGAGCTCGTCACGTACGGATTCGCAGTACGTTTGCTCGCGCTCCGCGTACAGCTGTTCCGTATCTGCCAACATGTTCGCCTTTGCAATCTTGAGCTCTTGCTCGGAGATGCCGTGCAATCTAATGCGAGCGAGCTCGCGCAACACTGCAGTCAAGGCTTCGACTGCCCTGCTTTCTGCACACGCCGCCTGCACGCTGAGCAGAGTTGTCGTTCTGGTGGCGTCCTCGATGAATCCGCCGGCGTTGAAAAATGGCGGTTTCGGTTGACGCATAATTCTGTAAAGCCTGTTGTCCAACGCCGTCTTGTAAACATCCTCGACGGTTTTTAAGTAGTACCCTCTCGGAGTATCCACCGGAATCGAAGCGTACTTGAACGTCACCGTCACCGCCGTCTGTTTCAACTCTCTATCAACGTGCGCCACAACGCGAGGCTCTGTGTGCGTTGACAGCGGTGGCCGCAACACTTCGGGGTTAATTTTCGGCTGCCCTGGCTTGGGAGTCAGATGCGAAAACGTGTTCTTAATCAAGTCCACGACGCCGTCTAAATCAGAGAAATCACCCACCGCCACGACAGCCATGCGCTCTGGGCGATACCACTTTGCGTAAAAATTTCTCAACACTTGTGGATCCGCTTCCCGAATCACGTTCTCGAGACCAATCGGAGACCGCTCCGCGTAGAGCGAACCCTCCATAAGCGTCTTCCAATACGCCTCCGCCGCTCGTCCACGCGCATCTCGCCCTAGTCGCCACTCTTCTAGCACCGAACCTCTCTCGCAGTCCACGTCCTCGTCGGATATCCGCACTCCGCTCGCGAATTCGCTCAAAATATGCATAGAAGTCGCCAACACCTCTGGTTTATCGATCGGCACCGTCAATTCGTAGACCGTCTCATCCATCGATGTGTACGCATTCTGACACGCCCCGAACTCCGCCCCGATCGATTCCAAAAAGTCTACAATGGCAAAGTGTTCGTACCGCTCTGTGCACCGAAACGCCAAGTGTTCCACCACGTGCGCCACCCCTCGTTCCTCCTCCTCCTCCGCGATCGACCCAACATCCACACACAACGCCAACGCCGCGTGATCTTTCGGTTTCTGACTCTCCGCAACGTAATACGCCATCCCATTACCCAACCGTCCGTGTCTCACCCTTCCCGCCGGTCCGATCGCCAACGCCTTGTTCGCGTTTCCGTGGTCTCGCACGTCGTACGGAAACTTCTCCCCGATCGCCCGTCTCAACGATTCCTTATCGCTCTTACGCCTCGCGTGCGCCGCCGTGGATTCTCCCGTCACCGACCCGCCCGTCGTCGTCGTCGTCGTCGTTCCGAGCGTTCCGTTCGACGTCGTTCCGTCCTCACCATCCGTCGTGCGTCCACCCGCCGATGAACCAACGCTATTCACCGTCATCGTCGACGAGCGCGCGCGCGTCAATCCATCCCCCGTCGTCCCCGCCGACCCCCCGTCGCTCCCGTCGGCGCCGTTTCGCGACTCGGGTCGGTTCGTTTCCGTCGTCATTCAGGGTTCGGACGCGCGCGTCGGTGTGCGGGTCGACCGACTGACTGACGACTGCGGCAGTCACTCATCACTCGTGCGTGCACGCATCCACTCACTCATCGACTGATCGACGTCAAAAGAGCGCGCGCGCGCACCGACGACGATGCCTTGGACGCCGACGCTTTCG
>Ga0182063_1367881_pt1 | contig 14199 bp, 6 predicted proteins | sample 101ome_6_FD_127782 | JGI IMG/M metagenome (GOLD analysis project Ga0182063, IMG submission 127782) | Metatranscriptome of coastal salt marsh microbial communities from the Groves Creek Marsh, Georgia, USA - 101409CT metaT (Metagenome... | ecosystem: Environmental > Aquatic > Marine > Intertidal... | reverse complement strand
GGTTGAGCGTGTTTTACGGGACGCAGACGGGGACGAGCGAGAGGTGCGCGAGAGAGGTGGTGGCGCACGCGCGGGCGGGGTACGGCGACGCCGTGGCGGCGCGCGCGGTGGATTTGGAAACGATCGATGGCGTCGGAGCGGAGGATGCGATGTTGGAGGAGACTGGATGCGCAGTGTTCTTGCAGTCGACGTACGGGGACGGGGAACCGACGGATACGAGCGCGGATTTCGTGTATTGGGCGCGAGACGCGGCGAGCGACGGACGCATGCCAGACTTGCTGGAAAGTTTAACCTTTAGCGTCTTTGGCTTGGGTAACAGATGTTACGAACAGTTTAACGCAGCGGCGAAGATGGTTCACAAGGCGTTGGTCGAGTTGGGGGCTCAGCCTCTGCTCAAGCTTCACCTCGGGGACGACGACCAGTGCTTGGAGCAGGATTTTGAAAATTGGATTGAAGCCTTCTGGCCGGCGTTTGAAACCAAGTTTGGTTTGCATTCGGACGGCGCGGACGAAGAGTTGCCGCACTACGAGGTCGTTGTGATGGAAGGCGCCGAGGGTGAGCGCGCGGCGGCGAGCCAAGCGTCAAAGTTTGAGAAGGAGCACTCTGGGGCAAAGCTCGTCGCCACGGCGGCGAACCCGTACCTTGCCAAAGTCAAGGTTGTCCGCGAACTCTTCTCTTCGGATGCGGACAGAAGCTGCGTGCACGTCGAGTTTGATCTCACTGATTCGAGTGTTCACTACAAGACGGGTGATCATTTGGGCGTGTTTGCTGAAAATAGCAAGGACATTACCAAGCGCGTCGCAAAGGTCCTCAAGTGCGACGTCAAGCAAGTGTTCCGTCTGCGCAAGCCTGACAACGCTCCGGCGTCTTTGGCAGAGCCTTTCGCCACGCCGATGACTGTCGGCGATGCTTTGGCGCGATATGCCGACGTCTTGACGCCGCCGCGCAAGCAAGCACTCGCTGCTCTCGCTTCGGTAGCGACGGGTAAGGAGGCGGATAAACTCGCATTTTTGGCGTCTCCGGCGGGTAAGGATGAGTTTGCAAAGTACATCACCAAGCCTCATCGTTCTCTGTTGGAAGTGATGGAGGATTATTCCAGCGCGGTGCCAGATCTTGGGCTCTTTTTCGGCGCGATTGCGCCGCGACTCGCCCCGAGATACTACAGCATCAGCTCCAGTCCGGCGATTGACAAGAATGTCGTCACCGCGACGGTGGCAGTCGTTAAGGAACAGGTTGCCACTGGACGCGTGCACGAAGGCGTCGCGAGTACCTTCCTTCAGCGCGCTGTCGAAGGGCAACGCATTCCGGTGTTTGTCCGCACGAGTACCTTCAGGTTACCTGAGAACCCCGAGGCTCCCGTCATTATGATTGGTCCGGGCACTGGTTACGCTCCGTACAGAGGCTTTTTGCAAGAGCGCACCGCCCTTAAAGCGTCCGGTGCCACTCTCGGACCAGCGCTTCTCTTTTTCGGCTGTCGCAACAAGTCGAAGGATTTCATCTATGAGGATGAAATGAAAACCGCTTTGCGCGATGGCGTCATTACTGATCTTCAGGTTGCATTTAGCCGCGATGGTCCAAAAAAGGTGTACGTTCAGGATAAAATAATCGAGCAAGCGTCCGCAGTCTATCCCATCGTCAAGGGCACGGTGGGCAAGAATGAAGGCGCCGTGTACATTTGCGGTGACGCCAAAAACATGGCGAAGGATGTTAACAAGGCTCTCTTGAGCGTGTTGATGCGCGAAGGCGACTACGCCGCTCACGAAGCTGAGGAAATTTTACGCCGACTCAAAGCAGAGTTTAGATATCATCAAGATGTTTGGTAATTTAAATGCAATTTATAGTCGTAACTTACACTGTACACGTCATTTCGGCGTGTACTCGACTCCATCGATGAGCGCGAATCTCCCCTTTGCTCGAGGAAACACAAAGTCGTCACCCTGCCAAGGCCAGCCGCCAAATTGTGTACGGCGGTACTCAGAAAAACAGTTTTGAATTTCTTCGCGAGTGTTCATGACGAATGGTCCGTGTTGCGCCACCGGCTCGCCGATGGGTTTGCCTTGCAAAACCAACACAATAATCTCTGCGTCAGAAGGGTTCTTGAGCGAAATTTCATGCGACGCGTCGACATCGAGGACGGCTTTTCTGTCGAGGAGCTGGCCGTCCACGACGACCGATTCACCTTCAACAAAATACAAAGACCGGTTCGTACCCTTACCACCACGCGCCGGATTGAGTGTGAAAGAAGCACCAGCTTTCATTTTGATCAAGTAAACACCCACATCGTTTTCCTCCTTGGCGGCCCAAGAGTTTGGCGTCGGCTTTAAGCTTCGAACGCCATCGTATTCACCAGTCCAAACAGTTAATTGAGCGCCTTCCCCGTAATCCTTACGTCGAACGTCTTCGTTCCAATGCATGACAAACGCAGGTTCAACCATTTTGTCTTTACTCGGCAAGTTGAGCCAGATTTGAAACAGCTGCAGTGTGTTTGCGTCGTCAGATTTGACGAGCGGAAACATTTCGCTGTGCTGAATGCCCCGGCCCGCCGTCATGTGTTGCAAATCCCCAGCCGAGTAGCGACCGGCGTTGCCGAGACTATCGGTGTGATCTATTGTACCCTCCATCACCGCGGTGATTGTTTCGAAACCTACATGTGGATGCGCCGGGAAGCCAGGGACTCTAGTGCCGTGGTAGAAGCGCCAAGGCTTGTCCCCACTAAAGTCAGCGCCGTTTCCGCGTCCCGGCGCTTGCATCTTCTCGTCTCCTTCGGGGTACATGTCGCGGTGATACACGCAAAATAGGAACGGATCCTGTGTAGCCATCGGCGCGGGAATGTTCACCGCGTGGGCGCGAAGGATTGAAGAAGACGTCGAAGACGACATGATTCTTAGGTGCCCTCTAGTCACAAAGTGATTCCGCTGTCGTCCGCAGGACGAAGGAATGCGAACGTGTGCGAACGCTCGGCGCATAAACCGATCGCGCGAGCGAAGTCTAAGACAGCTAGCGCGTCGCGCGTCAACGATTGGAGTCGAGTCAAGTTGTGTGCCGCAGATGAATTGACTAACACGCGAGCGCACTTTTTGCACTTTTCTACAGTTAAGCTTTCTGTACATACACCTAGGCCCGATCGCAGATGTCAGGTCGCCCTCTAAGTTCTAAATCAAGGCTGAATGCGTCTGCGAACGCGTTCAGCAGCGCTACCCGTGCGCGCAGTAATAATTCATCGTCTGCGCTGTCCGTCTCGCGGTTGCTGGCGGCGGACATTGACGCGCTCGACGCGCTACTAATCAATCCAGATTCTCCCCTCAGCATCTGCGCGACGCTCCCGACTGGTCTATCGTCTATTCCACAAGGCACAATATTTGCGAAATGCGCGAGATTTGGGCAGACGTTAAGCGCCATACCGTGGTATGTGACCCAACGCCTCGCGCGCACACCGATGGCAGCCAACTTGTGCCCGTCACACCAAGCCCCAGTCAAACCTTCTACCCGGCCACATTTCTCCTCATCCAATCCCAGAGCAACTGACGCTTGCAGCGCAACCGTCTCGAGCGTCCGCATGTACCAATGTAGATCCATCTCGTGAGGTTGCCTCGACAGGTTGAGAATCGGATAAAGCACCAACTGTCCAGGGCCGTGATACGTTGCCTCACCGCCTCGCTCGCATCTACGCAAGGCAAACCCAGCCGGCGGGCGCTCCGGGCTAAACTTCAAGTGATGCTCCGCCGAACCCGTCCCAAGCGTGATTGTCGGCGGGTGTTGCAACAGTATCGCGACGTCCGTCGAAGTCTCTCCGCATGCCAACGCGCGAGTGAGAAACGCCTTTTGCCAATCCCACGCTTCGTCGTACGGCGTTAATCGATCGCTTACGTCGTACACAATGCACGTACGCTTCTCTATTGTCCCTTCCGAGCGCACTGCCGCCGTCTGCGCTCCCTCCCTCGCCCGTCCGCGCGAGCGAACTCTGCGCCAGCACTTTTTACCTAAAGCTTCGCGCGACTCCCTGTTGCCGCGCGTCACCGCCGCGAATCGCGACGAAGACGAAGCCGACGATGCACGCGCGTGCGACATTCGTCGTTATCCGTCGACGTTAATGCGCTGACGAACGGCTGCCGTCCTTGACGCGCGTTTGCGCGCGCGGCACTCTGAAGACAAAACTCCAGTGTGCGTCGCGCAGACCAACGAACATTCGCGACGAATGGCGCCCAAAGCTAAGCGTGCACGGCGCAAATCAAACGCAGACGGCGCAACGGATGGACGCAGAACGGGTGGGGAGTCCACGAGCGGCGGGAGCGGGGCGAAAATCGCGGAAGGGATGGTTGATGAGACGCTCGACGTCACGTGTGAAGTGACTCGAGAGAATCCGTTTTGCGTCCACGGGGCTTGCGTGTTGCGCTGTCTCTCGGGTGAGGTGGACGTGCACGGGTTCGTCGTTCGAGCGGGGTCATCGAGTGACGTCGTAATTCGTTCGTCGGCGAAAGTCGCGAGTGTGGTGACGATTGAGACGGCGTGCGAAGGCGGAGCGTCGGTGCGGCTTCGAGCGGTGGACGGCATTTCGTCGTTCTCCATAGCCGAGGCGGGCAAGGCGCAGCGAGAGTTTGGATGGTTGCCGACGATGATTTCGCCGCAGTGGAAGATAGTCTCTGAGTCGGTGGTCCACGCGATTTGTACGGGAGGTACCGGTCCCGTCGTGGCTTGTTTGGGACCGAAGGGTGTCGGTAAAAGTACGTTGTCGAGACACATGGCAAACGGTATTCTGAGTAAACTCGGCGCAGTAGCCTGGTTAGATTTGGATTGCGGCCAGCCCGAACTCACGGCTCCTGGAATGGTGTCGCTCACGATTTTACGCGTGCCTTTACTCGGTCCTCCTCAGTTGCATCAGGCGAGCGGAGCGGAATTTCCAGGCGCGCCATCCGTTCCCATCTGTTCGAGTTTCATCGGGGATACGTCACCTCAGAGCGACCCAGATGCGTACGTTGCTGGAGCTATTCGTTGTTTCGATGCTTGGAAGGAATTGGGCGTGGATAAACCGCCACTCGTCGTCAATACCAGCGGCTGGGTGAAGGGTCTTGGACTGGAGTTGACGGATGAGATTCTGCGAGAGATAGGAGAGCAGGCGGGCCAGTGTTTCGCTGTGAACATAAGGTCGCACGTAGCAAGCCGTAACGCACCCGATGTCAAGTGGTTCAGAACTGAACTATCTATCGCTCCGCGTGTCTACGAAGTTCCTGCAGGACTTGGAACGGCGTTGAAAGGGCACGACGCTGATGGGGACGACACGAGTGTCGACACGTTTGATACGGTAGAGGGTGCTTCTGCCAAGTCTGTCACTAAACGCTCGGCTAGTGATTCGCGTGCGTTGGCGTGGTTAGCGTGGTCGCGTCAGACGGTGGCGATATGCAACGATGTTCCGACAGCAGGCGAATTGAAGATTGATGACTTGGGTGAAAACGAGGCGTTTAATGCGACGGCGGGGGATCTCATGGCGGCTCGGCCTTGGCGCGTGTCTTTTGATGACGTCGTCGTGCACACCATACATGCTCAACTCAAACCTAGAGAGACGCTCATGGCTTTGAACGGTGCACTGGTCGGTCTGCTTAAAGGGCAGCAGCGTGAGAACGATAGAGGAAACGCGGAATGTGTCGGATTAGGCATTGTGCGGGGTGTCGATTACGAAAAGCGTTATATTTACATTCTGACACCCGTCGCGCGAGACAAACTGAAATTCGTCGAAACTATTGCGTTGGGAAAGCTCGAGTTCCCTCCCAAACTACTCGGCGCTGCCGGCGAATATCCTTACATGCAAGTCGGTTCCATCGCAAACGAGGGGAGCGGCAGCAAGGCGATCAAAAGTAGAAGTAACATTCTTCGTCAGAACACGGCGTCCAGACGTTGATCGATGCGTTAGTCAAGTACAAGTGGTGTGTGTAAATATTTCAACAGTAGGTCCATTAGTCTAGATGTTCTCGTCAGCCGGGATCTTCTCGAGTTCCGTGGCATCAACCAATCTTGGCGCTCCTTGCGCAAATAAATGGCATAAGCGAACGAGAGAGGCGTATGTGTTTTCGTTTTCGGCGCTCGATTCGAGTGTGACGCGCAATATGTTCTCTGCCAGTTTCGCACCTTCTTCTGGATGGAAGCCAGCGTACAGTTCCACCGCGACTGCATTGGGAAACATGACGCGCAAAATTTCCACGCATTGTATCTTTGACTCCGCGACCAGTAGACGTTCCGACAATACCATTGTGAAGCTGGAACTACTTTTCAAATCAGAAACAACTTTTTCACTAATCTGCGTGCCGAGAAGTGACCCAGCTAATCCGATCGCGGTCTCTCGGAGTTGAACGTCATCGTTATGGGTAAGGTGCTCAATCGCATTGCGCAACTGATTATCTGCGCACAACGACTGCAACGATGCACGCGGCGGGGTCACAGGCTTCTCTTTGGACTCTGGCGTCTTGTGAACTAGAGCTTCAATCACCGACGACAACAGAACTATGCAGTGCATTCTGAATGTTACGTTCTCTTTCGAGGTTGCCACCTTCATGAGCCAGGACGTAACAAAGCTGGGCATCGTGCCTTGCTGCGCACAAGCGCCCAAGGTAGAGCCATTGAATAAGAATTCGTATTTGCCGAAAGGGGCCATGAGATGCTTTGTCTTTGCCACATCTTGAAGAGAAGAAACCCATATTGGCGAGTCCGTCGCTCCCGGTATCGTCTGTGCGGTCGTGTCAAAGAAAGTCTCCAACGTATGTGAATGCGCAGGTTTCGTTGCCGTGGCAGTAGTAGCAGTGGTTTTACGCTTCTTGGCCGCTGTTCTCGTGGAATCGACGGCGGTTCGAAGTGCATCAGCATCATCGGCAGTCATATCCACGCTATTAAGCGCATCAACCGTGATGATCCACTTGTTATTCAGACGAGTAGCGACTTCTTGAATTTTGCGCTTCACAGCTGCCTGACTGAGTCCAGCGACCCTGGATGATGCGTCTTCTACGAATGTCCCAGCGGCTTTGTTTATGGTCAAACTGGGATGACGCAGGAGAAACTCGATCAATTCTCGAAGCTGCGTGTTCACGAGATCATCTTTCGTCATTTTGTGAGAACTCTTGTTCGTCGATTTGGTCTGGGCGTCGTTCTGCGCTGTCGCACTCGTCCGTGAGGTGCTCGCATCGAGAGAAATGCGCACATGCGCCGCAAAGGGAGTCATGCCAGTGAACACACCAAGCAAACTCGCGTCTGGTTCTTCTGCATCGGAAGTTCTTGGTTCAAGGCGAGAGATGATAAGAGGCGTTTGTTGTCTCTTTGCCTTATTTGTCAACATCGCGATCGTACTCCGCTGACGCGCAGTTCTTTCATCGTCTCCAATGCACGCAGGATCGAATGTCGCAAAATCTATCATCTCCACGTCTTCGTTTGCTATGAATCCGTCATCTTCTTCCCCACCTAATTCATCGTCATCGTCATCGTCATCGTCGGCGTCAGACAAACTTTCACCAGGTCCAGCATCTTCCCACTCCTCCGCCGAGTCGTAATCGTAGTCAACGTCCGCCTCTTTCGCAAACGGTCTTCTAGCAGTCACGACTACCGGTTTAGATGGTCTATTTGGAAACGTACCAGTGCCCCAAAAAGCGGGTCTTTCGTACTCGGCTCCATCGATATCGTACAATCGTCGGCGTCTCGCACATCCACCATCTACGTAGTCACCGCGCTTGCGCTTTCGTGATATGTTGAAACACAGAACGGCAACACCGTCTTTGTCTGCATTTACCCTCCGCTCTCCCCAGCGAGTAGCGAAACGACGTTTGTCCTGCTTCCATCGAGCTAAAAGCTCGACGCGTATGTTGTCAATGTCTTCGTCATGCTTATCTGACTTAATGATCGAGTCCAGTTTATCTCTAAGGGCATCTGAAATCGCTGGAGTATTCACACTAGGTGACTTAACAGGCCTAGCCTTTGGCTTCGGCGTGAAAAACTTGGCGAATGCGTTTGCCTGCTTTGCCTTTAATATTTCAGCCTTGGCTTGCTCAGCTTCCTTCTCTGCCAACTCTGCTGCTTTCGCAGCTTCCTTTTCAGCTTTGATCGCATCCCTCTCCGCTTGTGCCGCCTGTTTCGCAGCTTCTTTTTCCGCCTTTATGCGTTCTCTTTCGTTTCGTTCAGCTTCCTTCTCCGCTAACAACTTGGCCTTGGCCGCTTCCTTCTCGGTGAGCAACTTTTGCCTCTCGGCTTCCTTTTCACTCCTCACTCGCTCCTTCTCAGCTTCCTTCTCTACACGCGCCCGTTCCTTCTCCGCCTCCTTCTCTGCACGCACCCGTTCCCTTTCCGCCTCTTTCTCTGCACGCACCCGTTCCTTCGCTGCGCGCACCGCTTCCTTCAAGCGTTCCTTTTCTGCCTTTTGCTCTTCTCGAGCGATGCGCGCGCGTTCCTTATCCGCCTCCTTTGCCTGTCTCAACCGTTCGCGTTCTGCCGTTTTCGCCGCTTTATCGGCTCTCGACGTCTTTGCCTCTGTTGCCTTCGTCGTCGTCGGTTCAGAGACGTGCGCGATAACCATATCATCGGCGCCACCCACATCACCCACTCTAAGAACATCAACAGCTTCACGTACCATTCCATTCACGCGTCGCGTCGCGTTGGGCGACGACACAGTCATCCCCACGTCCGAGGTCAGCGCGACTGATGGATTTCCACCCGTGGCGCGACGACCCCTGTCGTTTGTCGTCGACCGCGGCGCCACGACCGTGAGTGAAGTTTGAGTAAAGAAAATCTTTTTTCTCAAAAAAGAGAGACAGTTGCGAAAGTTTACGAAAGATGGATTACAACTATGCACGCAAAGAGAAAGAATCAGAATCAACCGATTATTGATCGTACGCAGCGGTGAGAGCGCGGTATTTACCACCGGCGCGCATTAAGGCGTCATGAGTGCCGTGTTCGACGACGACGCCGCCTTCGCCAGAGTTTTCGAGAAGGTAAATCTTGTCGGCGTTGCGAATGGTGGACAGTCGGTGCGCGATGACAATGGTGCTGCGCTTGCTGCCGTCGGAGAGGAGACCGTCCAAAGCGGCTTGAACGAGACGTTCGGACTCATTGTCGAGCGCGGACGTGGCCTCATCGAGGAGAAGAATGCGAGGGTCGTTGATGATGGCGCGGGCGATCGAGATGCGCTGCTTTTGACCGCCAGAGACTTTTCCGCCTCCAATGCCTACGTCGGTGTCGTAACCTTCTGGCATGCGGGTGATGAATTCGTGGGCGTTCGCCTTCATAGCGGCGTTCATGACTTGTTCACGAGTTGCCACGCCACCTGGCATGCCTGCGGCGATGTTGTCGTGGACGCTACCGGAAAAGAGCGTGGGTTCTTGCTCAACCAATCCGACGTTGCTTCTAAACCAGAGCAAATCGAGCTCCGAAATGTCGACGCCATCAATCAAAATCTTGCCTGCAGTTTCGCCACCCTCAACGGCAATCTTAAATTCGGTCCCTTTTCCATCGCTGAGCTTTCCTTGGCTTACGCGAACGATTTGATAAAAGCGTTCGAGAAGTTGAATCGCCGTCGACTTGCCGCTCCCGCTCTGGCCGATGAGTGCCACCGTTTGGCCCGGGTTCACCTCAATGTCCAACCCGCCGAGAACCGGCGCGTCTCGGGTTGGGTACGAAAAGAAGACGTTTTGGAACTCGATCTTACCCTTCAAGTTGTCCAAAACCTTTCCAAACTTGGCCTCGTCGGCATCCTTCGTAGAGCGGGGCACTTCGCGTGCTTCCTCCTCAGTGTCGGAAATCTTCACGAATGGCTGTGACTTGACTGGCGGGACGCGATCTATCAGTTTGAAGATGCGCCCGGCGGACGCGGTACCGTCTCGGCTATCGCCCGCAAAAGTAGCCGCTTGGCCCGCACCTGCAGCGCAGAAGCCTAAAGCCCAGAGAGACTTCATAAAGTCCATAAAGTTGAGCTCACCCTTGCCGATTAATTGTCCTCCCCACCAAAACGCGAAACCGTAGAAACCCATGGTGAGCGCTTGAGCGAGACCGAACGCGCCCCCAGTTCGCAGCGCCTTGCGACGTTCCTCCGACGAGGTGGAAGATATAGCGGAATCGTAGTTCTCTGCCATAGTGCGCTCGAGTCCAAACGCGTGCACGTCTTTAATCATGGTTACCGTTTCTGAGACGCGTGCCGAACCTTCCGCGACGTTTTCGTCTAGCGCGGTGCTATCCGCGAGATTCTTCATGTTTAACATCTCTCCGATACTCAGCACGGGAACACAAGCCAAAAGAACGAGACCGTACTTCCAGCTCGCGGTAAGAGAAACCGTCAAGCCAAATGTGAGCGCGGCGGCGGCTTGAATAGCGCTGCCAAAGCTCTGACCAGTCATCGTGCGTACCTTTGCTGTGTCAGCTTGAAGCAAGGTTGTCAACGCCCCGACGCTGTTTTCTTTTTCATCAAAGAATGCAACGTCTTGGCGCATGATTGATCTAAACAAGTGGATGCGCAGACGCGTCGTCAGCCGTTCGCCAATGTTACCAAAGATACCTCCTTGAATACCCATCACGAGGAATGCTCCAAACGCCACAGCAGCCATGGCTCCAGACAACACGGCTGAACGATCGCGAACGTAATCGATGTCATCCATGTAGAAGACAGTCAGTAATTCGGCGAAAACAAACGCAACGGCTGGCATGACGCAACCATTGGCGACGGCGAAGAAAGCTCCAGTGAGCAACAGCCCGAGGTCGTCTTTGCTGTACTTCCACACTCGTTTCGTGCTCACTTTGTAAACATCCTTCGACTTGTCCTTCTCGTCGTCAGTGTCTTTTCCCTTCTTCTGCGTCCCTTCGCTGTCGTCCTGCACGGAATCCGTCTTGAACGACTCAATGGATGCCGCGGATGCAGAGCGCTTGAATCGCTTCCCGTCATCCTTGGTCAGACCGACCAAGTTGCGATACATGCCCTTTGAGCCGAGCGCCATGAGCTCGTCATGCGTGCCTTGTTCGAGCACGACGGATCCGTGCGCACTACCGCTACCACCGGCGAGCCCGGCGGATGTATCTTTGCTACCGAGAACGACGATTTTGTCCGCGTCGCGCACAGTCGTCAAGCGGTGCGCAATTACAATCGTCGTGCGCTGACCTCCAGCTGTCGAGTGCACCAAACCGTCGAGTGCGGATTGGACCAATCGTTCGTTTTCCGTGTCCAGCGCCGAAGTTGCCTCATCCAAAATCAAAATGGCTGGGTTGCGCAACGCCGCGCGCGCGATAGCGATTCGCTGCTTTTGCCCACCCGATAGCTTTGAGTTTTTACCTCCGACTTTCGTGTCGTATCCATTCGGGAAGGACATGATAAATTCGTGCGCGCACGCGGCTTGGGCCGCGTTCATGATTTCACTCATGCTTGGTTTCGAGCCGTCGAGAGCGACAGGACGACCGGCGGCGATATTCTCAGCGATCGTCGCTTCAAAAAGAAGTGGCTCTTGAGAAACGATGCCGATGTTTGCGCGGAGTTTGTCGATCCGAATAGACTTGAGGTCGACTCCGTCGAGCGAGATGGCGCCGCCGGTAGGATCGTAGAATCGCTCGAGAAGTTTGGCAATCGTACTCTTACCACAACCGGAAGCTCCGACGAGAGCGACGACGGATCCGCCCTCAATGGTGAGGTTCAACTTGTCGAAAACCGGGCGTTCCGGGGCGTACTCAAACTCTACGTCGCGGAAGACAATCTCACCGCGAATCGGCGCCTTTGGCTCGACGCCCTCTGGCAGTCGAGTGTCGTAACCAATCTCTGGAATGCGGTCAATCACTTGGTATAGCTTGTACGCGGCGATGCGAGCTTTCGCCAAGGCTTCAAACGCGGGAGCAGCTTGACCGAGGGCGAATCCTCCAAAGAGAATGGAGAAGAACACCATGACGATGACGCCACCTGTCAAGCACGGAGAAGCGGCAGAATCGAGAACGTCGCCAAAGGTGGTGCTCAATCGATAGCCACAACCACAGTTGGGCGACGTCGTCAAAGCCGCCATAGTGTAGTCGATGTTGCAGGCGCACTGCAAAAGGGCGTCACCAGTGTAATTCTTGCTGGGGTCGTTCGTGTACATGCACATGGATCGCGCAAAAGTCGCGTGCGCACCCCACGTTGCGTCGGCGACGTCAACTAGTCCGGTGGGTGGTGGATACTTTGAGAGCGCCGACACCTTGCTGTCGGCGATCAACTTTGCTCCGTACCACAAACCCAAAGCGTACATCACGAACATGGACGCAAACAATCCGCCACCGGCAAAAGAAGCCTTCCAAATTTGCTTTGCTCCGTATCGCTGAGCCTTGCCTAAATTCGCCTTGAAACGGTTCGTCGCGACGTTTTGGTAGTTGAGCGCGTTCGTCACGCGAATCGCCCCAATCGTCTCCGTCGCCACGGCACCTGCGCTCTCGTACTCGACGTTACCCTTTTGCTGATCTTGGATCGCCTTGATTAAGAAGAACGTCGCGAATCCGAGCAACGGCACGCATGCGATAATGACGCCAGACAACTTTGCGTTGAAGTAAAAACCGACACCGAAACCGCCACCCATGGAAAAGAAGCTCTGCACCAACTCGGCAAACTTTTTCGACATGCCCGCTTGGAAGTCATTCACAGTCGCCGCCGTCAAAGTCGATAACTCTCCCGCCTTTTTACTCTCAAAGAATTTAATGTCTTGTGCCAACATGCTTCGCACAAAGGCGCTTCGCATGTTTCGCGACGCTCGGGCCGCACCCCAAGACGTCAACCAATACCCCAGCGTCAAAGACGTCCCGAGAGATACCGCAACAATCTCCATCGCGATGACGGCCGAGTTAATCTTACCCTCGACGTCCCCGACGGCGGTGCTATCGAGCAAGTTTCCAAACGCGACGTTGACCGCCGGAAACAACGCTCCGCCCAAAGCGCTAAACATCATCCCAAGCACGAGCAACAACAAATCCTCTTTTTCGTAAAACCGAAACAAACTCAACAACGGCACCATCTTCGGCGCTTCATTCTTCGTCTCCCGATCCCCATCCCCATCCGCATCCTTTCTCGGCTCGTCCGCGGGTTCCTCCGTCTTCATCCTTCCAAAAGCGTCAAAGCACACGACACTTCGTCACTTCGTCCGTCGCGTCTCCGTGTTCCTCGCCCGGCCGCGTCTCTTCGCGCCGCGTTTCCCACGCGCGACGAAACAAGTACTTCGTCTCCGCCTCCGAAACGAGTTCCGGTGCGTCCGTGAAGCGCGTTCGTTTCGTGCGGCGTCAATCGACGCGGTTTCTAGGTTGTGACGTCAGTGTCAGCCTTCATCATTTACACTTTCCATCCAACGACAGTCCACACACACACGGTGTGGCTGTTCGCCTTCTCGAGCACACACCGACGCCGCGGATCGAAAGGACGCGACGCACCGCGTCGACCCGAACGCGAATGGTGGTGATTGACGTGAAACGCGCGGCGGCGATCGCGAGAGACGGAGCCCCCGGACGAGGGTCGCCGGTGAAGATCAACCGGCACGCTGCGAGAGTGAGCGCGCTGACGGCCAAACTTGAAAATCACGCGAGACGAGCGACGGAGAACGCGCGCGGGTGGGCCGAGGCGAGGGAGACGACGCGGACGCTGGAACAGAAGGTGAAAAAGGAACGGATGCGGGCGGATGCGGCGACTGCGGCGTGTCAGTCGTTGAGGAGGGAGCTGGGTAGAGTGCAGAGGCTTAATTTAGACGCGACGCGAAGCGCGAGGGATGAGATTGAGCGGATGACCAAGGCGAGGAAGGCGTTGGGGGAAATGGTAAAGGATACAAAGCATGATGCGCAGCAAGCGAGGGAAGAGGCGAGGGAGGCGCGAAATCAGACGAGACTCGTGGAAGAATGGGCCAAGAGGCGCGACGCGGCGGCGGCCAACGCGGCAGCGAGATTACAGAGGACGCTCAAGGATTTGAGCGATGCATATCGGCGCATACACGTCATCACGGAAGAAAACGTGCAGTTACGTCGACAAGTGGTGCGGAATCACGTCGAGCTCGAGGACGTTTACGCGGAATTCCTCGACGTGGACTGGGCCGCGTCAAACAAGGAACCTCTTCTCGTGCAAAATCCCGTCTTTGCGGTTCAGACAGCAGGGAGCTCGCCAAATTAGAGCGATACTTTTGTCATAACATTACAACACGCGACGCACGACATGTGAATTTGTGCTCACAAAGCTTGAAGAGTCGCCACGACGCC
>Ga0182063_1268862_pt1 | contig 14490 bp, 10 predicted proteins | sample 101ome_6_FD_127782 | JGI IMG/M metagenome (GOLD analysis project Ga0182063, IMG submission 127782) | Metatranscriptome of coastal salt marsh microbial communities from the Groves Creek Marsh, Georgia, USA - 101409CT metaT (Metagenome... | ecosystem: Environmental > Aquatic > Marine > Intertidal... | reverse complement strand
CGCAAAACGGTGGGGCGGTGACGTTGGAGTTTGCGATTGGAACGCCAATGATGGGGATTCCTGGGGCTGGGGTGACTTCGCAACCGGTGGTGAGGGCGACGGAGGGTGGTCAAAGATTTCGCAGAGCGGGAGGCGACGGGGCGGCGGAGTTGGAAGCGACGGGGCGGACGGATGAGGTTTTGAGACGATACTTGGATAACTTGCGGTCGATGTTGGAGCGCGTGAGAGAGAGTGAGCCGCAGATGCCACCGGAGGATGCGGGAACGCAGGAAGCGGCGACGGCCGCGGGCGAAACGTCGGCAAACCGAGCCCAGGAAGGAGGAGCGCTTCACTACGGCGTGCAGTGCGACGCGTGCGAGGTGAGTCCTCTGCGTGGTGCGCGGTATAAGAGTGTCGCTCACGACGATTACGATTTATGCGCCACGTGTTTCGCCGCCGGTAGGGGCAAGGAGTGCGGACCTTTTACTCGTCTCGATCTTCCACTACCCGCCGGGTTACCGCCAGTTGTCATCAATCCTGAAGCTGACACTGCGCGAGAAGGGCGACGGACGCCGAGAGAAGACAGTGAGGTTGAACTTTCTAACCTCAGTGTGATGATTAACACGGCGTCCGAGTTGGCGCGCGAAGCGACACCTCTGATGGCGAATGTTGCGGAGAGATTTTCGGCGCAGAGCAGACAAAACACGGTGGAGACGCAAGCGCAAAGTCTGCAGGTTGCCGCCTTGATGCACTCAATCGGTGCGCTGTGGTGCGAGCTCGCGCGATCCATCGCTGTCATTCCCCCGCCTCCAGACGCGATGACTCCGGAAGGGGCTGCCGTCGCAGGCGATGACATGAACGCGACGAGAAGTTTGTTTAGCTATCCCTCCCTGGCGTACATTTCTTCAAGCGGCGAGTTTGCGCACACGCGCCCTCCGGGCATGCCATTGCACGAGAACGGTCAACAACGAGGTCAGCAAGCCCCCAGGCCGACGAACATGATGCGCATCAGGACTGTCAACGGTCCAGAGTTTGAGGGCATTGAAGCTCTTCCTCCAGAATTGCAAGCGTACCTTCGGCAACAGGCGCAAGCCGCTGAGACGCAAGCCAACGCCTCCGTGTCGACCGCCACTACAACAGGTAACGACGCGGCCCAGCATCCAGCCAACGCGCAACGCACACAGTCGACCGAAAACGGAAACAGAAGCGGAACTCAGAACCGCGTACTCAGTAGGTGGCTCGGCAACATTATGAGAGTCATTCCCGGTCCGAGTTTTGTCGCGACGACGCAGCCGCCAAACGCTTTGCGAACCGCACCGGCGTCCAACACCGCGACGCAGACGAATCCAAGAAATAGCACCGCCGCACAAAGAGTAGACATGGTTCGCGACCTCGTGTCGCAGGTCATCGGCTCACCGACGTCTCACAATGCCAATCAGGCTGCAACGACGCAGAGCGATGCGACGCAGAGCGACGCAGGAAACGCCGCGCCAGCGGCGCCGGTGGAGCGCACTCAAACGACCCAGGCTGCGAGCGGGGAGGCTTCGCGAAGACGAGCGCTGGCGCAGAGCAATGTCGCCGCGAACACACCACCGACTCGTAGTCGCGCGAGAAACGAACCGACTGATGAAGAAGCGAACGACCGAGCGGCCAAGGCATCCAACACCGGAAACGGCATGTCACCCGCCGCGAGCGCCGCGCGCCGAACCGCGAACGCCTCTGGCTCGCAAGGAACTTCTCGCGCTATTGAAAAGGAAAACGATGGAGACGACATGAAGGAATAGAATGATTTACAATCGATTTGCTCGAATTCAGCTGTACATGTAATGATTTAACTAAAACACTCTTCTGCGCGCGCGAAGAGTCGCGAGAGCTAACGCACCGACTGCGGCGCCTCCTAAGTGACCAGCGTGCGCGACCCCTGATCCTTGACCGTTTTGAATGCCTGCCAAGTCTCGCAGCAAGAAGAGACCACCGAGTAAAATACTCGGCACCGGAAGGATGGCGTACAGGTAAATCGTCCTAAGCGGGTAGAGCAAAACTTCAAACGCAACGATGGCGTTCACGGCACCGCTCGCACCCAACGCACTCGGAGTGAAGTAATACCCGCGTCTCGCACCTTGATCTTCCACGAAGTCGCTAAAAGCTCGCTCCATGCGATCGAAAAAGTTACCTCTATCATCCCGGTACCTTCGTCGACGTCGTTCGCGTTGCCGGCGACACCACAAGACGTGCGCCGCGCTCGCACCCACCCCACCGACGCAGTACAGCGTCAACAGGTACCTCCCACCGAAACGATCCGCTACCGACTTCCCAAAGAAATAAAGCGCCACCATGTTGACACCTAAATGCGCCATGTCAAAGTGGCTAAACGCCGACGTCAACATGGTGTGATACCGCCCAGACGCTATGGACTCCTCAGACACCATGAAATTCTTCCGCATGAACCGCTCGTCCCCTTGCGTGGCCCAAAGATAATACACCCCACCATTCGCGGCAATTAGTCCCCACAACGCGCGATCACCCTTGCTCCAGTACCCACCATGACTGCTGCCAAAACCAAACTGACTGCCGAAAGACGAAGGAGGAGGCGGTCTGTACCCGCGTCTGTGCGTCGCCTCTCGCGCGGAAATGAATCCGGACGACGAAGACGCAGACGACGCGCGCGACACCAGAACGCTCTGCATCCACGTTTTCGACGACGACGAAGACACGCCGAACCGACGCGCGCGAGAAACGTGTTCGACGACGCCCCAAGATGAAGTTGTCGCTGAGGTTGCTGTTACGCTGAACGCAGACCCCGCGCGCGTCCATTCCCCGAAAGCTCGCGTCAGCTCACGAACCGCACGAGTTGCACGCATCGCGGTCGTCGCCATCGTCGCCGTCGCGGCACGCTCGAATTGCCGTGCACTGAAGTGTTGTTTGTTTGACTCTCGTCGTTTGGTTTGAGATGTTACAAGTGAGACTAGTTGAAAGCGTCCGCGCGTCGTCGATCGCGCGAGTGTACATGCGACGGGCATCTTCACCCCGAGACTACCAAAACTTCTTTTGCGGTCGACCGTACCGCTCATCGTTCGAGTCGAAATCCTTCACCGCCCCGCGATAAATCATCGTCGGCACGAAGATTCCAAAAACCGCAAACGCCCCGATCGTTCTCGGCGTCAACCGAAACCGACGCTCGATGAGTTCCCGCGCGAGTCCGTTGGACTCGATGAACGCGTTTTGTTTCACCCCCGTCGGGTCGTTTCCCGCCATCGTCGTTCGAACGAGCGTTCGTCCGAGCGTCGTCGACTGCAGTCAGTCAGTGTCTCAGTCTGGGAGCGCTCTCGGACGTTTCCGAGAAGAGTTTTCTCGGAAACATCCGAGAAATCCGCGCGCAATGCAGTTTGAGACGCGCGAGTCGTTGACGCCGACGACGACGACGACGACGGATGCGCGTTCGAGCGAGACGAACGGACGAGGATAATAGCTCTTCGAACACAACGACGCGTATCGAGTGCGAGGGGACGTGGACGGTCGGGCAACTTCGAGAGGCGGTCGAGCGCGCGCTGTTTGGGAAGGAGACTGCGCTAGGTGAACGAGGGTGGACGTTCGTGTCGTTGAACGGGAAGGAGGACGTGGCGGAGGGCGCCGAGGGTGGGGACGAAGCACGTTTGGTTGAGTGTGGGGTGTCATCGGGGGATTTGTTGCGGTGTGCGTGGAGGAGAAATACAGGGAACGACGAAGACGCGACAAAGACGAAGACGAAGACTATTACAGAGAAAAGTTCGGTAAACATGAGGAAAGGTTCGATAGACGACGGCATCGCAGACGATACGATGGAAGTGGATGCAAGAGCGGGTTTGGATGGGGATGTCGAAGATGCGTTGCCGCGAACGATGCGAGAGACGCTTCGAGAGTGGTCTGGGGCGCTGACGGCGGGAGAGTTGGCGTTTTTGGCAATTCACGCGTTGATGCTCGACATGGGCGCGAAGACGATCGGGAACATCGAACTGCGGGATGGCTTGGCTCGTCGTGGATGTTACTCGGCAAAATACCGGGTTTGTATCGCCGGTACGGACGAGGAGGCGACGTGCACGGTGCGTGCGCAACCGGTGGAGGACCAACTGTCGGTTTTCGGAGCCTTGGAGGCGGACGCGGCATTAGCTTTCGCGGCCCTCGTGCGGGTGAGCGATTACGTCGCGCTGAGCGATGCGGCTTCAATCACTCTGGAGGGATGTCGCGCTCTGTGGGATAAGGTGCGAGAAGGCATGGCGTCGAAATTGTTTTCAGCAGTCAATGCGCAACTCGCGGGAATCCTCTCGGCGGGAAGTCTCATGTCGCTTCCAGCCGAGGTGAAGTGGATGGTTGCCGAACGAATGGATGCGTACGGATTGTCAAATTGTGCGTGTACGTGCAGAGAGCTTCGCAAAGTTTGCTCAGACCAGCGGCTGTGGACCGCGCTGCTACGGCAAGACTTTGGAATTGACACCGCCGATCAAGTCAACGCACAAAAGCTTTACAATACGCATGCTGTTAGGCGCTCCATGGAGCGCGAGGCGCAGCTCAGGGCGGAATCTTACCATCCCATGCCGGGACGATTACCTCGCCACGGCTTGCATCCAAATCCGGACCGCGACATCTATCCCGGATTGCCTGGCCACGTGCCGGGCATCATTGGCGGCGACTACGATTTGTGGCCGGGAGGATTGAACCCAAACCCGAGACCGAGACCGGTTCCAGGATTCGGTGGCGGTGGTTTGGGTGCGCCGACGCCGCGCGGTGGATGGCCGGGGGGTGGACCGCCTTTTCCGCCGCAACCTGGTGGATTGCCGTACAATCCAGATCCCGACGCAGATTTGAGATACCCGCCGGACATGCCAAATCGAGGACGAGGTGGCAGATTACCTAGCATGCCTCCGAATCCCGGTTACGACGGTCGCCCGCGACCACCGCCCGATTTCTTTTAGCTCGCGTTTAGAAATGAACGAGACGGAACGAATCTATTGAGAAAACTCCTTCTTTCATTGTACAAGAGTGTAAAAACAATGTTCGCGCGCTTCATCAAAAAATCAAAGTTTCCCCTCCTCGCGTGCTCGAATGATTTCATCCGCCCGGCGATACCTCGTCTCGCGCCGCACCCTCGAAATGAGCGTCTCCACTCGCGCGAGCTGCGCCTTCTCGCCCGCGATGGACTTTTCAATCTGTGCGAGCGCCACCGAGAGTTGCCTCAACTGCGACTGGCTCGTTCGCTTCACTTCGAGCAAGTGACGCTCCATCAAATCTGTAAACTCCGGATCTGCAATTGCCGGTGCGTTCGACTTGGCGATGACCGTCTCCACAGTCGCCGGCATTGACACCGCCGTGGGCGTTGTCGGAACGGACTTCAAAGCGACATCCGGCGCCAAGGCGCTCGGCGGTACCGCCTTCCCAGCCCGCTGCGCCCGCACCCGCTCCATAATCTCTTCTACCTCGGCGTTAATTTTTGCCGTTTCTTCTTTTTTCGACTCGGCAATCCTCCCTTGCGCGTCCTCAAACGCCGCTCTGAACGCGTCGCTAAAAAACGGCGACGCGTTCGCCGCCTCCACCAACGCCTCCGGACTCTCCGGATCCCCGCGCACCTTGGCCGTCCTCGGCGCGCCCACCGCCCCACCCTCGTCCTCAAACTCCTCGAACGCGTCCGCGAGCTCATCCATCAGCGCCCCGAATCCTCGTCCGCGTCCGCGTCGGTGTCCTCTTTCTCCGAGCGGGTGCCTTTCGCGCGCTTTTTTACCACTCACCCTCAACCGTCGCCCGGTCGTCGACGTCCGAGTCCGTGCGCGCATCGCCGACGCCACGGACAACGAAACTGACGTCATCGCGCTCGCGCCTCCTTCTCGCAAAAAATCCCCAATCCGTCGCGACGCGAACGAGCGCGCGACGCGGGGCGTCGAGGTGTGGATAACCGACCGACGCGTGTCGACGCGTTTCGGATTTTTTTGACCCCTGTGTGATTTATAGAATCTTAAATCGTCATTATAGTTTAGAAAAGAGTCTAGTCCCAATTTCAAGGTTCGTGACCAGTCAGAAATTCGTCCGGGTAGTTGACGGCGTTTCGAAGCGAGAATATTCGCGCACGCGCGAGAGAGCGACGACGGCGACGGGAGGACGGTACCCGACGCGATGCGAGCGAACGCGAGATGGGGACGGATGCGTGCGACGGTGGCGTTGAGCGCGGCGGTGACGGTGATGTGCGCCGGAGCGACGATCGTCGGTGCGGAAAAGACACCGGCGGCGGAGTGCGAGTGCCTGGATGCGAGAGACCCGAGGTTTCTGTGCGCGCCGCACGCGCACAAGGATGGATTATCGGTGGAAACGGCGAGGCGAGTGATGGAAGCGGCGATCGCGGTGGGTAAGCGCGATGGATGGGAGCGTGCGAGGTTTGAGCACCAAGAGTTTCAGGAGACACGAATGGTACGGGTGAGCACTTTGCCAAAGAGCGTGCAAGACGAGGTGGATCGGGCGTTTGAGACGCGCGTGGCGCCGATGATTCGGGAACAGTGCGTCATTCATGATCATCTCAAGTTTGAGAATGTGGCGTTTTACGTCATCAAGTATGACGTGAAGGATTTTAAGAGCATCGCCATGCACCACGACGACCAGCACCTGTCCTTTGTGGCTTCGTTGAACAACGTGACTGACTACTCTGGTGGAGGTAACAATTTTGAGGGTGTCTCCTTTTCTGTCAAGGCTGGTGGAATCGAACACCTCAACGAACACAAGTTTGATCCGCAGCCGACCGGTTCGGTTGTAATTCACGGCGGAAAACTGATGCATGCTTCGCTAGACGTCACGCGCGGTGCGCGGTATGTTCTCGTCGGCGAAGTGTACGTCAACAAGTCGTGTTGTTTTGATTTCACGGCGTTTATGAACTCGCTTGTCACAAAGCTGCTCATATTCCTCTTTTTCATCGTCGCTGTGATGACTGGTGTCGTCGATAAGGCGTACAAGCAAGTGCAGAAGGCGAGAAACGGCGGAGTTTTGCATGAAAAAGTGTGGTAGAAAGATTATCGAGAGCGATTGCATTGCCTGCGCGCCCTTGCCGCGCGTTAATAATATCGCATGCGTAATCGCGTGATTAAATATTTTTATATTACAACCCCTAGATTGAGCGATCGCCGCATCTGCGTGATGTCCCTAGCCTTACGCACCGCCGAGCGACAACCATCAAAGCCACCGGCGCGACGAGCGCAAGTGTCACAGGTCCACGTGCGAAAAGTACGCCGCTCATGTCGTCCGCGGCCTCGAACGGCGCGAAAGCGTCAACGTCAAAAGAACCGACGTCACCGAGACCGCACCGTGTCAACGTCGAGGGCGACGAGAGCTGGAGGTTGAACGCCAACGAGTTGAGCTCACTCATCGCCGAACGCGTTCGCGCCGCGTCTGGCTCAAAGGTGAACGATAATGGCGAGCAAATGCCGACGCTGCGCAGACGCACGAACGTACGACACGGACCCGCCGAGGCGAAACAGGTTGCGGGGTACTACAAGAAGCAAAGCCAGTTGGTGGAGCAGTTTCAAGAAATGGAAAACTTTCTCGAGAGAACAAGTGGACGGAGCGACGAGGAGTCGAGGGGGAAATCGAAAGAGGAAGAGGACGAAGAGCGCCAGAGTCAACTCGCACTTCAAATATCATTCTACGCCAACATTCTTTTGCTCGGGGTGAAGCTCTTTGCGGCGATAAGCAGCGGTTCGCTAAGTATCATCACGAGCGCCTTGGATAGTTTTCTCGACTTGGTGAGTGGATTTATCCTTTTCGTCACGGATAAGAGCATTAGAAAGCAAAACAAGTACCTTTACCCGATTGGTAAGAGTAGAATGCAACCTTTGGGAATCATCGTCTTCAGCTGCATCATGGGTACGCTCGGGTTTCAAGTGTTAATTGAAGGCATTCGACAACTGGTGGGGGAGCAACACACGCACCATCTTGAACATTTAGTTCTCACCATTGGCATCATGGTGGGTGTCATCGCTCTCAAATTCTTTCTGTTCCTCTTTTGTCGAAAGAGTAAATCGCCCTCGGTTCAAGCCTACGCTCAGGATCATCGAAACGACGTGGCTACAAACATTGTCGGGTTGGCGGCGGCGCTCATAGGAGACAGGCTGTACTACTGGGTTGATCCACTCGGTGCCATTCTTCTCGCCGCGTACATCATCGTCAACTGGAGTCAAACTGCCATGGAAAACATTAAATCAATGGTTGGAGTGAGTGCACCGCCTGAATTTTTGGCGCAACTGACGTACTTGGCGTGGAATCATCATCCTGATATCGTCCTCATTGACACGATTCGCGCGTACACATTTGGTCCCAAGTACTTTGTCGAGGTTGACGTAGTGCTAGAAGAAAATATGCCTTTGAGAAATGCGCACGACATCGGTGAAGCTCTGCAGAACCGTATCGAGCTCATGGAGGACGTCGAACGCGCTTTTGTACACTTAGATTTCGAGAGCGAACACGCCCCGGAACATTAGATTCTCAACATTTCTTTTAGTTCTTGTGTTACATCTCTTTGCGAAGAATGTTCAATATTATACGTGATGCGCGGCAGATGGTTGCGGCATTAGACACGAATGTGTAGTGTAATCCATCGTTCGCTTGTTGTACGTGACGACGAATAGCTTGGAGAGTTGTTGGACGACACCGGCGGTGGGGTTCGGTGGAGGCAACAAGACGCTCACGAGTGAGTCATGCGCATCGATATCGCCAGTTTCAGGAATACTGGACGCGTTTTCTTTCCCACTCAACATCGGAATAGCCTGACCAACCCTCTTCGGCGTCATTTCTTCGCTTTCCTGCTCCCAAACCTTGGTCATTTGCGCCGCCCCCGCTTCGTCAGCCGCCGCCTTGAACTTGAACACCTCCTTACACATAACGCGACTCAGTAGATTGATATGCTGCGTCATGCCAGCCTCTCTGAATGCGCTATACCACGGGTCGTTGACGTCCTGCGATTGCATAACATCGACAACACGACCATCGAGTGTTTTATCACCCCATGGAGTGAGCCCGCCGCCGTCCACGGTGGCTCTCTCTGGCAACGCAAACATGCGTTCATCCTCTCGATGCGAAATCTCCTCGCGAAGAGACGTAATGTTCAAGCTCATCATGGCCCGGGAAAGATCGTCTTGTTCACCCATCGCGCTTCCGAGGGCGAGAAGTTTTCTGCTGGCGCTCGACTGCGTGCTCGCAGGCGTCGCCCCGGGCGAAACCAGGCCCACCACCGAAAGCGTGCCGAGAGCGAGCGCCGTCACCGACGCAGCCATCGTCTTCTTGCGACGTTTTGATTCGGGTTTCTTTAGCTCCTGCGCTGGTGAAGGCGGTGTTTCCATCGTCTCGACGCCCATAGGCGGCAGCGGAAGCTTGGGCGTAGGGATGGGATACACTGGGTACATCATCGCGGCTTGCTGCGCCCCTCCGGTGGTTTGCTGCAAACTAATCCGTAAAGCGTGGTTTTCATTCGTCAAATGCATCACCAACGCTTGCAACTCACCGTTTTGAACCTCCAACGTTCTCGCCCGCTTCTCCAAATCTCGCAGATACTCTCTCTTACGCGCTCGGCTATTCTGGGCGCTCTCCCGGTTCCGCATCAACCGAAGCTTCCGTTCCTCCTCAGTCTCCTTTCCATTCGGCGTCGTCATCTTTCTCTTACTCGACGCCCCGACATCGTTCACCCGCCTCGCGGCGTCATCCATCTCCCCTCCTGACCCAGCACTCTCACCACTTCGCTGATCCGCAGAATCATCCGCGAAATCCCAGTACCCTACATCGTCTCGCAACCGCTGTTGCTCGTGTTGATTCGCCTCGACATCGTCGAAGAGATTTCCCAACAGAGTCTCATCCAACCCCCCGAGCACCGTCGCGTCGAGTGCATCCAACCCAGGCAGGGATAAATCATCCAAAAACGCATCACTCACGTCCAACGTCGCCCCTGATCCGCTCGTCGTCGGTGTCGCGTCTCGCATCATCGTCTTCAACAGCAGCTCATCCTGATCCGCCCGATGAAGCCGATCTTCACTGGCGTTTTTCGACGCGCCGCTGCTCGTCATCATCGCGACGTCTTCCCGCGTCTCGCGGTTCGGCGTTCCGGGCGCCGTCGACGTTCCGGCACCGGGTAACGCCATCCCGTCACCCGCGTTTGCTTCATCGTTCATCCTTCGTTTCGTCGTCTTCGCATCCGTCGTCGTCGTCGTCGTCGTCGTCCTCGTCGTCATCGTCGTCGACACTCGCACTCGGATCGAACGAAAGACTGGGTGCCGTACCACGACCCGCGGCTCGTCTTCGTCGTCGTGCTTTGACTCCGGTTTCGATCCCGTCCGTCGATCGAGCGATCGATCGTTAAAACGTCGCGCGAATGGCTCGGATCGCGTCGCGTCGCGTCGATGATTGACGCGCGACGCGCGCGTCGTTTCGTGCGAGACGCGGGGAGACGCGGATCTCGTACGTCGTAATCGAAATTTCGTGAGCATTCATTTCATCTTTTATTTTTTTGGGTTGGATTAAGCCCGCCGGAGACTGCGACGAAAGTTGAGCGTTTCTTTATTCGGAACTCTTGTGCTCAAAAATGTCGCGGTTTGGTGACGAGGCGATGGTGGAAAAGATTGGTAATCGACGTAATTCGTCGCCGTCGTCGCCGTCGCCGCCGTCGTCGTCGTCGTCGTCGTCGTCGTCGTCGGTATTGTTTCTTACGTCGCCCAGAGATTTGGCCTGAAAACCAGAGGACGCGGCCGAACCGCGACGCGGAATGGCGACGGGAGACGGAGTGGAGATGGACGATGCCGGGGAAGAATCGACCCCGATGGTGGTTGTGGAAGCTGTTTCGCGGTGAGATGGTGCTTTTGCCGCCGCCGCGGCGCGTGCGGGGCGCGGATCGAGAGGCGCCGGAGTGCCGAGGAAGGTGTCGCTCCAATCCGTGGTGCTCGCGACGCCAGAGACCAAGGCGGCGAGTCCGGATTGCTGCGGTACGGCATTTTGCATCTTCTCGGGTTGATAATGGATGAATCTGCATCGAGATCCGTAAGGACACGCGTTGTGGTGCGCGAACGTTCGGCAAATTTCTGTCTTGTACTTTGGATGTCGCAAAACTGGTCTCAGTTCCTCGCGACCGTGAGCGAATTGGCACTTTACAGAGTAGCGGCAGGATCCACATTCTTCCCAGCTTCGGCATAATTCTGTTTTGTAAAGACTATGTTGTTGTTTGGGTGAATTCCCTGGTGAGATGGACGCATACGAAGTCACTGGACTTGCACTGATTGAACGCAAGCCACTATTGTCGCTTTCTTTTTCGTATCCGCTGTAGACTGGAGAACGTGGCGGCGTCACGCTCGGTCCAAGAGATGGTGCTGGTGAGCCTGGGCTTAGATTCAATGAAAACATACCACCCATTACGGAATCTGTGGATATATTTGTTCGTTGTTGCGTTGATCCTTGTCGATACGTTGCCAAATTTCCATGATTCTCGTAAACATCGGGAAGCGTCAACATGTACGAAGAATCTTGCTGGTGAACAACCGCGCTAGGAAGGCTCGAACCGTATCTCGCAGCCATTAAAGGGGATTGTGGGAGGACTGCGGCGGTCGGAATGTTGTCATACGTGGTCGGAACCATTCGAGGGGGAGTCTGAGGAGAACCATTGGACTCGCCGCTAGAACCAAGAATGCCGAGCACGCCAAAAGGGTCCTGAGACAACGGTGGCGTCAAGCGTCCGTCGTCGTAATCCTCGATGGCGTATTCGGAATTATTTTTCTGCCCGCAAACTCCTCCGCTCGCCGATATTCCATCGTCTGGGTTCATCTCTCCTTTGAGCTCTATCGAGGCTCCTTGCGTTGTGTCAGGACGTTGCCAGTTGTGTGCAACAGAGGAGCCAAACGATGAGTTCCGAACGGCGAGCGTTTGAAAAACGATAACGTGTGCCTACGACAAACTTCAAGCGTAAATAGTACCGAGAATAGCTCTTCGATAATATCGCGCGGACGAGCGTCGAAGTGGCGACTAGAAGAAGACTCGTTGCGACAAACACACGATGTGAATGTTAGACGATGCTCACTTTTGTTACAAATCTTTAGACAAATTTGAGATACGTGTTGAGTTTGACACCCAAATTTTGCGCTAACTTTTGCGCGAGATCTCGAGAGATGTTGCACTGGTACAAGCCGCCTTCCATGGCGCTTCCTCGATTAATCGAGAGCATGCCAAGCTGCGTCATACTCGAAATTTGCATGAAGACATCGGCGCTGAGCAATTCCTCCTCTAGATCGGCGACTTCTGCCCCATCTTCGTCGTAAGCAGATCGAGTGATGAAATGGAACCAAGCAATTAATCGTTCGAGCTTGAAGACGCGTCTTCCTTCAACCGCCGCCTCGGCGGCTGCCTCGCGCTCCCTATCCTGCGCCGTGCGGTCAGTGCGTTTGCGCTGCGCAATGTGTCCTTCTATCTGTCCGCCGAACAATCTCTTTTCGACGTTTTCAGTGTTGTGAGAGCATAGATATGCCGCTACGAGTAAAAACTTTGTGAGACGCGGTATTTCGAAATCTAGTCGTCCCCCAGCGCCGCTTCCCACGGTATCGCGAGCCACTGGCCATTCTCCGCGTCCAAGCGCGAGTGCCGCCGGACTGAGCGGCACCGTTAAGCCAGTGTGCACGTTCGGCTTTTCACGCCGTGAATCTATACCTATTTCGTCTTTACCGACGGGTTTCTTTGCGCGCGCGTTGAGTGCCGTGTAAAGCGCACGTGGTTCCGGGAGCGTCTCTCCCTTTGATTTCGCCTCCTCGTACGGTTTGATGTACTGCGCCCACAGCGGCTGCAACGTGGCGCGAAGCTCGTGCAGGTTTCTACACGTCGCCGTGAATGTGCTCAACATGGTACCTAAAAATGAATTGTACAGCATCTCATCCGCATCCATCGGACGCTCGCTCAACAGAATGTATCGCAACTCTTCCCGCGTGTAAGACGGAAAGTAGATACCTTCGTGTGGAGTCGCCCCGGCAGCCGAGCAGAACGCATCCCAACCCTGATCACCAATCAATATGACTATCACTTTCCTACAGCTGAGTTCAGCCAAGCGCAAAAGCGCGCTCAGCACTGGTTCACCGCGCCATTGCAAAAGACGTTGCGCCTCGTCCACAACTACGTATGCAGCCCGCGCGCTCGGAGAACTCGGAAGGTACATCCTCAAAATCTCCACTAAATCGCTAAATCGATCGCACTTCAGCATCTTCTTCGCCACATCCGGCGCCGCATCCCTCAACGCCGCGCTGTGGTCTCGCATGAACCATTCCAACTCCTCCACGACGGCTTCGTAAAGCAACTTCGGCGAGTGCTCCGTCACGCACGACACGTATGCATGAGGCCGCCCACTCCTCCTCATCACGTCCCGAACGATGGACGTCTTCCCAGTCACCGGCGGTCCGTGCACATACATCGGCGGGTGATCGTCCCTCGCGTCTCCCAGCGCTCGCACGAGCGACTCTATCGGCCCTTTTCTTCCCGGCCAAGACGCGCAGAGGTCTCGAATGAATGTCTCCTCATCCCCCGCCAACGCATCGCACGCCGGATCGTCCGCACCATCGCTCGGTCCGGCGCATCGATCGTAATTGACATCCATCGGCCGAAGCATTGCCGTTTCTGCCGCCATGGTCGGTTCGTCAGAGACGACCGGTCCGTCGCGCTCTTCCGTCGTGTCGCGAGCTTTTGAAATTTTCACCATGAAACTGTCGCGCGCGCGTCTTGACGGTCGGACAATTGAGTAGAACTAAATACATTACAATACGCAACCGACCGTCTCGACGATCCGTCACTGTGTACGTATGAAACATATCTGTCGTTACTCAAGTTAGAATACGAAATCCACCACACGCATCGTGCGCGTATAAAAAAGTCGCGTGTGACCCGAACGAGACGACCTCGCGCGCGCGGCATCGCATCGACCTCTTAAAACGTTGCACGGCTCGCCATGAAGGTACGTCGAATGAGAACGGCGACGACGCGATGCGCGACGGAAAACGAAAACGCAGTGATCATTGATCGCGCGTCTGCGACGATCTGCGGCGCCGATGAACACCGAGAGACGACGACGACGACGACGACGGGAGTTCGCCTTCGGGAGACGCTCGGCTGAGTCGAGAAACCCTTGCGGCGCCTGGTCGTCGGGACGTGATCGGAGAACGCTCGTAGGGTGGGCGAAGGCGTGAGGCGCACGTGAAGACGTTGGATGGATGAAATCTAATAGGTTTCGTTCATTCGATTCGTCGCGGGTGTCGTACGCGTCGACGCGCGTGGACGGCGCGGATGGCAGATTAGGACCACTGGTGGAAAGACTCGCACCGCGAAGAAGAGAGACTGACGGATGAACCCACGCTTTCGAACCATCGTAGCTTAACATCGCGAACCCGCAAACCGGGGCGCAAAAGAAGATCGAGATCACGGATGAGAACAAACTCCGTGCCTTCTACGACAAGAGAATCTCCAACGAGGTCGAAGGAGACGAACTCGGTGATG
>Ga0182063_1201002_pt1 | contig 15197 bp, 9 predicted proteins | sample 101ome_6_FD_127782 | JGI IMG/M metagenome (GOLD analysis project Ga0182063, IMG submission 127782) | Metatranscriptome of coastal salt marsh microbial communities from the Groves Creek Marsh, Georgia, USA - 101409CT metaT (Metagenome... | ecosystem: Environmental > Aquatic > Marine > Intertidal... | reverse complement strand
GACGCATAGCCAACCTTGCTGACAAGCGCCAATGTTTCGGCAAAATCAGCGTCACTTTCACCCGGAAAACCAACGATAAAGTCACCCGACATGGCAATATCAGGCCGAACGTTGCGCAGCTTGTCGATCACTGCCAAATACACATCTCTGGTGTGCCGACGGTTCATTTCCTGCAGAATATGATTTGATCCTGACTGAATTGGTAAATGCAGATACGGCATCAATTGTGGTACATCGCCATGCGCCGCGATCAATTCGTCATCCATATCCAGCGGATGCGAGGTTGTATAGCGAATCCGCTCAAGCCCATCGACCTCGGCCAGTGCCCGGATCAATCGGCCAAGACTCCAGTCTTTACCATTGTCATGCGCGCCATGATAGGCGTTCACATTTTGCCCAAGAAGCGTCAGCTCACGCGTCCCGCTGGCAACCAGCCGTTTGGCTTCTTCAAGAACGGTTTTAACCGGACGCGAAAACTCGGCACCGCGCGTGTAAGGCACAACACAAAAAGCGCAAAACTTATCACAGCCTTCCTGAACACTAAGGAAAGCTGCAGGGCCGCGCGGCGCATGCTCACCGGGCAAAAAGTCGAATTTTACTTCCTCGGGGAAATCAGTATCAATAATCCGATTGCGGCTAGATGGATCAAGCTGACCAACCAATTCAGGCAAGCGGTGATAGGTTTGCGGCCCGACAACAATATCAACCCATGGGGCGCGACGGGTAATCTCTTCGCCTTCGGCCTGAGCCACGCATCCGGCAACAGCAATTGTCATTTTTCGGCCTTGCTGATCAGCCATACGTTCCTTTAACTGGCGCAACCGGCCAAGTTCGGAAAATACTTTTTCCGATGCTTTTTCACGAATGTGGCAGGTGTTGAGAATCACCATATCAGCGCCATCAACCATATCGGTTGGCGCATAACCAAGCGGTGCGAGAACATCAGCCATACGGTCAGAATCATAAACATTCATCTGACAGCCGTAGGTTTTGATAAAGAGTTTTTTGGTCAAGAGCGCGTTGTCACATTTCAGCAGTGCGAATCCAATTGCCCTTGTACCGCCTAGAAGCAAAGATGGTCAAGAAAAAGCCTCGGTTATGCGACACTTCATCATAATGGCGTCGGTTTTCTGATTGCCATGCCGATAATAGCCCTTGCGAAGGCCAAATTCGGCGAAACCATGCTGGCGATAAAGCCCAAGTGCGGGCAGATTATCGGCTGCTACCTCAAGTGTAATCACAGCCACATCAAAAGTCCGGCAATGCGTCATAAACTGCAGTAACAAATCGCCGGCAATACCGCGCCCCTGATGATCTGGATCAACCGCAATTGATATGATCTCGGCTTCATCCGCGATGATCGTGGCCAGAATATAACCGGTAAGATGGGAACGGGTGCGATGCTTTTCAGCTAATGCCGCATTTGCAAAGTTGGGTGTGTCATCTTTGGGCGTGTCATCTTTGGGTGCGACAGTAACAAGGCCGTAGAAAACTGGATTTTTCAGCAACGCATGGAGACGCGGCTGATCAAGCGCGGTTGCAAACAGGCTGGCCTCAAGATCAGCGATAACATCGCAATCAGCCTTGATAAGTCGTCTTATGTACCTACCGGTCATGCGGCGGGTCATAAAACGGGCACTTGCTTTTTTGGCCCAAGGCGCGGATCGGCAAGATAAAGCGGAGTTAAAGGGGCGAGAATACCGGCTTTTAGATTATGTGCGGCAAGCTGTGCGATCATCGCCGCATCAACGGCCTCACCAGTGCCATTTACCCCTGCCACCGAAGTGACAATATTTGCCGCCTGAAAGGCATTTAGGGCCTCTTCTGTTCCGAAACCAGTCAGCAACAAGCCATCTTTTAGTGCCATATCAGACGGTACCAATAATGGCAGTTGCGCAATCTGCGCTTCAAAAATATCGCCATGCGGGGTCGCATCGGCAGCAAAAAACTGGGCATAGACATTGCCGCGCCGGGTATCGGCAAGGCATAGGATCGGCTGGCCATGGTCAGGCGCAGCAGATGCAAAGGCCAGTGCTTCGAGACCAGAGATACCAAGTCCGGGAAGATCATGCGCCAGACAGACCCCTTTTGCCGCTGCCAACGAGACCCGCAATCCAGTGAATGATCCCGGCCCCCGTCCAGCTGCAACATGGCTAAGCGCGGTGAAATCAACCCCTGCTTCAGCCAATGCCGAAACCGCCAATGGCACTAATGATGCAGCCTGACCAAAACCAGCCTCGGATGTTTTCATTGCCCGGGTCTGTCCGTCGGCATATAACGCAGCGGATAAGTGGCTACTGCTCGCCTCAAAGGCTAGTATGACCGGCGATTTGCTTGGGTGTGTGGACATTTTCAAACAGCCTATTTCTTTATCTGGCTTTTTATCCGAGTCGTATATGTTCGGTTATGCAGTTGCATCATTTTGCCAAGACGCGTTAACTGAAGTCGCTCTATCATTAGCAGCAGCGCCGGTAAAGTCTCGCTTGTATCATTATTTGAGTGGAAAATCTGCTATGGACAAAAATCTTTGTCAAAATATCCGACATAGGCTGATGAAGTTTAGCAGCCGCCTTTTCGCTGCCATGATCCTTGGCCTGTCATTTTTTGGAACGGCGTTTGCTGCCGATCATGCTGTGATTTTGATGTATCACCGGTTTGGTGAAGACAAATATCCAAGCACAAATATCCGACTTGAACAATTTGACGCGCATCTTGAGAAATTATCCGATGGCAATTACACGGTGCTGCCTTTGGCGAAAATCATCGACCGTTTGCAAACTGGCAAACCGCTGCCTGACCGAACAGTCGCCATCACCATTGATGATGCCTATCTATCAGTTTTTACCGAGGCTTGGCCGCGTCTAAAAGCAAAGGGCTTTCCCTTTACGGTTTTTGTTGCCACTGATCCGGTCGATCAAAAACATCGCAATTATATGAGCTGGGACCAGCTGCGGCGTTTGCAGGCTGACGGCGTTGGCATTGGCAGCCAAACAGCAAGTCACCCCCATATGCATAAGATCAGTATCGAAGCCATTGATACCGAGCTTGGTAATGCCAATAAGCGTTTTCTAGCCGAACTTGGTATGCGGCCGGATCTATTTGCTTATCCTTATGGTGAATATAATCTTGCCGTGATCGACAGAGTTAAGACCGCCGGATTTATTGCAGGCTTTGGTCAAAATTCCGGGATTGCTCATGGGTTTAACGGGTTTTTTGAGTTGCCGCGTTTTGCGATGAATGAACGCTATGGCGAAATGGATCGGCTGTCACTTGCGATCAACGGTTTACCGCTGAAGGCTAATCAGGTTCTACCAGCTGATGTTGTGATTACAAAAAATCCACCGGCTTTCGGTTTTACCCTTGCTCCAGAAATAGCCGATCAAAATAATCTCCAATGTTTCAACAGCACCTATAATGCGCTGGATGTCACCCGCTTAGGGCCGCGCGCCGAAGTACGATTTCCCGGGCCATTGCCGTCTGGGCGTGCGCGGGTAAATTGCACCATGCCCGGCCCAGACGGACGCTGGCGTTGGTTTGGCAAACAATTTCTCGTTCCCTAAACCGCCGTCACGTGAGACAAGCCGGCTAATGTGAAACTCTAGTTTGGATAGATGTTAATTCAGAGACGCAAGCGCAAACCGGCTGAAATCATTAACCCGGATAAGCGTCTCGAGTTTCTTGACATAGGCGTCACCAATTTCGGCATAGCGATCAAGATGTTTGGCTAAAATTTTTGACTCACCAATGATTGGGCGGTCGCGTAAAGCGGCACGGGATGTCCGAAATTCTTTATAGTGATAATGCGTATTCAGATTATGCATATAGGCGCGGACTGACCCAAGCAGGGTACCAAAGCTGCGCACCACCGCCCGGCTATTCGTCGCCTCCAATGGCCGGATGCCAGCATGCTCTCGCCACGCCCACTGGCCAAAAAGAGCGTTACCTTGTAGCGCAAAGCGTGACGTTCCCCACCCGGACTCAACTGCCGCCTGTGCCAATGCTAGGGCCACCGGCACCGTATCGGCACGGTGCAACAACCGCGCGGTTAACGCGTCATTATCTAACTTGCTACCACCAAGTTTATAAAGATGCGCCCATTTTTCCAGCGCCGCCCGATCATTATTCTCAAACGCGCGCTGAATGGCCTCGCGCCGCTTGGTGATTTCCTCATTACTGGCCAGAATCAGCGGTAGAACAATTCTAATGAATGAGTCCTTTTGCTCGGAACCGGCAAGGCCTAGATGTGATTCGGGGATATGATTGATGAATTCGCGCGCAACCTGCAACGGGGCATCAACGCCAGATTTTGCCTGATCCGAATAGGGCTGGTCCAAATTGGGCCGGTCCAAATTGGGGGCGGCAGAGTTTGACCTGTCACTTTGATCGGCACCCGTCTGGTCGGATGAATGCGTCTTTTCACTGGTAACAAGCGAGGCGGGTAAACTAAGAAACTGCGGCGGCGATAATCCAAATATACCGGGGCCAGTAAATCCAATAACCATCAATAACCCTGCGATCAAAACGATCCGCCGGTTGGTAAAAAAATTGGAAATCGACGCTATCACGAACTGAACCCTAAGCGTGGACACTAACAATACGATTAGTCGCTATTCCAGCTTACATCTCGGCCGCGCGAACCTCACGAACCTCGGGAATATAGTGACGAAGCATATTCTCAATGCCCATTTTCAATGTCGCTGTCGAGCTTGGACAGCCCTGACAGGCACCGCGCATTTGCAGGGTCACAACACCATCATCAAACCCCTGAAAAACAATATCGCCACCATCCATTGCAACCGCTGGCCGCACGCGCGAATCCAACAGCTGTTTGATCTGTTGCACCGTATCACTATCGCCGTCTTCAGCATGCGGATCAGCCAGATCAGCGTCTTTCTCGATCACCGGCAAACCTGAGGCGTAATGCTCCATAATGCCGGCAAGAATACCCGGCTTAAGGGCAAACCAATCCAGACCTTCGGCCTTGGTCACCGCGACAAAATCAGCCCCAAGGAAAACCGCTGTTACACCATCAATCTGAAAAAGGCGGCGCGCCAATGGTGATGTTTTTGTGCTTTCAGGATCGGCAAAATCAGCCGTTCCCTGTTCCATAACCGGAACACCGGGGATGAATTTCAAAGTAGCCGGATTTGGCGTATCCTGAGTTTGAATAAACATCTGATCAATCCTTCTTGTTACGATCGTACTTCTATCAACAAGGGCCCTAATTTAGGCAGAAACCCGTAAATTTTCTTTAATCTATTACTTTTGGTAATCTCTTACTTTCGGGGCTGAAACGCAAAATCGGAGTCCAGCTCAAGAGGGCTATTTTATGATGATATCAAGCTAATAGCCTGTTACCGCCAGCATTAAATCACCCCAACCGATCTAACGCACCCTCAAATTCATATGGGAATTTCAGCAAAAACTGCAACCCCAGCCACTGCAATATCGCATATTCCAGCCAATCTGGCTAGCGATCTGCAAAACCGACCAGTCAATCCCCGTCTGACAATGATATAACAGCTGCTTAAGCGCGGTTAACGGTCGGTGCTTGCACCCAAAAAACCAACCACATCACGCACTTCGGCCAGAATTGGCCGCGCAATCGCCGCCGCACGTTCGGCGCCATCGGCCAAAATAGCGTCAATATCGGCAGGGTTTTCCAAAAGCCGCCGCATCTCATCGCCGATCGGGGATAATTTGGCAACAGCCAGATCGCCAAGAGCCGGTTTGAAATCACCAAAGCCGCGCCCACCAAATTCGGCAAGAACATCTTCGGTCCGGCAATCGGCAAGCGCTGCATAGATGCCAACCAGATTGCTAGCCTCGGGGCGACCAGCAAGGCCTGCCACTTCAGATGGCAAGGCATCCGGGTCAGTTTTTGCTTTGCGAATTTTCTGCATAATCAAATCGGCATTGTCAGTCATATTAATCCGCGAATTGTCCGATAGATCGGATTTGCTCATTTTTGCACTGCCATCGCGAAGGCTCATCACACGCGTTGCGCTGCCAAAAATCTGTGGCTCCGGCAACGGAAATACATCACGCTCAAAAGTCGAATTAAATGCCTGCGCAATATCACGGGTCAGTTCAAGATGCTGTTTCTGATCCTCACCAACCGGCACATGGGTAGCACGGTAAGTCAGAATATCCGCTGCCATCAATGTCGGATAGGCATAGAGTCCAACCGAGGCATTCTCGCGGTTTTTACCGGCCTTTTCCTTGAACTGTGTCATCCGGTTCAGCCAGCCAAGCCGCGCCACGCAATTGAAAATCCACGCCAGCTCGGCATGTTGCGGCACACAAGATTGATTAAATAGGATCGAGCGATCAGTTGAAATACCTGCAGCGATTAGGCTCGCCGCGACCTCGCGGGTGCTTTTACGTAAATCTGCCGGATTCTGATGAACCGTGATGGCGTGAAGGTCAACCACGCAATAGATCGACTCAAATTCATGCTGCAACGAAACCCAATTGCGGATGGCGCCAAGATAATTGCCAAGATGCAGATTGCCCGTCGGCTGAATACCCGAAAAAATACGGCTTTTCTCTGCAGATTTTTGCACGGTTGAGTCGGTCATTTGATCTATCCATCACGCCTAATCAGAACAAGGGGAAACCGCTGCCGGATTGCCCTTGAAACAATTGATAATCATGCCAGCGTTATCCCCGCTTGCGCCGCCGCGGTCAAGTCTTTCGGTACCGTAACCGGCGAAGAAACTCGTCTGGAATTGCCCGCAATGACCACGCCGAGACCAGAAAACCGCCCCCACCAACCATGACTAGCAAGACAAGCCAACCTGCGGCTGGCAAAAACTGGCGAAGCCCACTGGCAAAGGTGAGTAGCGCCAAAAGCAAGATCGCCATAATTACACTCGCCGCAAAAATCCGGCCGGTCATACCGATCCAGCCACCAGCAAGGCGGCGCCGACGACGTAATAATATAGCCATAACAACCGCCGCAGCGACGCCTGACAATGACGTTGCTAGAGCCAGCCCAACATGCCCCAGCAGCGGCATCAGCAAAAGCGACCCAGTGATATTCACCGCCACTGTCATAATCGAGATTTTCAGAACAGTGCCAGGCTGACCCGCCGCATAAAAGGCCGGTTGTAAAACCTTTACCATGACAAACCCGGGAAGGCCGAGCGCATAGGCCGACAGCGCCATTGCCGCCATCACCGCATCATCAATGCCGAATGCACCATAGACAAATAATCCCTCAATAATCGGGCCGGATAAAACGATCAAAGCGAGCACTGCCGGCACCACAAAAAAACCACCAAAGATAATGGCCTCATCAAGGGTTTTGGTGATCTGATCCTTGTCGTTAACTGCCTCCAAGGCTGATAATCGGGGCAGCAAAGCGGTGCCAAGCGCGATGCCGACAATGCCAAGTGGCAATTGCGCCACCCGGTCAGCATAATAGAGCCAAGAGATCGCCCCAACCGGCAGCATAGATGCCAAGATCAAATCGACCAATAGATTGAGCTGCATCCCGCCAGCCCCAAGTGCCGCTGGTAAAAATTTAACCCACATGGTTTTTCCGGCTTTGGATAGGCGCGGCCATTGCAGCCGCGGCACCGCCGAAAGACGCCGCAGAATGACAAACATGAAGATGAGTTGGCAAAGCCCCGCAATCAGCAAGCCAATCGCAATTGGCAAGGCGCGAAACATACCAAGATCGGCAGCAACAAACGGGATCGCCACCGCGCCGCCGATAAAACAGAGATTAGCCAGAATTGGCGCAGCAGCCCCACCAAAAAACCGGTCATGCGCATTCGAAATCGCACTCCATAAAGCAACAATCGAAATCATTGGTAGATACGGCATCGTCACGCGTGCCAGATCGACCGCCGCCGCCATCCGGTCCGGCGTTTTGGTAAAACCGGGCGCCAATAGGGCAATAAATTGCGGCATAAAAATCTCGGCAATCACCACCAGAATAAACAGCATAATGATCAGAAAAATCTGCGCCTCAGACGCCAGCCGCAACGCAGCGTCGCGCCCCTCACTTTGACGTATTTTAGCAAAGCTCGGCAGAAAGGCATTGGTCATCGCCCCTTCAGCACTTAACCGGCGAAACATATTCGGTATTTTCAGCGCCACCAGAAACGCATCAGCCGCTGGTCCTGCCCCCAAAAAGCTGGCAAAGGCAATATCCCGCAAAAAGCCAACAATACGGCTGATTGCGGTCAGGCCGCCAATCTGCCCAAAGGCGCGGCCAAGTGAGGCCGGCTTTTCCGCCTTATCCGGATCCGGCGCGCGCGTCATGCCAGATCCCCAGCAGCATCGTCAAAAATAGCCAGCAACCGGTTACGAATAGTCTGTTGCCGTGTTTCGCTCTGGATTTGTAATCCGAAAATATCTTTGACATAGAAGACATCAACGACACGCTCGCCATAGGTGGAAACGGTTGCTGTCTGGATTTGCAGGCCAAGATCGGCCAAGCAATGCGTGATTTTATGCAGCAAGCCGGGGAAATCGCGGCCATTCACCTCGATAACGCTATGTGTATTGCTGATCTTGTTGGATAGAAACACACGCGAGGCAACAGGCATTTGCCGAACCCGAAGCGGGGTCTGTTTCCAGCGTGCCTGAAGCGCCTTTTCAAGGGTCATCGCACCGGTTAACGAGCGTTCCAGTATTGTGCGAATACGGGTTAATTCGGCCGCATCCTCAATCGCCTGATTATTCATATCCTGCAAAAAGAAAACATCCAGCACCGTTCCATCATGACAGGTCGTAATGCGCGCGCCGACAATATTTGCCCCAGCAGCTGCAACCGCACCGGCAATGCGCGAGAACAGACCCGGATCATCGACCGTCAAAATGGTCAATTCAGTCATCCGGCGCGCAGGGTCCGGCCTGAAATCAATCAGCAGCGGGACATCCAGCTTGGCAAATTCATCACAAAGCCGCGCATGGCGAACATGGCTGTCACAATCAAAACCTGTCCAATAGGTTTGCGGCATGTTTGACGCATGATTGGCAAAACGCGCATCATCCCAATCGGTTAATTTAGCCGCCGCATCTTGGCGCGCCTCATTGGCATTCCCAAGCGCAATAACCGCCGGATCAGCGCCCCGCAACACGGCATCACAGCGGTAATATAGATCGCGCATCAAAGCCGCTTTCCAGCCATTCCAGATGTTCGGTCCCACCGCCCTGATATCGGCAACAGTTAACACCAAAAGCAGTTTCAACCGTTCAGGTGACTGCACAATTTTTGCAAAATCCTCGATCGTCTGCGGATCATTCAGATCATAGCGAAAGGCAATCTTGCTCATCAGCAAATGATGCAGGATCAGCCAGCTTACCGTTTCGGTTTCCTCGGCAATAAGGCCAAGGCGCGGACAAACCGCCAGCGCAACCTCGGCGCCCAGAACCGAGTGATCACCGCCGCGACCCTTGGCAATGTCATGTAAAAGCATCGCAACATAAAGCGCCCGCCGCGACCCAATCTCGGGCATAACCTCGGTGGCTACCGGGGCTGCCGCCTGCAATTCACCTGTTTCAATACCATGCAGAATACCAATGGCCTTTAACGTGTGCTCATCAACGGTATAGCTGTGATACATGTCGAATTGCATCATCGCAACGATCCGGCCAAAATCAGGCAAGAACCGTCCAAATACCCCACTTTCATTCATCAGGCGTAACACCCGTTCCGGATTTTTTCGCGATGTCAGAATATCCAGAAACAGCTTGTTCGCCTGCTCGTCCTTGCGGGTTTTTGCATCAAGCGCCGGAAGCGCGCGCGTAACCCGTTGCAAGGTATTTGGATGCACATCAGCATCATGCGTTTGGGCGATGGCGAATAATTCGATCAGACGAACCGGCGACTCGCGAAACAATACATCGTCAATAAGCCGCACGCGGCCACTCTCAATCCGAAACGGATCAAGCTCATGTGTTCGCAGAAAATCCGGGCGCCAGAATGTCAGGCTTTTGCGGAAATCCGTTTCCATCGCCGCACAGAAAATCCGCGTCAGATTGCCAACATTCCGCGCCGCCAGATAATAGCGTTTCATAAAACGCTCAACCCCGCGAAGCCCGCCCCGATCGGCAAAACCAAGGCGTGGTGCAATGACCATTTGAGCCTCAAAATCAAGCCGCTCTTCGGGTCGGTCTGCATGGAAATGAAGATGACAGCGAACCGTCCATAAAAACCGCTGGGCAAGCGCAAATTTCCGCGCCTCACCGTCACGAAGAACCCCTTGTTTTACGATGTCGATAATGCTGTTAACACGATAGGCATATTTCGCAATCCAGAACAGACTATGCAAATCACGCAGCCCGCCCTTACCATCTTTGATATTCGGTTCAACAACATAGCGTGTATCACCAAACCGCTTGTGGCGTATGTCTCGCTCCTCCAGCTTTTCCTCGACATAAGCCAATGGTTTCTGCTTGGCTATCTTGCGTTGAACGGCGCGGCTTAGTTTAACCCAGAGCGAGTCATCACCAGCCACATGACGCATTTCCAGAAGGCTGGTTAGAACTGTCTGGTCTTCGCTTGCCGCCTCGATTGATTCGTCGATGCTGCGGGTGGAATGGCCGATTTTCAGCCCAAGATCCCACAGAATATAAAGTACAAATTCGATGAATTTCGTGTGTTTGGCCGTTGGCTTTTTCGGCATCAAAAACATGATATCAACATCCGAGAATGGCGCCATTTCGCCGCGGCCATAGCCGCCAACCGCGATCAGCGCCACTTCATCACCGCCGGCGCAATATCGCTGTGCTTGCGCATAGAGGCTTTGCAATAAGATATCAATTGTCCAAGCATGCATCCCGACATAGATTGCGCCATCATTACTGTCGTAAAACGCCGTGCGAAGATTGGCTTTGGCCTGGTCAAGGTGACGCCGAAGGCAGCCCAGCAATTCAGGCCGCGGCACAGGCGTTTTGCCACTTTCATGGGTCGCCAGCTCAGCCTCGATTGCGGCACGATCAAGCGGTGCTTGAAAGCGATCCATCGCGCCTTGTAACGGCAATAGCCAGCGATGCCATGCGATGCCGTCCAGCGCCGCATTTTTGCCAAGCCTTGATTTGCCCAAGCGCCCTTCACCAGATGCTAATATATCATTCGGACTCATGTTTTATCACCAGATTTAGCCGCACCAGCCCGCAGCGCCTTTAGCCGGTACAAAATATCCAGCGCCTCACGCGGGGCAAGACTATCAGGCTGCAACGCGTCAATCATTTCGGCAATTTCATCGCTGGGCATATCGACATCATGATGCGTATTCTGAAAGTCAAAAAGCGGCAGATTATCGGCCATCATCCCAGCATCTACGGCGCCGTGCTGGCCGGTTTCCAACTCACCAAGAATCTGCTCGGCCCGACCCAGAACCACAGCTGGCAAGCCGGCAAGTCGCGCTACATGAACCCCATATGAGCGATCAGCGGCGCCCGTGACCACCTGATGCAAAAACACAATCGACCCCTGCCATTCACGAACCTGCATTGCGTGGCAGCGCAGATTTTCCAGCGATTTTTGGAGATGCGTCAATTCATGATAATGGGTGGCAAACAAGGTTCGGCACATACTGGCATCATGCAGATATTCCAGCGTTGACCAGGCAATTGCCAAACCATCATAAGTTGCAGTGCCCCGACCAATTTCATCTAGAATTACCAAAGATCGACTGGTTGCACGGTTCAAAATAGCCGCTGTCTCGACCATTTCCACCATAAAGGTTGATCGTCCACGCGCCAGATCATCGGCTGCACCAACCCGGCTGAACAACCGGTCAACAAGGCCGATAACGGCGCGTTCTGCCGGCACAAAAAGTCCCGCCTGCGCCATGATGGCAATATGCGCATTCTGCCGCAGAAATGTCGATTTACCCGCCATATTGGGGCCGGTTAACAACCAGAGACGTCCATCATCAAGATTACAGTCATTCGCGATAAACGGCGTTTGCGAATCCAGCATCGGTTCAATGACAGGATGCCGTCCTTTGGAAATGTCAAACAGGGGTTCATCGACAATTTTTGGGCGGCAGTAATGCTGGCTAATCGCAAGCTGAGCCGACGCCGTTGCGACATCAATTTCAGCAAGCGCACGCGCCGCATCACCCAGATCAGCCGCCACCGTCAGAACCTCGTTTCGCAACCGGTCGAATATTTCCAGCTCAAGCGCTAATGCACGATCAGCCGCACTGGCCATATCACGTTCCATTTCCGCTAGCTCGGTCGTGGTAAACCGCACCGCCTGTGCAGTGGTCTGGCGATGGATAAAAATCTCATGATCCATCAATTTGGCAGCATGATTACTGCGCACATCAATATGATAGCCAAGCACATTATTATGTTTGATCTTTAACGAAGCAATGCCGGTTTCATCAGCATAGCGACTTTGTAAAGCGGCGATCAAACGGCGGCTTTCATCCCGCAGATCGCGTAAATCATCAAGTGCCAGATCATATCCCTGCCGGACAAAGCCGCCATCACGCGCCAATAACGGCAGATCATCACCAAGGGCGGGAACCAGCACATTGATCAGCCCCCGCGGACCCAGCATCGCGTCAAGACAAGCAGGTAATGCGTCGGGTAGCATAAGCCCGCCAAGCCCACTTTTTTCATTAATCCCTACGCTAATTCCTTCGCTAATTCTGGCGGCACCATTTTCTCCATTGGCGGCAACGGCGCGAATCTGTGCAACAATTTGGCCGGCGCTATCAAGGCCGCCAGCAATATTTGCCAGATCACGCGGGCCGCCATGCCCCAAAGACAAGCGCGACAGCGCGCGTTCGATATCGGGCTGGATACGGAGCTGGGCGCGCACCAGATCAGCACAAACCGCCTCGGCAATAAACCAGCCAACCAGATCAAGCCGCGCATTAATCGCCGTGACATCAAACAATGGTGCTGCCAGCCGTTCACCAAGCAGACGCCCACCAGCTGCCGTCAGGGTACGATCGACCGCATGCAACAAACTGCCACGGCGTTCACCGGTCAGGGTGCGCGATAATTCCAATGACCGCCGCGTTGCCGGATCAATTTCCATAAAGCCGGCATCACTAACCGCGGTAAGCGGCAATAGGCGCGGCATATTCCCGACTTGGGTTGCCTCTAAATAGCCAAGAAGCGCCCCGCCAGCCGACAGCATCGCGCGGCTGAAATGCCCCATACCGTCAAGACTTGCAACCTGATAAAACCTTTCCAGCGCCTGTCTGGCGCGGGTCGAGTCGAACAGCGACGCTGCCTGCTCGGTTGGACAAATCTGGCTATCGTGAAACCAGCTGGGAAGATCAAAGCCTTGCGGGTAAATCAGTTCTGCCGGATCCAGCCGGGCCAATAGGGTTTCCAATCCATCATCGGCCATTTCCTGCACGAAAAAATCACCAGTGGACATATCAGCCCAGGCGAGTGCCAGCTGCGATTCAGCGCGGCCAAGCGCAACCAGATAATTATGCGCCCGTGCTGGCAATAATTCGTCTTCAGTCAATGTACCCGGCGTCAGCACCCGCACCACATCGCGTTTCAATGGGCCTTTGCCGCCACGTTTTTTTTGTTCCTGCGGATCTTCAACCTGCTCGCAAATTGCGACCCTGTGACCAGCCCGGATCAACCGCGCCAGATAACCATCGACCGCATGAACCGGCACCCCGCACATCGGCACATCAAGACCGTCTTTGCTGCCCCGTTTTGTAAGCGTAATCCCCAGCTGTTTTGCGGCAATTTCTGCATCTTCAAAGAACATCTCATAGAAATCACCCATGCGATAGAAAAGCAGCGCATTGCGATGCGAATCCTTGACGCGCAAATATTGCGCCATCATTGGGGTGGGCGCTTTTACTTTTGGCGCATTTGCTTTAGAAGGTTGGGATGTCATAATGTTTTGACATTGCCCCAACTTGATCTCTAGAACAAGATCGAACCGGGTCTAGAAGAGCGATATGACGTATTATTCGCATCGACCGTTTGCACCGAAATAAATTTTTAACCCAAACGACCGCTTTAGGTCAGATAATAAAGTAATTGAGACATGACAGATAAAGATAAACTCCTCGACGCTGAAGCCCTTGCATTCCACGCCAATGGACGCCCAGGGAAATTCCAGATTGCCGCAACCAAGCCGCTGACAAGCCAGCATGATTTATCGCTGGCCTATTCACCAGGTGTTGCCGCGCCGTGTCTCGAGATCGCGTCAGACATCAATAAAGCCTATGATTACACCAACAAAGGCAATCAGATTGCGGTCATTTCAAACGGTACAGCGGTCCTTGGCCTTGGCGATATTGGTGCCGCCGCGGCCAAGCCAGTGATGGAAGGCAAAGCCGTTCTATTCAAAAAATTTGCCGATATTGACGGTATTGATCTTGAGTTAAACACATCAGATCCGGAAGCCTTTGTTAATGCAGTTGCGCTGATGACGCCGACCTTTGGCGGGATCAATCTTGAAGATATCAAGGCGCCTGAATGTTTTGTGATCGAACAGCAGCTCCGCGACAAACTGGATATCCCAGTATTTCATGACGACCAGCATGGCACCGCGATTATTACCGCGGCTGGCCTGATCAACGCATTTCATCTGACTGGCCGCGACATGAAAACGGTCAAGATTGTTGGCAATGGGGCTGGGGCGGCGTCAATCGCTTGTGTCGAATTGCTCAAAATCATGGGGGTTCCAGCTGATAATATTATCATCTGTGACCGCACTGGCCCCATTTACAAAGGCCGCACCGAGTCAATGAACCAGTGGAAATCGGCGCACGCCGCCGAAACCGATGCCCGCAGCCTTGAAGAGGCGCTTGTCGGGGCTGATGTTTTCCTTGGTCTGTCATCAGGCGGTGCCCTGACCAAAAGCATGGTCGAAAAAATGGCCGCCCGCCCAATCATTTTCGCCATGGCCAATCCGGTGCCAGAAATCTGGCCGGCCGAAGCTAAAGAAGTGCGTCCTGATGCGATCATCGCGACCGGACGATCAGATTTCCCCAATCAGGTGAATAACGTTCTTGGCTTTCCGTATATTTTCCGGGGGGCACTTGACGTTCGTGCCAGTAAGATCACCGAAAATATGAAAATTGCCGCAGCCAATGCTTTGGCCATGCTGGCCCGTGAGGATGTGCCCGATGCGGTGGCAGATGCTTATGGCGGGCAAGCACTGACCTATGGCGAGGATTATATCATCCCGACACCGTTTGATCCGCGCCTGATCGTTGCTGTGTCATCGGCCGTGGCCG
>Ga0182063_1330783_pt1 | contig 15206 bp, 7 predicted proteins | sample 101ome_6_FD_127782 | JGI IMG/M metagenome (GOLD analysis project Ga0182063, IMG submission 127782) | Metatranscriptome of coastal salt marsh microbial communities from the Groves Creek Marsh, Georgia, USA - 101409CT metaT (Metagenome... | ecosystem: Environmental > Aquatic > Marine > Intertidal... | reverse complement strand
CGACGCCAAACGCGTCGTCCCTTCCCCATCACTCGGCGACTGCGACATCAACCCCCCAGTCGACGCGTTCCACACCCGCATCGCCCCATCCGTCGACGCAGACACGATCGTCGTCGACGGAACGCCGCCACCGCATCGCAACAGGCACATAGACACGACACCACCGGTGGATTTCTCTAGCGTCAACGCCCCGCTCGAGTGTAACTTTCGCACGCCGCCGCGAACGCCCGGTCCCGCCGCGTCGCGGTCCGTCGACGACTGCGCGACAGTTCTTTTAATGAGCGAAATCATGACTGGTCGTCGTCGTCGCGTCTGGCTGAGTGACTGCGCGACGACGTGTAAAGATCGAGTCAGTCATCTTGTTCGTCGTAACGGTCGTACTCGGTATGGACGCGAAAGGGATTTACCTATTACCCTATTACAACATTACAACAATGCGATACAGATCGATGAATTGCTGGATTTGCGAGAGCGATGGACGTCTTCAATGGGTGTGCGAGGTGTGACTCATGCCTCTGCCGACGCCGATGACGATTCCGAGCGGTGATGATGGTGTCTGTCGGGTCGAAGGATGTCGGCGAGCGCCCGAACGTGACGGTGCATTTGATCCATATACGAAGCGGCGCCCTCTTTGAGATTAGACGCTGTTTCCGGCGTCGTGTCGTCGAGTTCGCAGCCGAAAACGTCAGCGGTGGGTTGGAACCTAAAGTAAGAGTCGTGCGGGCCGAGTAAGTGGCGAATGGTGGCGTCAACTTGGTTGACGTCGCACGAAGCATGAATCGTGTTGTCCAACCATCCAGGGAAACTGGAAGAGTGTGGATCGCGGATTTTCGGAACAGCGGCGCCAGTTCCGAGAGAGACGACGCAGAGTTTCCGAGACTTTGGGAAGAGGCGACGGGCTTCGAAGACTGCGACAGCGGTCGGGTTGTTGCTCGCGATGGCACCGTCGATCAGACGGATCTCAGCGTCAACGCTCGTCGGCGCGTCTGAACAATCGCGGGTGGGATCTCGAGAGACAGCGACGTCTTTTGATTCCGCCATGGAAGCGCTCAAATCGTTGCTCTCTGTACCAACGCCCGACTGTACGGGAGAATCCGTCTTTTTGTCGTGGGCGTATCCGCCTGTTCCACCGATCTCTTTCTTGACTCGCAGTTCTTCGAGAAACCAAGGCGCCGCCGTCGTCGCTCGCACCGAATCAATCAGACTCGCCCGGTGTTCCCCGGGCAAGTGTCCGAGGTGCCCGCGGACGCGACCGTCTTCGTGATACGATCGCATCAAAAACGTCGTCGCCGGAGCGCGACTGACCAAGTGCGAGACTAGACACACGTGGGGCGGCGGACTCTTTGATGCGTACCACCTCGGATGCGAAGCGACTGCGTACAGGGGTTTGTCAGCTTCTTCATTCAGTGCTTTCCTCAGCATGATTTCAAAGTTCTTCGCCTCTTCTCGCCCGCGATTGTAAATCTTCGTGGAATCGTACACTCTGGTAAGGAAACTCGAGTCTTGCTTTCGAGGGAAAATCTCTTGACCCATGCTCGTGTATAGTTCGTGCAACTCGTCAATCGTCATTCTCAAAAGCCCGGCGCCGACGGCGATGAGGCCACCGGTCGACGTGCCGACGACAAGATCAAAACAGTCACCCACGCACCAACTGTTTGATTCCTTTAAGATGCGCTCCAACATCACGAGAGTGCCAATGCCACGCATCCCTCCACCATCCAGGCTCAGCACTCGAATCGGTCTGGACTCGTTCGCTCGATGATACTCCTTGTAGGCGTCGTTCAAGATTGGTAAACCATGACTCCCGAGCGCCGCGACGATCCTCATAGACTGAGTCCAGTGCGAAGCGCCTCCTTCCAAGCTCGCGCTGCGCCACGCGTCCAAGTGTGAGTTTTCGTCCAATTGCGGGGCGGCAACTTTTTCCTTTAGTCGCTGCAAATCTGACGTCTTGGGCGAAACTCCTTCGGCGTCACTGCTGCCTTCTGGAACGCCAGCCTCGCTCGAACTGAAAGTGACTCTTCGAATCAACGCCGCAAATCCACTCTCCGTGCTGGGTGTCATCGGAGTGGCGGGCAAGTCAGAATCTTCGACAGGGAGTAAAGTGTGCGCGTCGCTCGCCTTGAATCGACCGCGGAATCGTCCGGCGATTGGAGCCTCGGTCGTCTGCGCCATGTGCGGAGGTCGATCCACACACGCGGCAAGCAATTTGCTGCCGATTCTTTCAGCGAGAATCTCAGCCGTGCCTCGAATCTGCATGTTTTCCTTCTCAATGACCAGCTCTGAGTCGTCCGAACGCAGCATCGCACGAGAAACGGACGCGTAATCGATGACAAAGCTCGGGATGTCCGTCACGTTATCAAAGTTTGGACTGGAAAAGAGCGGCTGAAGCGGAACCGACGAATGGATACGTTTCGGCCACACGAATACGACGGCTCGCGCGCCTCTATCTCGCGCGCACCACACGAGGCGCGGGGCTTGTCTGAGCATGGCTACGAAAGTCTCCCAATCGTCGTCCATTGCACACAAAAGCACCGCTCCCTCAAACAGCTCTTGCCGTTCAGGCGCGTCACCGGAGAGAGAGTCTCGCCTAACCGTGTTATCTGGAGTTCCAATGTCTTCATGTGCCAAAGGCGTGTCGGGATCGGCGTTCTCAAGTTCCGGTTCCAGCATGGTCCAATCCTTGTCCGCATTCTTCTCAGGCGAGCTGCTACCCTCCCATATTTCGTCGTACGCCTGAAGGAGCTGTTCAGTTAGGTCGAGCGAGGTGGAAGTATCATCGCCCACTCGAGCCTTTTTCGGCAGCTCAACCAAGCCACCTTTGCTGTCTGCGAGAGTGATATCTAGTATATGAATCTTGCCAGAGATCTTCTCGTTCAATGAATTGGAGCACGTCAAGCCAGAGCGAAGCGCCGTAAATGCTGACGTGAGCTCTCCACTTCTTGCCAACATGCGACAAACGGAGAGGTCAGTAAGCGCGACGTGCTCGGTCAGACGAGCAATCATATCCTTCGTTTTGCCATCAAAACCAGACGAAGATCCACTCCAGTAGACATCTATAACACGGAGTAAAGCCTCCAAGGCGCCTCGCCGAATACCTTCTGCGTACAACGAGAAGTCGTTCACCGACAAGAGCTTGAGGAAGGATTTTACATTCGCCTTCTCGAGCACTTCAAACTTTGAGTGCGATCCATCTTCTTCGATGATCGACATGACTCGTTCGGTGAGGTACTCTAACGCTCCTGCGTTCACACATTCCGCTGCGGCAAGTGGTCCGCGAGAAAGTATTATCTCAACGAGTAACATGTTGATCGTCCGAACGAGTGACTTGTCCCCTGACTTGCGCGTCGCATATTTCATCAAGGCGCGGACAAGATGGTACACGCTCGTTCTTGATTTTGTTCCACTATCGAATATCATTCCACGAATGTCTGCAATCAATTGGGCGTATCGCATCACTCGTTGTTCTTCTGACAACACGCTCCAACCTTCGCGTCCATAACTTTGCCACGGAATCGACCACTCTTTGGCGTCTTCATCCGAACCACATCGAACGAGCGTCGGATACCAAACTCCTTGAACGTTACTCAGGCAGCTGGAAATGATAGCCTTTTCCTTGGCGCCGCCAATGTGGACCCAGGTGTGCACTTCATCGTTTGCACTACCGTGCGAAAGTGCAGCCAACCCAAGAGGCTTATCCGGATTGGCGAGCGCGCGTTGAATCTCTGCGCTCACTGATGGATTGCCCTTGTCTGCGCCGAGTACTCCGACGAGCACAAGCTGCAATGCTTTCGCAATTTTTACTCCCATCTTTGTTGCGGACCCGCTCCACTGACCACTCGTCGAGATGACTAGAAAATGTTCCGCGACGCTTTTCCGCGCCACATCGACGCTACCTCCGTCAAAGAAAGCCTTCATGAACGACTGAAGAGAAGACTCAACTTCCTTCGATCGACGCGCGCCCCCACTGGTATCCCAAGTCGATTCAAATATGGGTGTGCAATATTGAGCGCAAATTACTACGACATTGATTCCCGCTTCCACTCGCCAGCCATCGTTCGTCTCGGCGACGTTCCAGTCGCCCACACCAGAAGTGCTCACACCAACCGAGTCGGTATGGAAAATGTTCGTCATGTCGCGAAGTTCCTCTCCAGAAACGTTTGTCAGCTGTTTGTCAGCGATTGCCCGCGGCGGTCGAACGTAGAAACCATCCGCGATGCGCGTGCTTCGACACGACGTCGCTTGAGAAGGATGCCCGCTCGCCTGAATTTCAAGGCGTGTCTGAGACATGTCCACCTTCACCATCGCCGTAACGTAATCAGGCATACCGATCGACTCGTCTCCAAAACTACACAGCCTGATTTGATACTCTCGATTGGGCGGAAGGTGAATCCTCTTGCGACGCGAGTCTCTCTCGATATCCGACACATCGCACAGTATTCGCACACCATCCTTCGTGTGCGTCTTCGACCCACTCTCCGCCGCGAGAATAAACACCTGCGACACCACCGCACTCACATCTTCATCCTCTCCGATCACGGGCACGACATCCACGGCGAGTTTCCACCCATCGTCGCTAGAATAATCCGCCGGAACCGCCCGCGGATCCCACCGAACCGTCGCTTCGCTTGCGCTCGTCCGCGTCACCGACACTCGTTCCGACACGATCACTCTCGTCATCGCCTCGATCGGCGGTTTCGCGTTTGTCACGCTCGCTTTCAGTTCGTACTCTCCGCTCGGCAGGTCTTCCGGGACGACCCACGTCAACCGTCCTTCATCCAAAAACCGAACCGACGTCGTCGCCATTCCTTCTTTACCTTGACCCGCATCGTTGCTCTCCTCGTCGCCCTCGGGCGTGAACCGCGCCGTACCCACGACGACCGTTCTAGACGCGCGCATCCACGCGTTCGACACCGCAGATAGACTCACATCGCACTCCACGACGACGTCGTTCGCAACGGCACCGGCATCGGCGTCGCTCTTGACGTTTTCGCATCTTACGACGACGTCGACGGTTCCACCGTGTTCCCAAACCTTGCCATAACGCGGTCGACGAAAGCTCAACGATATCGTCATCGCAGTGAGGGGAAATCGAACACGCGTGCGCGCGCCGGGCGCCGCGACGTGCTCGGATCTGTGGGCGTGTTTGAGACGTTACAGTTAACACAACAAGCAGAGGAGCTAATAAAGCGAATGAATAGCAGCTTGATATCCTTTTCGTTACGAATGGTACGCTAGAGCGTAAAGACGCGACTAACCTAGAAAGCTCAAAAGACTCGAATCGATGAGATTCGGATCGCCGTCTGGGGTGGCGGGACTGCGAGGCGCGCCTGGGTGACGAGGTTGACGCGGCGGAGTGGACGACGAAACGTTCATTCGGCTCATGTCGACGGAGAGGTCATTGGGTGCTGCGTTCGACCAGACGCCCGGTCCAGCGTTAGTGGATGAATCGCCGAACGCGCTCCAGGTTGATCCGCGGGGGTTGAGGTCGGTGTTGACGCCTAACCCGCCGAGACCCCAGTCCGCGGCGCCGGCTTGCGGAGCGCGGGCGGCGCCTTCCGTCCACGTAGAGGTTTGGCCTCCCCATTGCGGGTCGGAAACCGCCGCAGACGACCACTGGTTCTGGTCCAGGGACGACGCGAAGATGTCGCCAGAGGCGGAGAAGGAGCGAGACGCCTCATTGGCAAAGACGTCACCGACTGGAAGAGAACCCATGCCTTGACCCATCGGTTGCCAGTTGCTGTTCGCGGGGCTCCAAGAGGCTGGTTGCTGACTATGAACCGGTGCCACCTGCGGCGCCGGCGGCTGGGGCGCCTGCACACCCATCGGTGGTTGCGCCGGTCCCGCGTCGGACCAACCTCTGTTTTGAACGTCCGAAGCTTGGCTACTAGGTTGCGAGCCCCATGCGCGAGGCGGTGCCGTACTCGCCTGCTGCGTCGGAAGATGTGGCGGTGCGTTGCCACCGTACGTCGCAGGTGGCCGAGGACCCGGCGGAAGAGGCGGAGGCATCGCCGCTGCGGCTGGTGGCTCGTCGTTTCCGCCGCGCGGCAACGGAACTCGGCTTTGACCAGGCGGTGGTGCAGAAGGCGGCGGTCGCGGTCCTCCAGGCGGTGGTCCGCGAGGAGGCGCTGGCTCTGAATTCATGCCGGGCACTCGCATGGCTGGCGCGGCAGCCCATGATGGCGGTGGTCCAGATGGTGGCGGCGGATTCGGTGCGTTCGTCTTCTTGTAGCGCGGATCAGCGAGCATGGAAGCACGATCTTCTTCAGCTTGCAAACGCCTCGCGAGCTCTTCATCCGTCTCCGTGTGGAACGCACTGCCGCTATCGCGTTCCGCCAGCTTTGCCGCCTCCTCAGCTTTTGCACGCTCCTTCTTCTTTTTACGCTGCGCAGCCTTTTTCGACAGACCCTCACCCGTGGTTGCGCTCTCAACCTTTGCCTCTGGTTTCTTTGCGGCTTCGAGACGCTTACGAATAGCTTCCATTTCAGCCATTTCACGCTCCGCAGCTTCCTCCGCAGCCTTGCGTAAGGCGGCTTGGCGCGCGGCAGCTTCTTCGGCGGAAGTGTCGTTAGATTTCTTCTCGGCCGCGGCTGCGCGCTCACGCTCCTCCTTCTCAGCCTGTTCTTTCGCTGCGCGCTTCTTCGCCTTCTTGCCCATGCCGGCTTCGACGACCGCATCATCGCCTTCTCCCTTTGCGTTATGTTTAGCACTAGTAGCTACTGGAGCACGGCCAGATGTGACGTACGCACTTTCTACGCTATACGGTCCCCACTCTGTGACCTCGCCAGTGTCGGGGTTGAGCCGACCCACTCTCGCCTTGAAGCAATACTTTGTCCCCGGCGTCAGCTCGTTGACCGTCACGATCGTTTTGCCTTTGATGGAGGTGAACACTATAAAGTTTTGATCTTTTTCCTTCTTGAGACTCAACTCCCAGCAGCGATCTTCCGGCAGCGTCTGCGTGGTCGACTTGGTACGATACAGATTGAGTGTGATTGAGTCATCTGTGCGCGACACCAACGTCGGGCGTTGCAGTTTCTCGAGGGGCTCAGCCGCCCGACGCGCCTCGTTCTCTTGCTTGGCTAACTCGGCCGCATATCGCGCTGCTTCTTTGCGCATCTGTTCCAAGTGTTCGAAGAGCTGATCGTCTGTCATCGGCGGTCTACCATGACTACCCCCAGCGGGCATATAGTCACCGTCTTGGCGACCAAACCAGTTACTCGGCATTCCGCGTTTGCCCCAGCCCGGCGGCCCGTTCGACCCAAAGAAGTTGTGCAAATCTGTGTACTCCTCGTCGTCATCCGTGTAATCGTCGTCGTCGTCGTAGTCATCCAGGCTAGGAATAGACTCGCCGTCACTGTCGTAGTCTCTACTGCTCACGTCGTCGTCTTCCCCACGTCTTCCAAACCCACCAGACCGTCCGCCGAACCCACCCGACGCCGCACCGAAGAAGAAACTCTCAAAGAAACTCGCCGCAAACTCCCGCATGTCCTCCGCGCTCTCGAACCGATCCAACGGAGAGTCTTCGCCCATCAAACCGTACTCCCTCGACAACGTCTCATACGCCTTGACCACCTCTCTAAACTTCTGTTCGGCATCCGGGTCCCCTCGGCTCGTATCCGGGTGATGTTTCATCGCCAACTTCCGATACGCTTGCCTCACCGCGCTCGCATCCTCGTTCGATTCCACGTCTAGCACTCTCAACGCCTCGGCTCTTCTGCCCGCCCTATTCGTCGCGTGCGCCGGTTGTTCCGCCCAGTACGTCTCGTCCTCCGACCCTTGATCGCCTTCGACGTAATCATCCGGGAGTTCCACGATTCGTTTTCCGCTCGCCATCGCGTTCGCGCCCGACTCGTACGTCAAACGCGGCGTCGGGCTCCGTGATTCCAATGGATCTACTCACTACCCAGCGGGCGCGTCTCGAACCGCACGGGAATCACAGACGGAGCTTTACGACGCACTACGCGCGTGTGCGATCCTCCCGACGCGTCTGTCACCGACGGTCCGGGATTATTCCTCGCCGTTAGCGTGCTTCGCGTCTTTGTCTTCCCGCGTCGCGTCCTTCGTCCTCTCGCGCGACCTCGTCTGCAGACGACGTGGAGGGGTTGACACGACGTGCGTCGACTTCCGTTTTTGAGCGACCCCTCGATTCGTTGGCGAGTTATGACTCGTTGGACTCATCAAAACGGATTGAACCGGATGGATTGTAACGCGAAACGCGATGGATGGCGACGCGGAACGAGCGCTCGGGGCGGATTGAACGAGCGATGTTGTCCACCGGGGGCGTTTGTGGTTGGAAAACGCGCGTGATTCGTATGAATGTTTGAATTGAATGGATGGAGCGGACGGATATCGCGAATACGGTGCGATTTTACCAACGCTTGACGAGACCAAAGAGAAGCTGCATAAACTCGAGTGGGTTCCCGCGTTTGTTCCCACCCACCATCTTTCCGTTCGCCTGCGCTTTTTGATTAGCGAACCAGTACCGCCAACCGATGAGAAGGGCACCGGTGAAGCTCATGGAGACGAGGACAAAGGGCGCCGGTGGAGCGGCGCCTTTGCCGAGCGCGCGTAAAACTAATCCCGCCGGAACGCCAACGATCCAAGCCTTACCCGCGGTCACCGCCGCAGCGACGGCATCGTCCCCTCTCGCATCTTTCCCGAACGTATCCGCAAACTTCGACGCACCGAACCACCCGACGGCGAACGGCGCCGCTGTGGCTAACACGTCCAACGCCGCCAGTCCCTCCCCGTGATTCCCTCGTCCAATCGCCGCGAACGCCAACAACGCCACGACATCCCCACCGACGAGTTGCGCCTGTCTAAACACAATCTCGCTCTCCGTCTCCTCCACCGCGGGTTTCGCGACGCCTTGAAACCCGGTATCTTCCAGCGGGATGACTTTGATGTTCATGGTCGACTGCGGCGGCGCGACGCCCTTCGAGCCGACATCCCCCGGTCCGCTTCCATACGGCGCGCTCGCCGACGACGTCGTCGCATCCGACGGGTCTTTACGCACGAATCGTCCAACCTTCTTCTTCGGTTCCTCCTCCGACGTCGTTGTCGTCGCGTCTTCGCCTTCACCTGATGAGGCTGCGCGCTTTATCCAAACACCGCGACCGCTTCGTCGAGTCGGCACTTCGACGCGACGGGTGCCGACGGATGCCATTCGCGCGACTCCGCGCGCGGTCGTCGTCGCGCCCGAGATGACGATGGATGTCATTCGTCCGTCTGTGCGTGAGTCTGGTTGGTTTCGTCGTCGTCGTCGTCGCGCGTCGCGTTGTCGTGTGCCGCGCGTGTGTTTTGGTCACATGGATGGATGGATGTGAGGATGGTTTTGGATTTGGATGGATGCGCGTTCGCAGCCGTGCGCCGCCGGTTCGGTTCGGTTTAAGAACGAATCGTCAACGGCGCGTCTTGTGCGTCGAGCTCGGGCGCGGAGAAGTTTTTATTTCACGGATCGTCGTTGTTTGTTTTTGGTTTACACTCGCGCGAATGGAAATGGACGTCGATTCGGCTCGCGCTTAAAATAGCGGCTCACGTGGGATTGAAGGGGTTAAAGCGAATCACGTCGCGTGAAGGGGCGGTGATGACGACGACACCAGGAGTGTCGAGTGCGGCTTCGGCTTCATCGACGTCGTGCGCGGTGGTGAAACGCGCGGTGTATGGCGTAAGGACGAATATTAGAAATTCCGTGGCGTATGCGGACGACGAATCGTTGGTGCATGTCGCCGGGAGAGCGGTGGTGGTGTGCGACGCGACGAAAAGAAGGCAAAGCTTTTTACACGTGCCGAATCAAGTGAAAAGAATACGCGCGATGGCGGTGCACACTGGGTCGAAGAGCATTGCGATTGCGGTGTCGAATGGAGAGGACGCGTCGGCGGTGTTGGTGTACGACGCCGAATCGTTAAAGAAGAGAAAGAGTCTGCGACGCACCGAACGCAAGCAATCCCCGGCGACAACGACGGCGGTTACCGGTCCCTTACCTCTGACAAAATTCACGGACAGCGAGAATGACATCGACGGATTAGCGTTCTCAGCGGATGGTTCATCCGTCCTTGGTTACAACTCGAGCGTGGAGACGCTCGCGCGCTGGAACGTCGGCGACGGGTCCGTGGCGGAGCTCACGAATCAACGAGCCAGTGTCGCGTCCGGTTCCTTTCGGCGCAACGAACACACAGCTGAATCGTGCATCATCGAAGCGCAGTTTTCAGCACGCGACAAGGATGTCGTGAGTGCGATTTGTACGTCTGGCGTGTTCAAGCTGTACAGGGTGCAAGGCAAAATTATAAAGCCGTTCGTGGTGAAAGCGCTGAACGAGTTGCAAAAGGATGTGGGTCGACGAGCCGTAGCGCACGTCTGGTTAGACGATGACGATAGACACGTCGCGATCGGTACCGACGCGAACAGCGTGATTATTCTGGATGGTGAAGTGATCATGTGTACCGTGAGCATCGGCGCCGGCTCGCCCGGCGCAATGGCCATGAAAGCCTTTGGAGGCGGTTTCATCGTCGCCGGGAACGGCGGAGAGATTATCTTTGTCGAAAACGTCGGGCGGAGGGAGAGTTCGAGCGCGTTCGAGGTGTCGAAAAGACTCAATTTGATGCGCAACGGGGAAGACACGGCGACGATGAGACTTCTGAGCGACTCGTCAGCGGCGGATCAATCGTCATTTAAGCCGAGTGACGATTCAGATTCAATCGTCGCCATGGATGTCTCGCCGAGCAAAGAAAATCTCTTGTGTTGTCTCCGCAGCGGAAGCGTCTTTTCAGTTTCCCTTTCGCACATACAAATCCTGCAGGCGGACGAAATGGAGTTTAGACGCGTGTTGAACGATTCCCATCAGGATGGCATCGCCGGCATGGATGTGTGCCCGTCGCGTCAAATCATGGTGACTGTCGGTTCGAACGAACGCGTTATCAAAGTTTGGAGCTTGAAGACGAATGCGTGTGAAATCTCGGAAGTATTTCTCGACAGTCCACTGAGCGTGAGCGTGCATCCAAGCGGATGGATGATCGTGGTCGGGTTTTACGACAAGTTGCGCGTCATCCACGTATTGCGCGACCAGCTTCGAATTGTAAAGGAGTTCAATTTGAAGACTTGTCGATTGGTGCGGTTCGCCCGCGGAGGCCACATGTTTTGCGCCGCATCCGGGTCTATCATACACGTGAAACACACGTTCACGCACGAGACGCTCGCGGTGTTACACGGACACTGCGGGAAGATTAAATCGTTAACGTGGGGCGCGGGCGACGCGACGTTATTATCCACCGCCATGGACGGAGCCATTTACGATTGGGACATCATCACTGCGAGTCAATCGGACGAGCTACCTCGGCGTCGCGAGCACGTGCGGAAAGGGTGTGTGTACAATGCGACGACGGATATTCCACAAACGGGAGGAATCGTCGCGTGTTCCAACACGTCGAAACTCATTGAATTGGACCACGAATTCAACACGACAAGAGAGTTTTCATCCGAAGACGTGACGCTCACGCACGTGCAATACAACACTCGATTCCGCGCGATCTTCGCGACGACATCGATCGGAACGTTTCGAATATACAGCTTTCCGTTGACTGGTGAATATTCAGAGGTACACTGCCACGTCGGATCGATTTCCGCGCTGGCTTTGAGTCAGGATGAAACGCGCGTGTACACAGCGGGTAAGGATGAATGCGTCGTCATTCACGAGTTGCAAGTCGAAGGCGCCGAAAGCTTTGAACGATTGAACGAGTCCAATACGGGTGACGACGAAATACTCGTAAAGCGAGAAGAGTTCGACGAGTTGCAAGAACGCATGCGAGAGCTTCAAACCGAACTCAAGGATCTCTCTCTTCAAAATCAGTACCAGTTGCGATTGCAAGCGGCGGAGATGAGCGACAGATTGAAATCGAGCGAAGCGACGTACGCATCGATGATCGAACACGAACGAAACCGTGTCGCTGAGCTCGAACGGGATAATGAAAGACTATCAAACGATTTAGTGGCTGAGCGCGAGCTTCTTTCGGAGGAAGCGAGCGCAGAGCTCGCACGCGTCGTCGAGGAGCACGACAGGAAGCTCTTTTCGGAGATTGAGCGAAATGAGCAATTGGTCAACGAAGCCAAGGAGGCTGAACGAGAGATGCACGCAGAACGCGACAGCATTCTCCTCGAACACCTCGAACATGTTGAAAACGTAAAGAGGGAGTTTGCAACGGAAAAGGCAGAGTTGCGTGAGGAGATTTTGAAACTCGAGCGACGGTTGGAAGCCGCATACGAAGAATTCACGCGAGCGAGAGAAATCATGGACGAAGAGGTGGAGAACGAAATCACGCAGATTAAAAGTGAGTATGAATCGCAGATGCATCAGGAGCACGAAGCCACGCTACGTTTGAGAGGGGAGAATGGCGTCTTCAAAACGAAATTGGCCACCGTCAAAGTAAATGAACACGCACTGCACGAAGACATTTCCAAGCTGGCGGATGACAAGCGGGCCATGTCGAAAGAAATCGAGAGACTCGAGCGAAAGTTAGACGAATCGCGAATGAAAATGAAAAGCCTCGAGAGCGAAATCGAAGTCAAAGGCAAAATAATTGCCACGAAGGAACGTGACATCACTCGCGAGCTCAAAAAGGTGTCAGAACTCACGAATGATATATCGCGTTTGGAGCAACAGCGCAACGACGTGCACGCTACACTCGACTCTACTAAAAACAAAATGGATGAGATGAATGGTGAAATGCTCAATTATTACGAAGCTAATCGCGCACTCGTGCGTCAAGCACAAGAGATGCGAGCGCAACGAGACGCGTTACAGAAAGAATCGGCTCGAAATCGTAAACAGGCGGACAACATGGTGGACATCGTGAAACGTTTTCAACGCGATCTCCATTCGTGCGCAAAGAACATTCAGGATGTCAAATCGCTAAAGGAGAACATCAAAAACCTGTACCACAAATACACTGGCGAGGAAGTTTTTCAGTCGATCGAAAACAAGGAGACCGTGCAAGAGATGAAGCGTCAGCGCGATCACTACGAGAAAACCATCGCGTCGCTCAAGCGCCAAATGGAAGGTGACGCTGCCGCGCGCAGAAGCGAATTTCACCGAGTGATGCGAGAAAATCAAAGTCTCCTCGAACAACTTCGAAGCGTCTAAGCTGCGTCGCGATAATCTTGTGCGTGTTAGAAGGATTTACAATATAAATTAGAGCGGTCGGTCTTCGCGGCGTCTATTCGCTTTCGCGAGAGCTTCTCAAACGTCCGAGCCATTGGAAGAAGCGGTACCTCTTGGACATTTTCCACGGCTGACCCTCCGGGAACGGCAACGAAAATCCGATGGCGTGGAAAAGACCGAAAACCCCACCGAGTCCTCCCGTGTTACCCAGCGTCCGATCCATCACGACGCCGACGGTAATCTTCTTCACCTTACCTTGTTCGTTGAACGTCATTGACAATGCTTGCGGAGGGCACACAACCTCAGTACCCGTGGCTTCGAAACGTCCCGCGAGCTTGCCAGTGTGCGTTCCCGTCGTTCTGTTTTGAAACCAAACTCGATTCGTCTCGAATGGGTCCACTCTAAAGTGGTGATAGTTGCTCTTCATGTCTGGGAAACCAGTCGTGAGGTCGAACCCACCGACAGCTTTGACGAACGCATCACGTCCCAGAGGCCCAACTACTGGCCCAATAAACTCAAAGTCTTCCGCGAGTTCATCCCCGATCGCGGCGAAGCCGGCTCGCAAGCACGTCTTACACTTGACGATGAGTTCATCCGGTTTAATCGGAAACGTGTTCGCCGGGCCGTAGAGCATGGCGTCTTCGTCGCAGACGTCGTAAATGGCGGACGGATTGGGCGCGTCGAGTTCGGTTGACGTCATCGCTTTCGGAACTGAATCGACGCGACGGTTTCGTCGCGCGTGACGAGTGGCGACGCGCGCGCCGATGGTTTGGATGGATTGTACGGTGGACATGCTCGTGTCCAGTCGGTGTTGCGACGGTTGGATGAAGCGTGCGTCTCGTTGTGATGTAATGACGCCGTGTGGCTTGCTGTGGCTGGACGTGTATGCCGTCGGAGAAGCGCGTCGTTGGTAAAACTACGAATCAATGAGTTTATTGACAATCGAAACAATATGTTTGCGCTACTATCGACGCATTTGTGTGAATGCGGGGTTGCTTGTGTTAAATCCTGACGGCGACGTCGGCTGCGCGCCGAAACCGCTTGCCTGTCCAAATCCGCCGGCGGCGGGTTGGCCGAAACCTCCAGACGCAGGTTGGCCAAATCCGCCAGATGCGGGTTGGCCGAATCCGCTAGAAGGCGCTTGACCAAAACCAGATGATACTTGGCCGAATCCGCTAGCGGCTACCTGTCCGAACCCACCAGATGATGCTTGACCGAAGCCAGACGACGATCCAAAGCCTCCAGTGGAAGCGGCGGCAGCGCCGAAACCGCTCGGTTGACTGGCGAAAGATCCGAATCCGCCTGAAGATTGAGGCGATGCCGATGCGGCGCCGAACACATTACCCGCCTGTGTAGAGGCACCAAAACCGGGCGACGATGGGGTGCCAAAGCCCGAAGATTGACCAAATGCCCCAGCGCTGCTAGTGACGGCGCCAAACGCAGACGGTTTGCCCGCAGCAGCTGCGAATCCTCCGCCCGTCGTCGCTGCCGATCCGAATCCAGTTTGGGAGCCGAATCCAACGGGCGATGCTGGCGCCCCGAACGCGGGGGAGCTTGTGCTTGCGGCGGCTCCAAAACCGGTAGACTTACCAAAGCCTCCCGGAGATGCTGGCGCTCCAAATGCAGGCGAACTTGTGCTGGCGGCGGCTCCAAATGCGCTCGGTGTCCCGAACGCAGGCGAGCTTGTCGTCGTCGCGGCTCCAAACGAAGTCTTCGAGCCGAATGCACTGGAGCTCGCTGGGGCACCGAAAGCACTAGAACTCGCTGGCGCACCAAATGAGCTAGAGCTCGCTGGGGCACCGAAAGCACTAGAACTCGCTGGCGCGCCAAACGCACTGGAGCTCGCCGGGGCACCAAAAGCACTAGAACTCGCTGGCGCACCAAATGAGCTGGAGCTCGCTGGCGCGCCAAAAGCACTGGAGCTTGCTGGTGCAGGTTGAGCAGGGGGCGAAGAAGGGGTCGCCGCTGAACTAGATTCAGCATCCTTGGGTTTTTCGTCAGTCTTTCCACCAAAGCTAAAAGAACCAAAACTGGTTGAAACGCCTGAAGTTAACGT
>Ga0182063_1584744_pt1 | contig 15778 bp, 13 predicted proteins | sample 101ome_6_FD_127782 | JGI IMG/M metagenome (GOLD analysis project Ga0182063, IMG submission 127782) | Metatranscriptome of coastal salt marsh microbial communities from the Groves Creek Marsh, Georgia, USA - 101409CT metaT (Metagenome... | ecosystem: Environmental > Aquatic > Marine > Intertidal... | reverse complement strand
CTGCACGGTGTCCGTCACCCTGTTCTCGGCGACGCAAACCGGACACAACGACTCGCATCGGTTCACGGAGAAGAGGTTGCGTTGCTCACCCTTCGCTCCGGTTGAATGGACGTCGCACGGCGCGAAGAAGTTTTCCGCTACCAAGGCACGAATCCAATTTAAATCGCTCGGAAGCGTCACCTGCGATCGTGTAATCGAGCCGAGGTCAGCGATCGAAGCCCGGGCTCGCGCGAAGACGAAGGTGAAAGCTCACCGCGTTGACGGGGTGAGCTGTTCCAATTGAGACTAGGTCCACATCGCGAGAGGCACCTGGAGCTGACTCCTCGCGCGCGCGACGAAGGGTGCGACGACGAAGACGAAGAAGAAAACGACGCGATGGACGCACCCCATTAACGATTACCATGATTGCGCGCGCGAGATGTTCGCGACGCGCGCGACCGCAGCGGCGCGCTGTGACCGGTACCCGTGAATGGACGACGCATCGAGGCACGCCTCGCCCTCCGTGCGGACGCGAGACGGCGCAACACGGACCGGATGGTTTTTTTTATTTTTGTTATATTCGTGTTCCAGTGTTATTATATGTAAAGTGAGGGTTGGGACTTGAATCGACACTTTTTTGTATCTTTTACTTGAGCGTCTTGAAGGCGGCTTGCGCGACGACGTCTGCGCATTTTTGCACCTGTTCGCTCGTGACGATGAGCGGAGGAATGAGACGCAAGATGTCACCCTTACCCGCGGTAAGGGTGAGCAAACCCTGATCGCGGCACTCCTTGACGAGGGGCGCGCAAGCGGTGTCGAACTGGACTCCGACGAGCAAACCGGCGCCGCGAACCTCCTTGAGGTGGGGGTGCCCGGCGAGCTTCTCAGTGAGCAAAGCCTTGAGCTCCTCGCCGCGCGCTTTGACGTTGTCTAAAAACTCTGGATTACTCACGCGATCGAAGACTTCGTTGGCGACGGCGCAGACGAGAGGCCCGCCGGCGAATGTAGAGCCGTGATCTCCGGGCGCCATAACGTCGGCAACCTTTTGCTTCATGAGGACGGCGCCAATGGGCAAGCCGTTCGCCAAGGGCTTGGCGACGGACATCATGTCTGGTTCTGCGCCTTGGACGAGTTGATGACCCCAGAGACGACCAGTACGACCGAGTCCGCACTGGACTTCGTCGTACACGAGCAAGGCATCCGCGGCGTCGCAGAGCTTGCGCAGGCCGCGCAAAAATTCTGCGTCGGCTGGGTAAATACCACCTTCGCCTTGAACCGGCTCAACGAACACGGCGCACGTACGCCCCTTGACGATCAACTTGGCCGCCGCCGCTAAGTCACCGTACGGGGTAAACGTGTTGCCAGGAACGATGGGCATGAAGGGGGCGCGATATCCCTCTTTCCACGTCAGCGCGAGCGCTCCCATCGTACGGCCGTGGAAGCCATTCTCAAAGCTCACTGTTTCAAAGGCGGCATCCTCGGCGCTCTTTCCTTGTTCCACCGCGCGAGTCTTGGCGTACTTTCTCGCGAATTTGAGCGCGCCCTCGTTCGCCTCCGTACCCGAATTACAAAAGAAGACTCGGTCCGCAAAACAGGTTGACGTCAACTTTCTCGCCAACGTAGCGCCAGGTTCGGTGTGATAAAGGTTCGACGTGTGCGTGAGCTTGGCCGCCTGTTCCGCGATCACCTTGGTCACCCCATCGTCGGCGTGTCCAAGGCAGTTGACCGCGATCCCAGACGTGAAATCCAAAAACTCTCGCCCATCCGAGTCCCACATCAGCGCGCCCTTCCCGTGCGTCATCACCTCCGTCTCTCCTCGTCCGTACGTCTGAAGCACGCACTCGCGCTCGTTCTTGCGCACCTCGTCCCCATCGATCACCGCCCTCGCGATCGTCGCTTTACGCGCCGAAACCCACCGCGCGTCCGACGACGCGTCGCCGCTGGAATACCTCGTCCGCATCGCTTTCCCTCGCGAACGAGCCATCGCCGAGCGCGTCTTTCGCGGTGCCGCCGTCGTCGTCGTCGCCGCGCCGCACGTCATCGATCGCGCGTGCGTCATCATTCGCGTCGTCGTCTCCGTTTCCGTCGATCCCGACGCGCGCGCGAGGGGGAGACTGAGGCGGCGCGACGTCGCACCCCGTCGAACGACGCGTGCGACGACGACGACGACGACGACGAAAACACACAAAAAAAACACAAAAAACGCGTCGTCGTCGTCGTCCGTCCGTCCGATGCGTGTTCCTGAGCCCTGGTTTCGGCCCGAGCCCTGGTTTCGGCGCGTTGGTTTCTGCCCTATGGGTACCCCATGGGTAAATGTACGGTTCGTGAACCGCCAGTCGGGGACGCCGCTCGAAGTAGTCGTATAATGGGGACTTTTAATGGTAAGTATCGACGAAATGGTACCGGTAGCGCGTCGCGGTGCGCAGATCTGGTCGACGCGACGGACGCGACGGACGCGACGGACGCGACCGACAGACGACGACGACGACGCGAAGGACGACGCGAAGGACGACGGAGGACGACGCGAAAGCCCGAGGCGATGAGTTTTTTTAAAGAGGAGAAACGGACGCAGTACTCTCCGCTCATGACTCGCGAGGAACAGGTGCGCGACGACGACGCGAAGGACGCCGGACGGCACCGAACACGCCAATCAGTCCAATCCAATCCAATCCAATCCAAAAGCCGGCAACGAGACGATTCACGGGAACAAAACGCGCGCGCGCGCCGAGACGATGGCGACACTGACTATGACTGACACCTCGTTCGTGCACTCGCTCGTTCGTTCGCTCGTGTAGGCTGAGGCTGTGGACGACATCGAGGACACGATCGACGGCGAGACGGTTGCGAGGCGAGACGGCGTCGGTCGAAATCTGAGCTCTTCGTACGCTGGGGGATCGTCGACGGCGTACAGAGAGGCGAGTGATGATGCATATGAGACGGTTCCTCTGAGAGGAGCTGGAAGATCGCTAGCACAGCGCGCCACGGCGCATCTGAAAGCGCTCAAGAAGAGCGCAAAGGAGGTGCTCAAAAACGCCTTCTCGGATTCACCGTCTGGTACTGGATCGCCATCTCGCACGACAACCTACGGAAACGCCGCGTACGGTGGTGATAACGCCGTTGTAGGTTCTCCGCAACGCACTGGTCAGTTGTTGTCCCGCGCACACGCGCGAAACAGGTCCTTAGACCTCTCTCACGTGCTCGGAACGCTCACCGCGACAATCGATGGCGCCAACACAGCGGCGATGCTTCTGAAAGAGTTCCGTGAATCAGGAGGCGATCCGGAAGCGGATCAACGAACGAACGACAACTTGGATCTTGAATTGAGCGACGTGTGTGAAGCACACAGGGCCCATCTCACGCAAGTGGCGGAAATGACAGATAGTTCTGTCAGCCTCAGCGAGGAGCAACTCAACACGCTGCTCGAAACCTTGGAAAAGTTGAACGGAGCCATCTTCGCGATTCGCGCCGAACGAAATGAAAACGCGGCGTTGCAGGGTATGGAAACTGGCGTTGTTTCTACACCCACAGCCACAGGCGATGAACAGTCAGTTTCACTCGGTACAAGCCGCATAGCGTGCGCCACGACGGAAGAAGAGGAGGAGGCGATGATTGCGCAAGCCATCGCGGCGAGCTTGAGCGTTCAACCGAAGGAAGCCGATGGAACCGCGCAAGCGCACGCACCAGCGCCCGAGCAAAGTGGCGCGCCGTCGACTCCGGTCAGAAAGCAAACCAACGAAGATCTGTTGGCAAACTTGATTGACATTTGACAACAACAAGCGTGTCAGCCTCTTCCTCTCTGAGTGCATCAAATCTAAACTTCTTTACCACCGAAATTTCTCGACGTACGCACGCATTTCATTCGCTGCTACTGTAGTAAGTGTACATTACAAGTCTTGCACAACGACCACTTCATTTCCCTACGCGTTCAACTAATCATGTAAATCATCCTTCGTCTTGTTTTCTTTCTGTCGAAGATCGCGGCGTAAACGCCTCTGCCTGAACTCTCAGGTTGGAAACTCCCTCCTCCAGGCTCGACCAAATATCGCTGTCCGTGTCGTCTACAGATGAGTCATATTGTGAACTATATCCCAAGTGCTCAGTGTGATCCATTTCATCTTGATGGCGCTGGTACTGGAACGTCAACTCGTGACCTCTTGAGACTGCGTTTGTAGGACCAGGATCAGCACCGTTGGCCGCAGCCATGGCGCGTCGCAACTGTTCGCTCGCGCCAGGTACTCCATTTTTTGTCCAGAGCAAAAGTAAAGCAGTACCTCTTCTCCAATTACCTCCCGCCTCGCATGCCGCTACGACGGCATCGACGATGTTCACGTCGCACCTTTGAGGACCAACAACTGACGCAACGTCTTCGGCGAGCGACAACGCCGTATCGGCATCTCCTGCGCGAGAAGAGGCTAAAGCCAAGGCTGCAAAAGTCGAGACACCTGGCCGTAAATTCAACTGAACCATCTCTTTTAATGTTTCGTTTGCTGTGAAGCGGTCGCCGCTTAAAGCCAATGCAGATACGAGCGCGCCGTACATGGACGGGTCTCGAGGCAAGCCGATGGTATCGCACTCCTTCAAGATTTCAGATGCCAATTCTGGATCCGAGCATCTCGCCGCTGCTGATGCGGCATACTTGAAGACGCTACTAATCTCCATGGCTATTTCAGTTGGAAGTTGCGGCTTCGAGGCGCCAGTGCTAACCGGTTGATCTTCAATCTGTCGCGAAGGGATTGAACTGCTCTCCCAAGTGATGGCTGAATAGGCGGACACGCGCACTCTCGTCTTGTATTCCGTCCATAGTTCGGACAACTTTGAGCGTGCAAATTGTAGTGTCGAGCTGGTGTATCCTGGAATCATTCCATTGCGCAAGTATGGATCGTCCTCCTCAAATCTACCGCATGCGAAGAAAGCCTGAGACCAAATGTGCGGGTCAACGCTCTGCTGATAGTGTGCCTTGAACCCGTCGACGAGCTCAAAAGCCTTCATCCAATCGCCGAAACGTTCGCACGCCGTGATGAGCTGCGTGTACGTCGACAAAGATAAGCCACTGATCGATGGGTTTTTCTTCAGCTTCTCGTAAATCAAATCGTATCTTCTCCCTCTGTAAAGCGCGCTGATGAGCGAGTTGAACATGCCAGGCGTCGTGGTCACGCCGTGAAATGGCAGCGCCTCGTTGTAAACCTTTAGCGCTTGAAGGCCATCCTTGGCGTTGGCACACGCGTTCAACACGGTCGACACAGTCGCCGCGTCCGGATTGATACCGTAAGGTCGCATCATATTGTAGTAATCTATCACTTTGGAAATCTTTCTAGCTCTGTCCAAGGCCCCGATCAACATGTGAAACGATGCTCGGTCATACGGTACTTTCTCCAAGCGCATGCGATTGAAAGTCTCAATCGCCCTGTGCGAATCGCCACACTTTTCACACGCATTCAGGAGTGCGTTGTAAGTGATCGTGTTTCCCTTGATTCCTCGAGAGGTCATGTCTTCGAAAATCTGAAACGCCCTGTCGACGTTACGCCCTTGGACGCACGCCGAGATGGCTGCGCTGTACGTGATTCGGTCAACCTCAATTTCGGAATGATTCAAAACCAAATCCTCAAACACGCTCATCGCTCTCTCGTACTGCTTTGCCTTTGCGCAAGCGCTCAGCAAGGCGGAATACGTGAAGATGTTCGGTTCAATCCCTTCGCGCTGTGACTCTTCAAAGAGCTCAAAAGCCATGTCACATTGCTTTGACCTTCCCAGCGTGTTGATGAGCGCGGAGCACGTAATCGTGTTCGGTTTGGCGCCGTGCACGACACTCATGAGACGATACACCTCGAGTGCTTTTTGCCACTGCCCCACCTTACCACACGCCTTGATTACGCTCGTGTACGCCGGCGGTCCGGGTTTGAACGTAGACTCTCTCAGCACGTGCTCGATGTCGCGCACGTTTGCCTCGACTATGCGCTCGACGAGACCATTCAAATCCCTCACCACCCCTCCTCCAGCCGAATTTCTCGGACGATATCCGCTCATCGATCTCCTTCTTTCACCCGTGTTCCCTCTTGCGCCCGTCTCTCCTTTTCTCCCACCTCCTCTTCCACCTCTGCCTGCGGCGCTCGCCATGGCTCGCTCGCCCTCTGCGTCGCCGAGGCGACAACTCTAGTACCGAGTCCCAAAAAACGCTCCCCTCTCTCTTTCCCACGAGCGACGACAGCAACGAAGAAGAAGAAGACGTCGTCGTCGTCGTCGTATTTACCAGTACTCGGTATCGCGCGCACACGCGTGATCTTCCTCCTAAAGCGAAGGTTCGACTCAAAGAACGAGCGATCTATATGTCTCGCCAGACCGACCACCTTTTGAGTCGATTCGAGTGGTTCGAAGCAACGCGAACCGCTCGCGGACCGATCCGAGCGCGGACCTCCCCGGCGTCGTCCCTCCGTTCGATGCGCCCCGAGGTCCTTCGCGTCGTCGAACCGAGCGTCCTACCGACGCACGACGACGCGCGACGCACTGCCGCGCCGCGATGGTCGCGCGCGCGCGCGCGCGATACCAACCATCCAACTTCCCGAGGGAACCTACGGGTGAAAATCCTGGGTCTCGAACGGTCAATCGTACCCAAATCATTCCACGTCACTGACAGCGTCAGCGTCGCCCCGTATCCCGCGGGATTCGGTCGCGGGGTCTCTCTTCCATTTCACGGGTCGTGACTCGTAACAACGGGTAGGGGTCCCGCCGGGATGGATTCGGGGACGTCGTTTCCATGATTGACGAGTGGTGATTCGCCAAAGGTTGATATCGTTCGTCTTTTTACAATCCATCATCCAATCGAAATGCGTTGTTTTGATGACGTGGATCCCGGTGACGTCGCGTCCGCACCGCGCGCGCAGAATCCGATTCGTTCCTTCTTCCGCGTGTGGGCGAGGACGCTGGCTGGCTGACAGTGTAAAAAGTAATAATTTTGGTCATGGACGGGTGGTAATCGATCGATTTCGTGGGTGACTGGAGGACCGACGACGACGACGACGAAGACGACGACAACGACGACGACAGACTCGAACGCGAGACGAAGTTGTCGCAGAGGAGTCCATCGCGAGCCCATCAAGGGAACCATCAACGAATCGTAACGCGCAATCACGATGATGATGACGACGACGACGACGACGAGCGCGCGCCTGAGCGTGTCGGCCAAACCCTCCTCTACTTTTGGGGCGACCAAGGCGGTGTCGATGCGCCGCGGAGCGGCGAAGAGAGCGGCGGTGCGAGTGTACGCTGGTAAGAAGTACAACATTACCATCCTTCCGGGTGACGGGATCGGCCCGGAGATCATGAAGGTGGCGACGGCTGCGCTCGAGGTTGCGGGTAAGAAGAATGACATCGAGTTTGGCTTCACGGAGGCCCTCGTGGGGGGCGCGGCGATCGACGCGCACGGGGTGCCGCTTCCAGACGAGACTTTGGAAATCTGTAAGTCTTCTGATGCGGTGCTCTTGGCGGCCATCGGTGGTTACAAGTGGGACACCCTCCCGAGCGCTCAGCGCCCGGAGCAAGGCTTGCTCGGCTTGCGCGCCGGCTTGGGCGTGTTTGCCAACCTTCGCCCGGCGACCGTTTTGCCGCAACTCATCGACGCTTCCACGCTTCGTCGGGACGTCGTTGAAGGCACGGACATTATGGTTGTCCGTGAACTCACCGGGGGGATCTATTTCGGTAAGCCGAAGGGCTTTGGCGTCAACGAGGCCGGCGAACGAATCGGCTACAATACGATGGTTTACTCCGAGCCGGAGGTCGATCGCATCGCCAAGGTTGCGTTTGACATTGCCCGCAAGCGTAACGGGCGTCTTTGTTCCGTTGAGAAGGCGAACGTGCTCGAGGTGAGCCAGTTGTGGAAGGAGCGCGTCACTGAAGTTCACAAGGATTTCAGCGACGTCGAACTCTCTCACATGTACGTTGACAACGCCGCCATGCAGCTTATCCGCAGACCGACCCAGTTTGACACCATCGTCACGGGTAACATTTTCGGCGACATCTTGTCCGATGCCGCGTCCATGTTGACCGGTTCCATCGGTATGTTGCCGTCCGCGGCCATTGGTCTCGACGGTCCGGGCTTATATGAGCCAGTTCACGGAAGCGCTCCGGATATCGCCGGCCAAGACAAGGCTAACCCGCTCGCGCAAGTGTTGAGCGCCGCCATGATGATGCGTTACCAGTTTGGCGAAGAGGCAACCGCTGCTGCGCTCGAGAAGGCTGTGAACGACGTTTTGGATGACGGATACCGCACGGGTGACATTATGCAAGAGGGCATGAAGCAAGTCGGCTGCGTGAAGATGGGAGAGTTGCTCCTCGCAAAACTTCAGTAGGTGCGCGTAGAGTGTTTCTATTTCATTTCCTAAAACAAGTAAATCATCATTTGCACAAATAAATATAAGCACAGCTTAATTGCGAGCTGTATGACCTGCTATGCGCCGCCACATTTCACTCCTCAAACCGCCTCGACGAACTCTCTCTTGCAAATTGAACGCGCGATGCAACATGGTGCGAACCTCGTTCGTCTTTGATAGTTGTGTAAGGATGGGGATGAGCCACAACAAGTGATCGTCTTCCTCATCATCGTACCAAGATTCGATGGGAATGCCATTCTCAACCTGCAAGCCAAAGGCTTGAGGCGAGTTGTCGATGATGATGGTTCTCGAGAGATCTCTACCGAGCACTCGCAGATCCTTCATAAAGTTTCCATCTATCTGCACGCAAGAATCGCGGAACAATCTATGTTTGAACCACTTGCCTTCCGGGTCGAGTATGTCTAACAGCTTATCCGCATAAATGCGCTGAGAGGCAGTGAACACGATTACCTCGTATTGCTTTGATACAGCGTCCATAAACGTACTCAAATGTGGACGCTTTTTCACCTTTACCGTGTGTGTCTCGTCATTGAAATTGACGGGGAACGAAAAATCGTAAGGATAACTCGCGTTTTCTAAATTAGAGTGAACCAAAGTCTCGTCCAAGTCCAACACGAGCGTGTTCTTTACGTCTCCAGACGCACGCGGAGGTAACGCTTGTCTCACTTTCATATCTCTTATGTTCGGAACGTGCGATTTGAGATTGTAAATGAAAGCCCACGGATCAAACTCTTCGTCATACTCTTCATCCGGAGCCGATGCCGCTTCTTCGCTCGTCATCCCGAACCGAGCCACGTATTCCACGGCTGGCATGCTCGTCCCGGCGACGAGTTCGACAAGCTTTCCTTCCAGTTCCTCTGAACCTTGCATGGAACGCAAAGCTTCAGCATCTTGCGACAATGCGATCGGTTCGAATTCATCATCCTCTGAATCATCGCTCGCGACCACATCAGCTTTACGCTCACTCCTACCTCCCAGTCTCGACTTTTTCAACTTTCGCGCCTTGCGTCCACTCTTGTCGTCGCTGCTGAAGAAGGAAAACATCGGCGAAAAGATTGTATCCAAAATCTTCTTCGACCTTGTTCTCTTTATCTTCACCACGGGCGAACCCATGTCACTCGAGGTTCCAGCCATCGGCTCGTCTTCCGAGTCGTCGTTTGCGAAACGAGAGCTGAGATTCGTTGGCGCGACGCGATCCGCCTCGCTGGTGCCCGCGCCCGTTCTTCTCACTGTGGACTTTCTCACAGAGCTCGTGATGAAAGACGCGTCGCTCGCGTTTCTAACCCCTCTCGAAGGCGGAGGCGTCACATCTCCGCTCAACTGACCATCTGAAGACGTCGTTTTCATCCTCTTCACCGCGTCTTCAGCCTCTGTCCCTTCATCCGTCCTTGAGCGCTTCTCCGTCCTACTCAGAGACTTGAAGAGTTTCATCGCGCTCCCCATCAAACCCGAAGACCTACGACTATCCGTCGCCATCGCGTCCGCGCTATCGCTCCTACACGACAAAAAGGGAAATATTCTTATCGTCAGTCTTTCGTTTCTTTCTCACCACCACCACTCCGCATCGATCCCGCCCTTTACGCTCGCGCGCGCATTTGCGTTGTTACGCGTTCGCATTCAGTTCAATTCACGATTCCCCTTCGATACCGATACCGTCCGTTCACGCTCGCGCGAGATTAAAACCCAAAGTCTCACCTCGATAACGATCTTCTCTGTGTTCGTTCCGTCTCTTTACCCTTGCCACTCAAAGCTTTTTTCCGCGTCGTCGTCGTCATTTATTCCGCTGCAAATGAATCGGCACGAATGTGCTTAAGAATGAAGTGCAAATGCTTCACGACGGACGAATGGACGGATGTTCGTTTAGAAGGACTTTCTTTTGCTTTTAAAGTCAGTCGTCGCTCACCAGTAGTGGTAATAGTCTTCAACAACCGTGCTCGTCGTCGCAAAAACTCCAACGCGCGACGGTTTGGGGAAGCGCTTCATTCCAATTTTCCAGTCTTTGGTGGTGTAAGTTCCCCTGGTTCGGGTTGGAGACGCAATTTGCCTCTTCACAGTGAGTCTGTTTCGTTCAACTTATTAGTTGGAACATGGACACGCGATGACGGTGCGTTTAAAGTTTGAATACGTGCACACGCATTGATGATGATGATGATGATGATGATGATAAATTAAAGAATCGCACGATGATAGACTAGGAGCGCGCGCCCACCGCTCTACTACGACGCACGGTCGTCAGAACGGTTTTCGGAGACGGGTGCGAAAAACGCAGAAAGAGACGTCTGACCTTTTGACTGGGGAGCGTCGGATAGTTTGGCGCGTTTAACGGCGCCTGAATGCTTTGGAGCGCGACGCGAGCCGATCTTTTGAACGCTGGCGTAGAGCTTTTGAACTCCAGTGGAGAAAATGCCAGACTCTTCAAAGTCGACAGCGGGAAACCATTTGAGTTCTCGATCGAGACTCGCGGCGGCGATTGGGTTTGATTCGTCATCCTCGACATTGATGAGCTGATAGTGCATCACCTGTCGAATGTGAGAAAATACGTGAACCGATTTGCCTTTTACCGATTCGTCGTAGACTGCGCGCGATGCGCCGAGTTCGGAACGCAAGGCGTCGTGCACGCGACGCACGTCGCCCGCAGGACGCTTGGAGAAGACGTCGTCAGATTCCTCGGCGATGAGACTGTTCGGGAACTCCCATAGACCGCCGAGTAAACCACCTTCTGGGCGCTTGGAGAGCAAGTACATGCTCTCAGTTTCGCCTTCGCCGCCGTTTTCATCCGGATCCGCCTTGACGCTTTTGCGCGCTACGATGAAAGCGCGCTGCTCCTGGCGCTTCTCAGCCTTCTTTGCAGTCTCTGGTAACTCCGTGACTTTGTACACCCCATTCGTCGTACGAGCCTTGTCCAAGCCCGCGCACCAATCTTGCGCTGGGCAGGACTCGCACTTTGGATTGGCTGGCGTGCACACCGTTGCGCCGAGCTCCATCATCGCTTGATTGAAATCGCCTGGTCTGGATGGATCGAGAAACGCGTCGGCGATCCTCCTAATCTCCCTTGCCGCCTCACCCTTGAGTGGATCTCCTTTGATGAGACACGCACGCGTCAACACGCGATATACGTTCCCATCGACCGCGGCGGCGCGAGTTCCGAAAGCTATGCTCGCCACCGCGCTCGCAGTGTACGGACCCACGCCAGGAATTTTCAACAACCCATCCACCGTTCTCGGATACACCCCCTTGAGCTCATCCCGCACGTACCTCGCGCCATCGAGCAAGAACTTGGCGCGACGATAATATCCTAAACCAGCCCACTCTTCGTTCACCTCCTCAATCGTCGCGCTCGCCAACGCCTCCGCCGTCGGCCAACGATTTGTCCATCTCGTCCAATATTCAGCGACGCGATCGATTTGCGTCTGTTGACTCATAATCTCGCTCACCAACACCCCGTAAGCGTATTGATTCGGATCCATCCCTCCGTTTTCAAACGCGCGTGTCGACCAAAGTTTTGCCGCCGATTCCACTTCGCCCTCGTCCATTCTTCCGCTCGTTTCTGCGCGTTCCATTTTTACAACCGCTCTCGCATCTTCCTTGTCTTCGTCGTCGTCCAAAACTTCCACAGTCACCTGCGGTCTACTTCTTCTCCAAGGCAGTGAGCGTTTGACGCCGTCGTACCACGATAAAACTTTTTCCCTGCTCTCTCTCGCCTCGTCATCCTTCCACGATTCCACGTATTCAGCGCCGTAAAGTCGTCGTCGTCGTCCAGTCTCATCCATGGTTGTTTTTTGAATCGACATCGCCGTGGTACCGCTTCGTCCTCGTATATCGCGCGCGAGTCTCGCCACAAAAGTTTGTCTTCCTCGTGGTTCTCGTCGTGTTATCCCTATCGTTTTCACCGCCGCGCACGCGCGTCGCATGTACGCACACGAGGCGTCGGATGATGGCGTCGAGGTTGTTGTTCACCAGTGGTTTTTCATTTCAGTTGTTGTTGAAAAATTGCTGCTAAAATGTCCTTTAATCACGACGCCGCGGCGCCGATCTCTAACCAACTATCCTCCACGACGGCGGCGACGCGCTTGTTATACGCCCTCCTGTTTTCGTTGTACAGCGCCGCGGCTTCAGAATTGGCGGGCGAGTTTGGGTTGGGATCGCACAAGAGCGACTGAATACTCGTGAGAATGGCTCCGACGTCGTAAATCGGACTCCACTGGTTTTGTAAAATATCCAAACATATAGACCCGTCGTTGTACACGTTGGGGTGGAACATTTTCGTCACGAATTTCACCACTGGCGCCTTGTTCGGGTACTCCTCGGAGAAACTAATCGTGAGTTTAAACGTTCCGCCTTCCCAAGGCGTCCCCTCTGGTCCGAAGATCACCGCGTGCCATTGCATAATGTTACTCTCGCTCGGTGTTCCGCTGATCCCCGCCGGTGGGTCCGTCTGTAATCTCTTAAAGTCACGCATCAGGCGTTTTCTCGCCGGCGTCGACATTCCGCTCCTTCTTCTATGTCTACACTAACGACGTCTCGTCGTCGTCTTTTCGTTCAATGAGTGACTGACAAACCACCACTTTTTCGTTTCCTCGTCGACGTCGTGCACGTCGTTCACGCGTCTCGTCGTGGACTCCCTACTCGGCTGTCTCACCGCGTCTTTTCGTCCCAGGTACGAACGCACGAGAGGAGGAGGAGGAGGAGGAGGAGGAGAGTCGACGTGTGCGGTGACTTTCTGTGACTTTCTGTGACTTTCTGCGACGTGACGTGGAGTCTGCTCAGTCACTGCAAAGAGGTTCGCGACTGGACGCGACTTGACAATGTTTGATTCCTCGACGACGCGCGTTTAGATTGACAAGCGAACCACTAGCGGTTAATGTACTAGGTATAAATATATGACGAGCCGGTCACCGCTGTGGTTTACCGGCGCTGGCGACAATCTCGGCAGCAATCTCGGCTCGAAGTTCGTCGCGTAACAAGTCGCGAATTTCACTTCTGAGATTTGCGACGGCGTAACGGGCGGCGGCGCTCGTTGTCTGGGGTTTCGCTCTGCTCTCTGACTCCGCTTTAGCCATGGAGGATAAGCGATCGGTTAAACGGTGAATCTCGTCGTTGAGCGCTGAAATCTCTTCGTCTCGGTCGGCGAGACGCGAGGCGAGCGCGGCGGCTTTGTCGCGCTCGGCGAGACGCTCCTTGTTTTCTAATAGAATTGAGTACTCGAGCGCGTCCCGCTCGCTCGCACGCGCGTCTGCAATCTCTTTCAAGGCCTTCTCGTGTTCCTCCTCCGCCGCGGCTAGCGCATCGAGGGCGTCTCGAAGCTCCTCGCTCTGGACGTCCGCACGTCTAGCCATCTCTCGCATAAAACGCACCAACTCGCGTTCACGCGTCTCAAATTTGTCCTTTATAACCTGCAACGCAGCGGCGTACCCATCGCCCTGACGGTTTGCGCATGTTTCCTCACCTCCTGTACCCATCGCCGCCACCGCTGCCGCCGCCATTAAACTCCTCACCCGTCTCAAAGGCGTCGTCGTCGTCGTCGTCGCGCCTCGACTACTATTCGCGCGCGTTTCCTCGTTCGCATTCACCAGTGGCGACAACGCCAACCTCGTCGGTTCCCGTCGGTCCATTCTCTTCGTCGGTCCGTTCCTAACGCCTCGGGATTTATAAATTTTGTCGTCCTTCTTCGTCGGCGTCGTCGTCGTCGCGTCGTTTTCCTTTCCCGTCAGCCGCGACGACGTGGTTATGGATGTCGATTCGTTTCCCAAACCATCATCATCGCGGGTCGTCGTCGTCGTCGTCGTCGTCGCTGTGGAAGATTCGCGCAACGCCGCGGCGGAGACCACGGGTAGTAATCTCTGCATGGTTGGAAACGCCCTCGCGTTCGGCTCGTCGACGACGCGTCTTTCGCGGTGCGTCGCGATGTGTCGCGTTCCAGTAAGTCGAGAGAGCAATTCTTCCCCCTCTCAATCATCCAGGGAGTCGCAGACGCTCTTTGATACGAATCGTTGGAGCGTCCGCGGTGCGCGTTTGACTGTGGGTGAATGTATTTCATTACTATGATAACAATTTCAGTCATCAATTGATCAATCAATCAATCGAGACCCATGGTCGACCGAGGCTAGAGGACGATGTACACGAAGAGGACGCCGCGCGGCGGCGAGCTACCTACCTACCGGGGGGAGGCGGTGGCGGAGGAGGAGGAATAGCCATTGGTGGCGGCGGTGGAAACCCACCCATACCGACCGGGGGTGGTGGAATCCCACCCATGCGTCTCACCCCACCCCCACCCGCGGATTCCACGCGTCTAAACGTCAATTGACACGTGTACGTCTTGGTGTCCTCGTCCCAGTGCGTGAAAAATTTATCCTTGCCAGCCTTGTCCACGTCCACGTTCGGCACCTTGAACGCGATGATCTCGTACGGTTCCGCGGCAAATATTATGTACTGGTACCTCTTATCCCACGCCTCCACCTTTTGTTCGTACGCCGACATGAATCTATACCTAGGTTTTTGTCCTCGCTCAATCTCTGGCAAGTCAATCTGAAACAACAAGCTTCGCTGTCGCGACCTCGCGTCGTACTGTTTCGTCACCCTGTACCCCGGTCGTCCAATCTTTGCCGTTTTTCTCGGTTGGATATTCCTCAGCGCGCTCGCGCTCGCCGCCGAGCCCCCGATGCCGGACTCTTTCGCGTCTCTCGCCGCCCGTTTCGCCAAGTTTTGTTGGTGTCGCTTCCCTTGCGTGTGCGCCAGGTAATTGCCCTCGTTTGAGTGCAGCGTGAGGCAGAGTTTACACTCGTACGTCCCCAAGTGGTTCTTCATAAAGTACGGATCTTTCGCCAGATCGATCGTCTCCAACGCCAGTCTTCTCAATCGCTCTCGTCGGTCGATCGCCGACTGTTGCGCCGAAGCCACGCCACCGCTTCCAACCTTGCTTCCGTGTTCTCTCGCATCCATGAAGGACATGTTGGCGACGACTGACGCTGACGCCGACGCTACTTTTAGTTAACTCGCGCGCGCGTATCGAGTGGACGTCGACGCGCTCTCGTGTTCAATTTAATCGGTCGGTCGGTCGACTTCGCCCCGGGGGTTCACGTCGCGTCGCGCTCTCGCGCCACTCCATTTCATTTCATTTCATTTCATTTAGTTTTTCATTCACGCACGCACGCACGCACGCACGCGCGCGCGCACGCAGACGGCAACACGAAAACGAAGCACGAAGAAAAAACAAAGAGCGCGCTTCTCCTCCTCGTGGCGTCAAGCACACAAAATCTTTGCGTTGATTTTGATGGGGTCGAGTTACGGCGGAGTCGTGTATGATGTGAAGTTCTGCTGTACGTCGCAGGATTCCGGTACTCGTACAACACGAATCCGTGGAACCTGAGATGTCGTGGAACATGAGATGTACTACCGGCATATTATTATAATTCGTG
>Ga0182063_1351903_pt1 | contig 16938 bp, 4 predicted proteins | sample 101ome_6_FD_127782 | JGI IMG/M metagenome (GOLD analysis project Ga0182063, IMG submission 127782) | Metatranscriptome of coastal salt marsh microbial communities from the Groves Creek Marsh, Georgia, USA - 101409CT metaT (Metagenome... | ecosystem: Environmental > Aquatic > Marine > Intertidal... | reverse complement strand
TTCACCACCTGGCCTTGATATGTGTGTGTGTGTGTGTGTATGTGTGTGTGTGTGCGCGCGCGCACGCGTAAGTGTGTGTGTGTGTATGTGTGTGTGTGTGTGTGTGTGTGTGTTCGAATGGGGTATGAAAGTTGAACACTTACTCTTCGGAGGAGGACTCCTCCGCCGACTCGGAGACGACCGTTTCCGTCTTCTTCGGGTACGCCTTCGGCTTGCTGGAGGAGTTCACCTTGCTGGTGACGTCGGACACAGCAGAGGTGATGCCGTCAAAGATGGCCGGAATATTGATGCCAGTACCGCTCTCAATGTCTTCAAGGGTCGCCTTGAATTCATCGCGGCTCTCTTCGAACAGCAAGTAGTTGTATGTGAAGTAGAGAGTGTACGCGATGCCGATAGTTTCCAAAGCGACGTCGGCGACGCTCGGGAGGATGGCCAAAGCCAAGAGACCGGAACCAGCGAGGATACCGGCGTAGCCGAGATCAGCGGTTTGCTGGAGCGTCAAGTTAGTGTTGATCGGCTTCGGCGCGCGGCGGACCGGAGCCGGGCGGCGGACCGGGGCCTTCTTGACAGCCGGTCTCGGCTTGGCGCTGAGTAACGGCTTGCGAACCACCTTGGTGGCGATCGGCTTCTTCACAATCGGCTTCTTCACAATCGGCCTCTTCACAATCGGCTTCTTCACAATCGGCTTCTTCACAATCGGCTTCTTCACAATCGGCTTGACAACCTTTTTCATCGTCTTCGCCTTGACCATCGGCTTCGGCTTGGGCTTCGGCTTGGACACAACCTTCTTCGTCGTCGAAAACGGCTTGGTCATCACGCGCTTTTGCGTGCCAGATCCAGCATCCTTGTAACCCTTAACATTGGCCTTTTGCGTCGAGCTACCCGCCGCGCCGGAAGACTTTCCACCAAAGTTGAAGAGGGCGGCGCGCGTCTGTTCATTGGAGAAAGAATCAAAACATATGGGTAAACAGTATCGTCAGTTCATCCGTCTTATCCGCGATTCGAGCCGTCGTCCATGTAACCATCTGAATGCACGATCCGTTCGGTTCGGTTCGTTCAGCGACGAACGAACGAACGCGCGTCGAAGCACCGAACCGCGACCGAACGACGACGATCGACATCCATCGCATCATCCGTCGTTCGCGTCGTTTCGCGCCGTTCGCGAAAGTGCACAGAATGTGGATATTTCCCGATCGGAGCGAAAAGATACGCTTTCCCTCAACCGAAGAAGCCACATTTCACTCATCTTGTCCGTCCGTCCGTCGGTCGTCGCGTTTTAATGTAACGTACCTCACCGCGACGCGTCGGCGTCGTCGTCATCTTCGTCGGCTTCGTCGCTCTCGCATCCCGAATCCGCGTCGTCGCGTTCACCGCGCGCGCGCTCAACCCCGACGTCGTCAAACTCGTCGTCGAAATCATCCGTGCTGGTTGACGATGATGAATGCAAATAAATTCAAGCTGATTTTATTCGAGAGAACGAACGAGACGTGTCGGAAAGGATTGGAAGAAGAAGAAGAAGAAATCCGTGCGCGGTGCGTGCGTGCGCGTGCTTTTTCCCTCGCCGTCTCCGTCGTGTGCCGATATGCCGTCGGTAGTCACCGTTCGTTCCCTCTCGTTCCCTTCCACTCCAACCACAAATTCCAAAACCAGGAGAAACAGACACACAGAGAGGGGCTCGAAACCGCGACCGCGACCCGAACCCGTTTTCGATCCGATTGCGGATTCGGAATCACACACACACATATATATCTGAAGAATATGGATCTTTTATACATAGTATATGGGTAAACACTACGTAATTAACCAGCCCAGAAGACAACTGGACGACGCGACGCGCGGGAACGTCAAACTCGTCGTCGTCGTCGTCGCTTCAGTGGCGCGCGCGCGACGAGAGGAATTGACTGATTGAGACTGCCAAGCCAGAGAGGACGAAGAGGCGCGCGCGCGTGACGAGAGGGATGGCGAAGAAGACGGCGAAAGAACGCATGGTCAAGGGACGCGATGAGCTGGTGAACATGGGCACCGTGTCCAAAGCGACGACGTTGGTGCGTTTTAAACGACGCGCGCGCGCATCGAATCGAATCCCCTGAAATTCCCCTACATTTTGGGTGCGCGCGAACGGACTCGGTCGCATCGACTGACGCGCACGAATGCGTGCACGGTTTTACGAATGCGACGATAGAATAGGAAAAAGAGCCGAAAGGGATACCGGACGTGGACCGAGGTCGAGAAGGATGCGCTCGTTCGCGGGGTGGACCGATACGGATTAGGTGGGTGCGCGCGCTGAATTGTCATTTTTTTTGCGCCCGCGGGGTGGGCGCGCGACAACCCTCGGTAGGGCTTTGTTGGTGCAAAGCGCGCGCGCGTCGATGTGCGACTGACGTTGTTTTCGTCCTCTTTTCATCCATCAGGCAAATGGCAAATGATTAAGCGAGACCCGGAATTTCGCGAGGCGCTTCAAACGCGGACCAACGTAGATTTGAAGGATAAGTGGCGCTGCGCGTCGACGCCGACGAAATCGGGTGTTATTCGTTCGCCGCCGTTGTCGCCGCTGGCGCGACAAATGATTGAGGAATTGAGAGCGAACGGTGAGCTGCCGCCGGTGAGGAGTCCGAGCCATTTCGGGGGAAGTCCGATGGGTTCGCCGATGCGAACCAGCGGGACGCCGCCGATGACGGAGCCGAACTCGACCAAGTCGCGTTCGGTCAAGAACGCGTGCGTGATTATGTAAATGTACGCACCGTAGTCGTTCGCGACGTCGTCGCCAACCCCTACCGCCGCCCCGGGCGCGCGAAAACAAAACACACTTATACTTTTTCTCACTGTTGCTGGGCACTGGGCAACAAGACTTGTTCAAAGACCATCCATCCACTGTAACGCTACCACGTGTGATATCACAAATGAAACAAACAATAAAAGTCTACCGCTTTGCCAACGTTTGCCTCTCGCTAAATGTACTACCTAGTCGCTCGCGGCCATTTCAAACCATTGACGTAACAAGTCGCTGATTGTCGCCGGAAGCTGCGATACATCCTGCACGAGGACGTAGAATGGGAATGGGAACGAATCCAAGTACTTTTTCATGACGGGTTTTCCGCCTTGAAAGGATACGCTTTGCATGTTGAGCAAGCTATTCTTTGGATTGTCCAAAACGATAAAGGCGACGAGCAAGCCTCGCTGCGCGCCCATCTCGCGCATGCATCGGCGAAGCGCCTCCTTTTCGTGGAAACGCCCATCGGCGATGATGAGCACGAGTTGTTGAAGTTTTGTTCCTCCACCGCGAATCTGCTCGCGAGCGACGCTTAAGCGCGCAGACATGGTTTCGAGGAGCTGCACCATTGGCTTGTCGGCGAGCGTGTTGTCCTCTGCAAAGGAGAGCTTGCTCACCAAGGATGGACCTTCCTGATCGGTGAACGGGGCCCCGAGGGGATGTAGCGTGCGAACGGCGTTCGCGCCGGCACCAAAGCCGACGACGCCTATTTCGCCAACCTCCAAACGCGCCATGGCGCGAGCCAAGAGAACCATCGACTCGAGTGCGATGTGGCCACAGTGGTTCTCAGCCATCGATCGCGAGTCGTCAATGGCCAACATGACTTGATATTTTCGAGCCGAAGGACGCGAACGTCTCAGCCAAATCTTATCCTTTCTAAAGTCACTGGCAATGTATGGAATGATTTTACGCATGTTCAATCTCTTCCCAGTCTTAAAGTCGCCTTGGAGGCGACTGGCGAGCGTGGGTTCGAGAATCAAGCGAAGCTTCTCCGCGAGCTCTGCCGAGAGCGCCGTCGTGAGTTGTTCGAGCTTTCTCCACAAATTTTGCGCGTTCGCCTCATTAGTCTTGTCGTTTGAAGACTTTTCTCTCCACTTGGTGAGGCTTTGTTCAGCCTCGACGCGCGCTTGTTCAATGTCGTCGGCGGTGAGTTCGCGCATGGCTTCGCTCATTTGCTTGAGAGACGTATTCTCGAGTTGCAGCGCAATCTTTGACTCCTCACCAGACTCCCCTTCACCGATGACGCGTTCGTCGTCATCCATGGCGTCGTCTTCGACTTCTTCGCCATCTATGCCGGCGACAGGAGCCGCATCACCGGGTTTGACATCCTTCTTTGTGAGGGAAGAATCCTTCTTGCGATGCTGCGCCGCCTTGCCCGTCTTCTCACGACCTTCGTCGTCGTCGTCGTTTTCGCCGCCCTTTTGGTCTCCTTCTTCAGGCATGGTGACGTTTCCGTCGTCTTGCATTTGAGTCAAATCCACGTCGTCGGCGTCTCTTTCGTCGGCGTCAGATTGCTCCTTTAAACTGTGTTGCAACGCTTGCTCCTCGGTGGCGTCGGCGAGCGTCTGAATTCCACCTCTGTCGCCGTCATCACCAGCGTCGCCAGATTCATCCGCGTTGCGTTCAAACTCGTACTCGTTACCCATCGGACCGTCGTCCGCGCCACCGGTATCGGCGCGGTTATCCTTGTCTTCCGATGCGTCGCCGACGACGTTGAGTCTATCCTTCCAACTCTTCAAGGCGTCGCCAAGCGAGCGATGCGGATTGGCATCCTGTCGCTGTTGTTTCTGCGGCGGTTGGTTCTTTTGCTGGTCGCCACCGGCGCCACCGCTCATCGGCGCGATCATGCCTTCTCCTCCGCTCGCGCCCGCGCCGGTGCCTTCTCCATCCGCACCTGCGCTGGGTATATCCGTCGAAGACTGCGGCGGAGGTAGTTGACCGTCGGGCGCGTCAGACTCTTGGACATCCGCCGCGGCGGCGGCGTCTCGCGCCTTGGTTTCATCCTCACCCTGACCTTCGGTGCCTCGGGCGTTCGCGCCATTTTCGCCGCCTTGTCCCTGCGCGTTGTTGTTATCTTGGTCGCCACCGCCGCCGCTACCTTGACCTTGCGGTCCGCCTTGTTCGCCTTGGTCATCCTCGCCACTGTCCGCGGCTATGGCGTCATCCCTGAGGTTGTCAGTGGCGAGCTCGTCGTCTTCATTCCTCTCATCATCATCCTTCTCGTCAATGTCCATGGTGTCCTCGGTGATGCCTCCGTCGCCGTCGTCTTGCATTTGGCCTTCCGCTTGCGCGTTTTGCTCCTCTGCACCGACGTCCTCTTGAGGTTCATCCAGCATTTCGGCGTCTTCGTCTCGCGCAGACTCGTCGTCATCACCATCCACGTCATCCATATCAATGTTCATTTCTTCGTCGAGTTCGAGCTCTTCCTGTTCTGGCTTGGATGGATTCATGCCGTGATTTTCTTCAATCTCCTCGTCGTTCACGCGACCGTCGTCGTCGTTTTCGGGCGCGGTCGATTGGTCGTTATCCGGCTCGTCTTTGCCTTGATCCTTGCCAGAGTCGTCCTCGGCGCCACGATCCTTCTTCGGCGCTTTATCGTCATCTTCCTCCTCTTCAGCCGCGCGAGTCTCCGTCTCTTGTTTATCATCGTTTTGAACTCCAGATCCTTCCTCGTACTTTTCCGGACCTTGGTTCGTTTCGTCATTTTCGTCGTCTTCGTCGTTCCACATGCGTTCGTCCACGACGTCTCCGTCTTCACCATCCTCTCCCATTTCCTTTTCGAATTCCTCCTCTTGGGCGTCATCGTCTTGGTCCTCGTTCTCTAGCTTTTCCACGTCTTCTATCACGCCTTCGAAATCGTTCTGCATCTCGATGCCGCCTTCGTCATCCTCCTGTTGACCTCGGTCGGTTTCCTCCTCTTGCTTTTCGAGATCCTCCATGCCCATGATTTGATCTTCGTTTTCAATTTCGTCGGCGACATCCTTCTTGCCTTCCCCGGCACCCATGCCCGTGCCAGATTGATCATCCATCATTCCACCGCCGGCTTCCCCTTCAGCCTCCTCGGGCGGTATGCAGAAACCTTCTGCGCAGAGTCCTAGGAACAAAGCGGTGAGGACGGATTCGAGCTTACATGTCGATTTGTGAAAGTCGACGTAATCGCTCAAGACGCGTCGCACAGCGCTTCGCAACAACCCAAGAAGTGGTGTGATTTCAGCAATGCGAGCGGTGACGAGCGGAAGAACTTGCCTCTTTTCGTCAGCGTGAGCTTCATCGGTTAAACTTCTCACTTCACGAATGACGCCGGAAATGGAATCGACGATGCGCGCGAGGCGTGTGGTGCTCAGTGCGCCACCCGCCGCCGCTTCGTACGTCAACATGGTCCCTTCAGCCTCTTCCTCCTCTTCTTGCCCTTCGGTTACGAACTCGCGCTTCACCATGATTGGTTTGGACGCTTTATCGACGTCTTGCACCCAGATGAGCGTGGATTGAATCAAGCTTTCAATGTTATCGCGAATGTTTACGAGTCGCGTCTGGGCGACGCCGACATCACCCGCGACGCGTTCGCCCGTAGGTAACACACCCGATGCAAAGTCTTTTTCCATCGCCGTGGCGTCAGCGTCGATGATTGACTGCATGAAGGCCCATCCAGGAAGTGCATTTGCGCCGTGCATGCCCACTTCTCCAGTCGACAGGCGCTTCTCAGACTCTGCGTACACTCGATCCAACGTCGCGCTCATCGACTTGAAGTCAGCGAAGTTTGCCTTGATGGCATCCAAAGCAGCGCCAGAAGCGATGACATTGCTTCGCCACGCCTCGGTGGAAACGTCACCATGTCCCACGCGGAGATCGGTATCTCGCAAAGTGCACGCGAGGAACGCACCAAGTCGTTGCTTTGCCCGCGAGACCAACTCTTTGCACTGTATGAGAGCCTTTTGTACGCCGGGCGTCATCGGTTTGACGGCATCGATTGTTTCGGCCGCTGAAACAGCCCTGTTGATGAGACTCGCGTCCAAGCATGCCGCACCGAATCGTTCGATGAGAGCGTTTTGTTCCACGAGCCACGACTCAGTGAATCGCTGAGATGGTAATTCGGCATCCGCCTTCAACACAGATAGACATTTGTACGCAGCGTCGATATCCGCTTCAGCGGCGGCGGCAGCGATGATAGTCCTACGCTGCATACGCATGATGTGAAGCAAATGTTCGCAAGACAAGATGGAAATCTCGACTTCACGTCCAGTGAGATCTGGGTTGTGCGCCGTTCGCATCAACCACAAACGTTGAATGCGCGCCATCGACCGGAAGTAATACTTGTCAGCATCGGCAAACGCAATCGCGGAATCGACTCCTATCGCATCCAAACAACGCGGAGCTTGCATGGCTTCCTCCGCGAACCACGACGTCGCGACTCGATATTCAACCGGTACAGCGGCGCGCGAGTGCTTGATACCCATGGCGGGCAAGGCTTTGAGTAAGTCTTGCAAAGCCTTGCGCTTGATGGCCTTCTTGGCCGCCTTATCTTCTCGAAGAGATTGAGAGCGCTGCGCGATGGTGACAGCAAAGTCATCGAGAGATTCAGCTCCCGCCGTGCGAACATCGTGCTCTTCTTCGCCATTCAATGCCTCGCCGAGGATTTTGCCCATGCGTTTCACTAGAGCTGGCAATCGCGATTGATACGACGCTTCGTCTTGACTCATAGCCGCCACGCGGAACTCAGGAGCAACCGACTGCGACACTCGAGCGGATGATTCCATCCCCGATACGGTGAGTTTATTCGCTTCGCTACTCATAGTCATCCATTGATCCCTCTGAGACTTGAGCTCTGCAAGCTCAGCCTCACGCATGGTGTCAATTTCTGCTTGCTTTGCTTGATGCACCGCCGCCAATTCATCTCGCGATAGCTTGGCGCCGTCGTGTTGCAGCGGAATATCGGCTGAAAGATCCTTGAATCCCGTCTGAGCGGCTGCGGCTTCCAAGATTGGAAGAACAAGACCGTTCAACGCGGTATCAAATGCCCGCACAAACTTGTGCAAAGATCTCTGATTCGCTTCGCCCTGCACCTTCATCGCGTGATACCCCCGATCTTCCCATTTGGCAAGCTTGGCGTGATCCCTGAGCTTGATCTCGGACGGCTTTCGGATCGAGTCGATGTGCTTATCGATCACGTCTTCAAACTGCGCGTAGTAACGCCACACGTTGTACATAATCGCGCAAAGTGCCGCGTCTTGCTTCATCACTCTCGCGCCGCGCGCCTTTGCCGCTCGGATTTCAACATCTATCTCGGCGTAGAAGCACCACACGAGCTCAAGACGAGTGTGGAATTCGCCGAGAGTGCACGCTTGCAAATACTCTTCCAAGGCAACTGTCAAGCTGCGCAGTTTCTCCAAATCAGCAGCGTCTTCCACGTCCTTGACATCCTCTTCGCCACTCAGCAGCGAGTCAGATTTCATGGAATTCAAAAGTCGGTGAAGAGCAAACCAAGTGCGCTTGGCTCTCGAAGCATGCCGCTCACTGCATCGAGCGAGCAATCGAGGCCACGTTCTGAGTTCTCTCGCCCGCCAACGGAGCGCCAACTTGGCGAGTTCGTTCAGTTCAGCCTTGAGTGACGTGTGAGAAGCGGCAGATTCTTCCCATATTTGAGCGCGCGCAAGCAACAACTCAATACCAGTCAAACCCGCCTTCACGGGACCAAGAAGTGGTAACGCCAGCATGCGATCACAGATGGCAGCCAACTGGGTGAGCAAAGGATGATCTGGCCATTCTTCGAGTAGCACTGTCAATCTTCGTCGTGCCGCCGCGACTGGGGGCACAATGAGAGCCATCTCGCCAGGGCAACCGCCCACAGTCAGCTCGGTATCTAGAGCATCTGCTGCCGCATCCTCATCGAGTTCGGCTTTCGAACGCTTCTTAACCTCTTGCATGGCTTGCTCTTCCTCAGGCGTTGTCTGTGACGAGTAGGGAGATGTACCCATTGCGTCGATTGAAAGAGCGGGTTTTGACACGGCGGAATGCTCCAACGCTATGCGCAGAGAATGTCCAAGTCTTGACGCGTAATCGACGGTCGATGGTAATTCGAGCTGACTCGCCTTGAGCACGGCGATCCCCGTGTCATACGCGCGCGCAAATTCGGACGCTCGCTGCGCTTCCTCGTGACTCAAATTGCGTACATATTTACCGTACTTCTCCAATCGAGTCGTACGAACGATGCGCTCCTGCTCAACGGTTGAGTCTCCACCCGCATGGATGGGCGCGCCTTGAAGCGTCGTCAATGCAGCGTAATGGATATTCACGAGCTCTTCGGCTAATTCACCTTCAAGAATACCGGCGACACGTGCGGCACGAGTAATGTTGGTCTCGTCTTCAGCGTCGTCTTCCTTCGTGTCAGTCTCCTCGACGCAGTCGTGCTCTAACATCAAGGGTCCGTCAGGAAGTTCTTTGAAATCGGAGTAATCAGACGCAAAATCTTTGAACGCGATACGATAGGCTCGCTCTTCGGTTTCTTCATCGTTGCCTTCATTCGCCTCGAAGGATGTTGGGCCCTTTGTGGCTTGCTTGAATACCTCAGTGGCCAACCTCTCGGCTTCAATATCCTCCTCTCTACAACTCTCGTACAACGCGGAGAAAGTGTGGAAACACCTGCTGAGACGCTCCCAACTTTTCACGCTCAGTGCTCCTTCGCGGCGAGCCTCGGTGAGCGCACTCGTCAACGCGACGCGAAGCGCACTGATTTCAAGTTCGCCTGATTTCGTGTTGAACGGCAGGTGCGCTGCCGCGGCGTTTTCAGCCGAACTCAGCGCCTTGAGCACGCGATCTTCGCTCAGCATGAGCGCCACGGAACCATCAAATGCAGAGTTGACAATCGTTGGAAAAGAGAATAGAGCTGCAGCGGCGGCAACGAGTTCACTCTTCCTTTTCGTGCGCGCCTTGGCTGCGTCCGCAGCTAGAGAGAGACCCCTTCTCAGTTCGTAGATGGCCAACTGGAGCGGTTGCGTCATGTCGCGATACGCCTTGTACTCTTCACCTAGGCGCGCACTCCATTGAGCGCTCGATCCAAGCCACGTTTCCGCTTCCATGATGATTGAGTCGTCCACATCGACAGCGGAGCATCGATCCAGCAAGTCGAGCAGTCGTTGTGATGCGCCGAGGCCTTGGCGGAATTGCAAGACTTCTCGGCGCAGAGCAGCCCACCGCGATGGAATTGGTCTCGGCAGCGCGAGAGCTCTCAACTTATCACCCTTTTCAGACAATGTGCGGTGACAGCTTTCATAAAATGCGAGCGCATCATCCTCGACGGATGGAGCCGAAGGCATTCTCTGACACCACCTTTGGACACCGATCATCGGTTCAATTTCGTGCTCCATCGTTGTTTGCAAATGCCACAACTCAGTGCGCACTATCACTGCCGGGTCGGACAGTCCATTCGGAAGCAATAGATTCAAACGAAGCAAACCAATCAATCCCCAAGCCTTCCCACGACGTGTTCTGTCTCGCGCTCCGGCATCACCGGCGAGCGTTGCGGTTTTCATGACATCCTTACTGGTCGAGCCAGAGCAAATGCATTCCAGAAGAGGGAACACCACGGACTCACGCATCTCTTCGAGCGGTACGTACAGTTCAAAGAGAGGCGCACAGGCATCCTTCAACTGTGTCAATGCGCGCGTCGCCTCGGCAGCTTGGGCGTTTACGACACTACCGCTGAAAGCGCCGATCGCGCCAACGAGCGCATCGCGCTCTTCGTGCCTGTTCACTTCTGTGAGCAACACCTGATGACTCAGTAATACCTGAGAAGTTAAGCTGCTGAGCGCAAGCCAATCATCGCGAGACGATTTTATAGCGTCGTCTTGTTCGAATCGCAACAAACGCGATGCCGCGCGAAGTTGCACCATACGAGGCAGACGTTCGGCACACCCAATATTTGCGTCGGCGACTATAGCTGCTGCGTGGGTGGTGGCCGACGCACGCTCCAACCGAGCTGCTCCGGATGCAGTTGTCCATTTGCTCAGAATTGGATTCTCATACTCGTCGTCTTTCTTCCCTCTTGACAAAAGAGATGTCGGCACGGCGTCAATAGAGTTGTTCCATTGCGCCGCATGCCAGCGCATCCACATGTCGTGAAGGTTCTCGCGAAGCCCAGACAACTTGTCAAAGGAACTCGAATTTGACGAGTCTGCGCACAACCAAAGCAAATGCCGATGTCCAACAAAGTCTGCTGGGGATCGTGGAGAGACTGCGATTCCGAAAGCGAGGTTTTGAGCGATGAGCTTTGCGCCTTCCAAGTCGACGATTCGCTCAATATTTGAGTCGTCGACTTCGTTGCACACGAGTTGAGCCGTCAGCACGCTGAGAAGCTTCAGTTGAGAGCTGATCGACCAAAGCTCAGAGATTGGATTCAGGGTGGAGTGCAACCGGACGATAGACTCCCACTTTAACGACCAGGCTGGGAAACCCATCGGCGGATACGATGGGATAAAGACATCTCCAGTGACTCCCACGCGCCAAGGGTCTTCCTTGTCGAGCGACTTGAAGAGTTCTTGAGCTGGCAAATCAGAGATGTGTCTGTTTTGCTGAAGCTGGTTTTCCTCCTCTTCGATCGAAGCTGTGGTGTCAACACCAGATGCTCTAGCTCTGTCGTCACACTTAATTCCAAGGAGTCTCGGAATCTCGTTGGCTTCGAGCTCAATGTCGCCTTCGCTCGTCGACATCTCCTTGTCTGGATTGATGTGTGTCCACGCAAAGAAGCACAAACCTTCGAGAGCGGCTGCGCGAAGTCCAACACCGGCGCCCAGAGCTGCGCACGCTGCGGAGACGATGGATTGATCCAGGGTTGTCTCGCCGCCAAAGTTTCGTCTCGAGATCATTTGTTGCACGTCTGCGGCGAAACTCGCCCGAACTTGCAAGGCGTGACAAATCTCCCGAACGCTCAATTCCATATCCAGTAACTTGGTAGTCCTCGGTAACGACGGTCTACCAGCGTGCTTCCAAAGAAGTGGATCCACGGGCTTGCCCTTTGGAATTTCAAGCGCATCATCCATAAGCTTGGACGCTTGGTTGACCTGCTGAACGCATAAATCGAGAGAGCTCGTTTCGCCACGTTGCAGCAAAGGCGAGAGCGCTTCACGGAGTTTCAGCCAGACTACAGCTATTGTCTCTATCGCATCGGGCGACGCAATCAGACCAGACGTGGGGTCAACCTTGAATAAGTCGGATCGAGAAGTCATCGAAAAGTGTTCGAGTCGAAGTCTCCAATCTTGAAATTCTCTGACAGATGCGAGGTCTTGTGACGATCCCTTCGAGTCGCACATTTGCTGAAGAAGCGACTCTTCAAATTGAGCGCAACTTCCCAAGAGTACGCTCAGCACATCGACACATGGATGCACGGGAGCTGCGCGTTTTCTAGCGACTTGATCGTGGCTACGCCAGACAGAGAGCTGCATGCAAGATGCCTTTGGAGACGCGGAGACGTCAGCTGCGCATTGTGCGTGCAGCTCAACTCTAGCCTTGTGCAGTACGCCTCTCACAACCATAGAACGCCATGAAAAGTCAACGGCAAGCATCGAACGCGTGATTGGATATTCTTCTAGCATTTGCAACGCACATAAAAGCGCAGAGAGTTCGTCAGATACGAAAGCGACGCTCGTGATACCGGACACTCGATTGAAAGCCGTGAGCCTCAAGACGAGGCCCTTGAACGTTTTCTCATCCTGAACTCTCACCGCGGTGTCTAGCATGAGCATAGACGTCGCCCTCAACGCCGCGATGACTCGTTCGGGAGGGTCGCGTCTAGACACCGCCGCGTTCTCATATCCGATTCGGTGCATGTTCACGGCGACCGGTAGGGCAGTCGCAACCACAGGTGAGAGCGCGTACACGGCGTCCCCGGAAACAACTTGCCCAGCGCAGTACAAAACAATGCCCTCAAATAGAGCCGTCTGTGCCCGGTCTCTGCTCTCGACGCTGTGTGCATTATACACGAGCATTTCGTGCATTATGCTTGAGAAGGGCCAGTTCATCGGTTGAAAGAGCACCGAGTGCGCCAGGGCATCGTCTTCTTCTCCATGTCCACCTTTAGAAATGGCTAACAAGGAAGAGAAGGACGACACGCACGCCGATTTGAATGCGGCGCTTGCGGCGTCTCGTATCTCTGCGTTGGATTCACCGCGCATGTACACTTGACTCCAACTTGTGGCTAAAGCGACGTACGCGTCGTGCCCACGCGCCAGCAACTCTAGCGTAAGCGCTGACCACTCCGAGATGTCCCGTGAGGAGATATCCTTCATGCCAGGCTTTGACAAAAACGTCCCCAAAGTCGTGTGTGCGCGCACCATCATGCCTTGAATAAACCCGCCAGGAACGCCTATCGATTCAAGTATTTTTGTGAGGTCGTCCGCCATGCTGACCGAAGCAGGCGGTGCATACAAAGGCTGGGGCAGTCCAACATCCTTTGATGGTCCGTCTTCCGTACCGCTCGGAAGCAGGAAGACTTCAACGCCTCTGTTGCGCATCGCTCGCGAAACCTCCCCGTGCTTGGGGTCGATCGCCAGAAATAGGCGGAAGTTCGGATGCGCATTTATAATGCGCGGCTGTCCGTCAATAAGACCACACTCGTTCACAAGTAAGAATCCCTCTGGTTCCAGCAACGGGTTCAGACGATCGAGTACTGTGGGAGAGCACAAGTTTGCGTTCTCCAACAAGATCCATTCACCATTGATGACGGCATTAAGAAGTACGCCATCAACCCACTCGAAACGACCTGCATCCGGAGAGGGGCCCGGGGCCCACGCAGATCGCCCGAGGGCTTCGATACGCTTCATCAAGTCCACCGATCGAGACCCGTCATCGATATCGCCAAGAGCCTTGACCACCGCTACAAGAGAGTTGAACGAGTCGGAACCGGTCATGTCCACGCTCGTCTTCATGGTGCTTTTGTACGTTTCCCACGATCTCCACGCGTTTTCCACGCGATCGATGTTTGACCATGTGGTCTTTTTGCTCGAGGCGTCCTTCAGGGCGGACAATAAGCTATCTTCAATGTCCGCTCTGTCACGACTTGGATCTCTTTGTTCGAACGATCCGAGGAGTTCGCTCGTATCAGTAGCTGCAGTCAGCGCTGCCTGGCGCAGCCTATTGCCTGATAATGACGCCAGTAATTGCACTATAGTTGTTTTACCCGACGAAGCACCGCCGACAAGAATTGACATCCACCCTCGCTGAATGCAATGCGCAATCGTTTCAACAACCGCAAATTGGCCCGGGATTAAGCCGAGATCGGCGTCGCCCCATTCAGCTATTTTGGTTTCTCCGCACTTAATGCGCGCGTCTCCTACACACAACATGTCTTCTTCGATGAAAACTTGTCGTTGCGGCACTACAGGAGGTTTGTAGCCGAAGGCATCCTCAAAAAAGTTTACACATTGATCTCGATCCTCGTTGTTGCGCAAACGTTGCACGAATAGAGTACCAAACAGACGTTCAACAGCCACATCGGACGGGAGCGTCGTCGATCTCTCAGCCAAATCACACCATCGCAGAATGTCTCTGAGGTTGAACTCCCACGGAGAGCCCGCGCGCGCGAAAGAACCTCCTGGCGTACTCGCCGCATTGGCGAGAGTCGCATTAAATCGGACCATCGACGACACGCTCTCCGCCGGAATACCAGGGTGTAGCGCTCGAGAAATGTGATTCAAATCCTCGGCACACATCGGTTCGACGTGAACTCGAGTAAAACGGTTCAAGAACGATTTAGGCAACCCCTTACGACCGCCACCCTCTTGTACAGGATTTTGCGCCGCAAACACGCGGAACGTCGGCGGACACCTAAACGTTTGCCCAAGTTCTGGGACGAACACTTCGGCTCTATGATCTAGAACAGCGTTTAAGCCTTCGAGAACAGGTTGTGGTGCGAGGTTCAATTCGTCCAAGAGCACCCAGTCACCCGCCTTCAAGGCAGCCAAGAATGCGCCATCAGACCACACAAACTCTCCTGCGCCTCCACCCGCTGCAGGAAGATCTGCGCCGAGCAAATCCATCATGTCTGTCTGTTCACTCAAGTTGAGACGAACGAGCTTGTGCCCTGACGCAGCCGCGAGTGCCGAGATGATGGACGTCTTGCCAACGCCAGGACTCCCTTCTAGAAGAATCGGCTTGTTCAGTTGCATTGCGCGCATGATTCGAGCCGCGTTCTTCTTCGTCGAAGGTGCCGAAAGAGCGAAGCCGCCCTGTTTAATCGTTTGGTTACCGCAAGGTATCTTGAACGGCGACAGCCCGAAAAAGCCAGTTGAATCAATCCCGAATTCTGTATCGTCAGCGCCCTCAGGTGCGGCGGCGTACTCGAGAGCCGCGTGTTCCTGCATTTGTTGTTGCCGTCGTCAGTACGTATGCGTGTGAAAACTGAACGCGCATCGTGAAAGAAATCTTGGATCGCAAAGGATGCTCAGTGTTGTGAGAATGTCGTCTCTCAATGCCTGAGCTCGGAAACTTACCAGGTACAACGAAACATCATCGCACCCTTTCCAATCCAATCGTCGAAAAAATTGAGTCGAGTCGAACGAACATACCTGTGTGGGTAACTGCTTGTGCAAAAAGCTCAAGCATTTCGCCTTTACTTGCCTCGCCGCCTCTTCAGGCATGCCTAAGCCCAAACCGAGACCATCGAGGAGAGTAAGATACGCGCCGTGCGCGTACGCGTCAGCAGGAGCGAGCGGTGCTCGACGAGATACGTCGGTCATTTCGCGAATGAAATTCGCCCAACCTATGATATCGCGCACCGCCAAGGCGGCGCGAGCCGCCGAGCTACCGGCGTTTTCATGGTAAAACTCCCAAAATTCGGCGAGTAGTTTGGCAAAGTTTAATAGAGAAGGTTCAGACAGTCGCTTTGCGACGATTCTCTCCATCTCATTCGCCTTGCCGACGCTTCCAATCCATATTTCGGTGAATCTGTTTCGAAGAGCGGGAGATAATTCCTTTTTACCGAAATCACCGCCTGGATTCATCGTAGCGAGAATGAGAAAGTTTGGATGCGCAGTGAGCTCTTCAACTTCCGCACCACCCTTTTCTGGGAGTGTGATTGACCGCCCTGGTTCAAGGACAGAGTTCAAACGTTCGAGGACGGAATCCTCCGCCAGAGACAACTCGTCGACGAGAAGAATGTCACCGTCTCTCATCGCTTTAATGAGAGGGCCGTCTTCCCAGGCGAACGGAGCAGCAGTCTTTCCATCCTTGAGCATTTCCTTTCGCTCAGAGGTTCGTGTGGGTCTAAAACCTCCAATGAAATCACTCGTCTCAGTGTGCTGATGACAGTTGAGAATGCGAAGACGCTGCCCTCGAAGGAGCGCCAAAAGCTGGCAGACTGAGGTCTTACCGCAGCCGGTTTCGCCGACAAGCAACGCAGGCTCTTTGTGATTCATGCATCCCTCAACGAGAGCGAATAATCTTCTCATCGCGGGCGTCCACGCAATCGTCTGAGCCAACGTTGCGGCGTCAGCGGCATCTAAACCGTCGAGTTTTGCGGCTTGTTTTGCGGCAGAAGAGACACTGTTCTCAAGGACGCCTTCCTGTGCAGACGCATACAGCGTCGTTTCGTCCAGAGGTGGTACTTTCAAGCACTTTTCAAGCACTTCTCGTATCGACTGCCTCTCTACATCACTACGTAACCTCTCACCAAGCACTCTAAAGCCATCTGCTGCGAGTGCTTCGTAGCCAGTACTCTGTCTGTTAGCCCAGCGGAACAGGTCACGAGCGGTGATGTAACCATCCTTCCCCGCAAACGCCTGCGAACCTTGACGTCGGCGCTGTAACTCCCGCATCACTTCCACGAGCTTGACACAATAAGACGGAGCAATCTCACATCTTGTGTTCAAAATAGTCTTCAACTCGTCATCCGGAATATCACCAATGTGCAATTCCATGAATCTATTTCTGAAGGCTTTGCTGAGCACTTTTCTGCCGCCGTACACCGCGCCTGGTGGATTTTGTGTGGCAAACAGCATAAAGTGTGGATGAGGCCTGATTGTCTCTTGAAGCTCAGGAACGAACAGCTCTCTATTGTCGTCAAGAAGTCTATTGAGCGCTTCAAGCACGTCTGTAGGTGCCAAGTTGAGTTCGTCGAGAACGACCCAGTAACCTTTCCTGACGGCTTGTACAAGAGCACCCTCTTGAAATACGAGTTGTCC
>Ga0182063_1224129_pt1 | contig 17585 bp, 12 predicted proteins | sample 101ome_6_FD_127782 | JGI IMG/M metagenome (GOLD analysis project Ga0182063, IMG submission 127782) | Metatranscriptome of coastal salt marsh microbial communities from the Groves Creek Marsh, Georgia, USA - 101409CT metaT (Metagenome... | ecosystem: Environmental > Aquatic > Marine > Intertidal... | reverse complement strand
CGCGTCTCACTCGTGTAACATCGACCCATCACCTCTAGTCAAAAATCACACCCACCATAGTACAACTCCTGCGTCGCCTCCAACGCCGTCTCGTAATCATCCGTCGTGGCGTAGTGCGCCAATCCGAGAAAGGTCCTCGCCAACGCTTTGAGCACGCTTCGCGCCAACCCCGCGCGTCGCCGCGCGCCGTGAATCTCTGGCGCCTCCTCCATTCCGCTTCCGCGCGCGTCACAGAGCTCACGGAGCGACGAAAGTAGAATTCTTTCCACGCGTCGCGCGATGACATCGCCCTCGTCGCCCTCCTCGTCGTCGTCGTCGTCCGACAATCGAACGGTGCGTGGGAGACGAACAGGCACACACACATACGCGCGTTCGGCGCGTCACATGGCCTTGGTTGTAAAGTCTCACTTTTCGCGTCACATGGCCTTGGTTGTAAAGTCTCACTTTTCGCGTCACATGGCCTTGGTTGTAAAGTCTCACTTTTCAAACTCGAAGGAACGAGGACGCGAAACTGGGCGACGGCAGAACGCGTCGCGTCGACGATCGCGCGTCGAAGCGGACGAAAGGGAAGACGAAGAGAGACGTGAACGATGGCGGCGGCGACGACGTCGGCGGGGGCGAGCGAACAGGTGGCGGACGAAAAGCGGCTTCGCCGTGAAAACCGTCACAAACTTCGGGGCATGATAAACAAGACGCGACGCGAAGCGGAAGAGTTGCAAAAGCCCGAGTCGGATCAGTTGGAGAAGGCGGTGGACGAGGCGGATGAGGTTTGGAAACAAATGCAGGGTAAGGCCAAGGCGCGTGAGTTGGTGCTGGACGCGCAGTTGTACGGACAGTTGGCGGCGTACTCGTTGGAGAGAACGAAGAGACTCGGACCGAGAGGGAGCGCCGAGGTGAGCGTCGCGGCGTTTTTGCAGTGCTTGGCGAGAAAGTACGTGCAAGTGACGGTGGAAGATGCGAGTAAGGAAGCGGAGGATGATGCTTCTGCGTTCCAGTGGGGAACCCTGGGTACGGCGACGGCAAAGTACTTCCGAGAGGCGTCGGTGCCGGGTTTCATGAACGGCGTCATCGATACGGAGATCAAGGAAAGGCGTGTGGCGCAGCGACGTGCGAAAGAAATCGTCGGACCGAGCATTGCGCCAGACACCGTCGCAGACACCGCCGCGGAGAAGCAGACGGACCGCATGATGGTGGCGATGAACAAAAAGCTGAAGAAGCAATCAGGAGGTTCGACCAACGTCGTGCACGCGATGAACAACCCAGAAGACTTTCCACAATTCGTCGAGAACGTCTTCACCGCCGCCTTTTTGGTGAAGGATGGTCACGCGGGTATCATCCCGGCGGCTGATCAAGGCGTCCCGACTTTCTCGCACACGGTGCCTCCGCCCTCGAGCGAGAGCGATCGCTCGAGCTTTGTCTTGCACATGGACATGACCAACTGGAAGGCGCTCGCAGCGATGATGAACCAAGCCGAGGGTATGATGCCGACGCGTGAAATGGTAGATGACGATACGTTGTACGGCAACAAGGGTGTGCGGCCGGCGAACGTTCATGCGAAGAACGAAGTTGAAACCAAGAAGCGCTCGAGCGGCGCCGGTCTCTCTGATAGCACGAACAAGAAGGCGCGCCAATCCTTCTCTGTATCAACCTAGATGGCCAAGCTGTAAAACGCGGGCGGTTAGACCTGCATTGACTTGTAAGCAAAACTAAGCAATCTTAAAGTTACAACTCAACCTACACGACGCGACTGGCAACGACGAGGACTAACAGACTAGATTTTCGGCCCGTACAAGTGAATCTTCTCTTGCATTCCCTCCTTTACCGATTTGTACCCCAACGCTCGACCCATTCGAGCTAAATCCGCGAAGGACTCCAACAACGTCTCCTCTCTATCGCTATTATACGCCAAGTACACATCAGCAGCCTTTTGCTTCTCCGTACCCGCGATCATATCGATCGCCGTCTTCACCTGCGCCGGGCTCACGTTGGCAAACGGCGGATCACAAAACACGACATCGTAGTCGAACCGCAAGAGGAAAAACGGCCCGCGAAGATTGAACGCCTTGAATCCCTTTAGCAACTTTTTAAACCGCATATCGCAATCCAGTAACACGTAATCCGTTCCAACCTCGCGTTCCCAAGCCGCCGCCAGAGACGGGTTGCACATGAACACCGGTCGCTCGTACTGCCGAGCGATCGTCAACAACCGCTTCGTCGTCGCGTCGTCGTAAAAGAACTGCTCCAAATTATGGTTCTCCGCTACGCCCTCGAGCGAGGCGGGATCGAGTTCCGTCGCCGAGCCGCTCTGTTCGTTCGCGCGTTTGGTGCCTCTTCCCTTCTTCTGTCGGCTCTGCTGCGCCTCGAGTCGAACGCGCCGTCGACGACGAACGTCGACGGTCGACGCCGCGCGATCCCACACGCGCGATCCCAATGCGTGACTCGACGGCGTCATCTCGGCGCGAGCGAATTACCGCGAGGCGGTGACTGACGGAATGCGAGGCGTCCACCGGTTCGTTGTGACGAAGCGCATCTTGTGACACAAGACTTGTGTTGACTCAGCATGTTGCTCCTCGGGATAACGAGGCGCTCGCGCTCGAAGACGTCACACGCGCGCGCCTCACACCGACGGCGCTTCACACGCGGTCATACATGCAGACACTCGGTGCGCTCGACTCGTCGATACGCGTCGTCGGCGTTCGAAACGAGGCGCGCGCCGCGCGAGGAAGGTTTGGCCAGCGTTCGCATCGGAGACACGAGACGAAGACTCGTGGACGCGTTGTCACGCGAGCGACGGCGATGGAGGCGATGAAACGACTTCAGAATGGATCGGATATTCGTGGCGTCGCGCTCGATGGCGTGGAAGGTGAGCCGATCACGCTGGATACGGGCTCGGCGAGAGCGATCGGCGCCGCGTTTGTGGATTGGTTAAAGCGGGCGACGGGTAAGGAGGACGTCACGGTGGGCGTCGGACGGGATCCGAGGCTGAGCGGTGAGGCGCTTCGGGACGCGATGTTTGCGGGGATGGTCGCTTCGGGCGCCAAGGTGGTGGATATGGGGCTCGCGACGACGCCGGCGTGTTTCATGTCGTGCGTCACGGAGGGCACTGCGTACACGGGTAGCGTCATGCTCACTGCGTCGCATCTTCCGTTCAATCGCAATGGTATGAAGTTTTTCACCGCCAAGGGAGGTTTGGATAAGTCGGATATCGCAGATATTTGCGCCCGGGCCGGAGAATATGCCGCGGCGGGTGCTGGAAATGTGACGGCGCCTGCCGGCGTCGTCCAAGCGCCATTTCTGCCGACGTACGCAAGTCAGCTGTGCGATATTATTCGCAAAGGTGTCGATTCCAAGGACAACTACGACAAGCCCTTGTCGGGAATGAAGATTGTCGTCGATGCTGGTAACGGCAGCGGAGGTTTCTTTGCCGATCTCGTGTTGAAAGAGCTCGGGGCGGATACATCCGGGTCGCAGTTTCTCGATCCGGATGGCAACTTTCCGAACCACAGCCCAAATCCAGAAGATAAGGCGGCGATGGAGGCTGGTGTGAAAGCCGTGTTGAACGCTAAGGCGGATCTTGGCATTGTTTTCGATACGGATGTCGATCGCAGTGCCGTGATTGATTCAAAGGGCGTCGAAATCAACCGAAACAAGCTCATCGCTCTGCTGTCTGAGATTGTGCTGAAGGAGCACCCTGGCGCGACCATCGTCACCGATAGTGTGACGAGCGACGGTCTCCAAAAATTCATCACAGCGCTCGGCGGGCACCATCTTCGCTTCATGCGAGGATACAAAAACGTCATCAACAAGGGTAAGGAGCTCAATGCGTCCGGCGTTACGACGCCTCTCATGATCGAGACAAGCGGCCACGGAGCCATGTCAGAAAACTACGACCTCGACGACGGTGCGTACTTGGCTGTGAAGATCATCATCGAAGTCGTCAGACGTCGTTTGGCGAACGAGCCAACCATCGGTAAGGTGTTGGAATCGTTGGAAGAACCTCTCGAAGAGGCGGAGGTGCGACTGAAAATCAACGACCCCGATTTCAAAGAGTACGGCTTGAATGTCATCGAAAACTTACTTGCGACGGTGAACGATACTAACCACTCCCTTTTCGGGAAGTGTAAGCCTGCGGAAGACAACTACGAGGGTTTGCGCGTTTGTGTCGATGAAGGGAACGGCAAGCAAGGATGGTTCCTCCTTCGATGCTCCTTGCACGATCCCGTCATGGTCCTCAACTTTGAGTCACAAGTTGAGGGCGGTGTCAGTATGATGGCTGAAGAGTTCGGCGCGTGGCTGTTGGATGAAAACTACGATCACCTCGATGACTCTGCGGTACACAAGCTGTACGAAGAGTGAGACGGTACGCGACTTTTGTAAGAATGTCAGGCTGCGGGCAATTAAATCGAATCGACACTGAGTCATTACAACGCTAAATGTATCGATTCTCGTATCACGTTCGACGCACGATTTAAGAATTTTTGTGGACGGCAAACGCGTGCAAGCGTATCATCCGCGAGGGACGACGCGCTTAGCGTTGGCCGAAGCCCGGGCGCTCAGAGCGGTAGCCACCACGGTCACCGCCGAAGCCGCCGCGGCCGCCGCGGCCGCCTTGCGGGCGTTCGTTCTCCATACGAGTCGGGGCACGAGCAGACTTCTTGAGCGTGTTCGGCACGACATCGGCGGAGAGGTTCAAGTATTCCCGGAGGTACTCGATGCCCTCATCGGTGAGGTACCAGTAGTAGTGTCTCCAGGAGAAGATCTCCTTGACGAAACCCTTGGACTTGAACGACTGCATGAGCTTGATCACGTGCAAGTTCGGGATATCGATCGGGTTTTCACCAGATTGGCCAACTTCCGGGTGCTTCGGGAGGTTGTAATCCTTCTTCGCCCAGATCACGCCCTCGGCGAAGAGGGACTTGTAGACCTCGTTGCGGTTCGTCTTCGGAATAAGCATCTTTCCTTTACTTTTGCTTTTTGTTTATCAACGTCGACGAAAAGGCTTCGCGACTAGAGGGTTCAGATAGTCGACCCTGCGTTAAACGTACATCGCGCGATCGCGCATTCATTCGTCAGTCTTCTCGTTCTCGCTCTCGTTCGCGTCGCGCGCACTCGCTCGCCGCCCACTTCCAAATCAGCGCGTTTCGATCCCTCTGCATCCGTCGCCGTCGCGCCAGCCGTCGGCCTACGCTGCGTACGCGCGCGACGTCACGCATCGCGTTCTATCAATCGAAACGAAACACATCGTTTCGTTTACGTTCGAGTTCGAGTTCGTCGTCGTCGTTCGCGTACCTTGGCGACCGTGCGTGCGTGAAAGGCGGATGGTGCGCTAGGGCTTTCACTCCTCTTTCCTCTTTAAAAGTTTACATGTTGGCGTCCCAGTGTAAGATGCAATTTTTCAAATGGAACAACCAACCGACAGACGGACACCGACAGACGGACGCGCGTCGGGAGAGGATGGCGATGACGGCGGAGGCGGCGGCGGATCGCGCGAGACGCGAGCGAGACGCGTACGCTTCTCTCGGGTCGCTGGAAACGGCGATATTCATGGCTGATAAAGCGAGGTCGTTGAGTGGTGAAGCGCTGGTTGACGTCTTGGCGTTGGCGGATTTGTTACACAGGGATGGCCAGTATCGACGCGCGTTGGGAGTTTTGAGACACGGGGATGCGATGGATGGGGTGTTCCGGGCAAGGTTGTTGGAGGCAAGGTGTCTCGGGGCGCTCAAGGCGCACGAGGAGTGTTTGGAGGCGTTGTGGGACACGGAGGAAGAGGCGAGAGAGGCGGCTATGGGCGCCGACCCGAGAGAGGCGGCGACGATGTATTTGCTTCGAGGACGCGCGTACGAGGCGTTGGAGAATAAAATAAAGGCTTTTCGTTCATACAAAGCGGCGCTCGAGCACGACACGATGTGCTTTGAGGCGTTCGACGCGATATTGTCGACGCACAAGTTGAACGACGCAGACGAGAGAGCTTTGATAGAGAATCTACCGGCGACAGGAGAGACCGCGTGGGTCATTGATTTGTACGCAGTGATGGGAAGCGCGCGTAAGGTACAGTCGGTGTTCGATTCCGCTACTGTTCAGGATATGGATGGTGGGCGAGCGGGAGAACCAATCGGCTCACCCTCGAGCGGAGAGATGGAGCACGCAAAAGTCAGAACCGCCGTGGATGCCCTTCGTTCCAACGGTGACGTAAAGATTGCCCGCGCGCGACGTTTGTACGAGAAAGGGGAATATTCGTCATGTTACAACATACTCAGACGTCAGTTTGACGCCGAACCGGCTCGACTGAAAGGATTGCCCCTGTACTTCGCGACAATGGTCGAACTCGGGAAGAAGAACGATTTGTATCTCTTGGCGCACTCCCTCGTGAACGAGTATCCTGAAAAAGCAGTTACGTGGTTTGCAATTGGGTGTTATTACATGTGCACGCGTCAGTTTGACGCTGCGCGCAAGTACTTTAACAAGTCGACAACCATAGATCCGCTCTTCGTACAAGGCTGGATCGGATACGGACACGCCTTCGCGGCGCAAGACGAGAGCGACCAGGCAATGGCTGCTTACAGAACCGCCACTCGTCTGTTCCCAGGTACCCACGTACCGGTGTTATCCATCGGTATGGAGTACCAGCGAACGAACAACTCGACTTTGGCGTTGCAGTTCTTTTCCAAGGCGTACGAAATTTGTGACTCGGACCCATTGCTCCACAACGAGATCGGCGTCTTGATGTATTGGCAGGGTGATTATAATGCGGCCGTGCAAAGCTTCGAGACTGCGTTGTCTCTCGTCCCCACTCCAATCTCGAGCAGGTGGGAAGCCATGGTTGTCAACCTCGCGCAAGCGTTGCGAAAACTTGGACGGTTCAGCGAAGCGATTGCGTACTTTGAGAAGGCGCTTTCGATCGCTCCACACACCGCGTCGACGCACGCATCGCTCGCGTTTGCATATCATGTCAAGAGCAAGTGCACGGAGCCAATGGCGTTGGGGCTAGCTGTCGAGCACTACCACAAGGCTTTGAGCTTACGGCCAGACGATACATTTAGTCAACATCACTTGGAACTCGCACTGATAGATCAGAGTGCGATCACCATTCCTCGTCACAATCAGGTTGAGTTGGACACGACGTTTCCTAGCGCCGACGCGCAATCGCCGGCCCCTGGTGGCGGTATATTCAACTTTGCGCACTCGGAGACGCCACAGAGTTTCAAAGGAACGCCGACATTCGGCGCTAAGACGCCGTATTCAGCCAAGAGCGCGATGGATGAATCCGTCGACATGGACGAATCCGTCGACATGGAATAGACAGACGGTGCATTCACTCACTTTCAAACGTAGAAGACAATAGAGCGTTGTAAGATTAGCGAAACCACGTTAGGCGGTAAACGGTTTATCATAACCATACTTCTGCGGGTGAAACGCAGGTCAACCTCACTTCCCGCACACGCCGGCGACGCCCAAAAGTTGGCGCGACGGCGGCGCGGGCGAGCGGTAGACGTAACAGACGTAGTGACGCGACAGCCAATCCGTGCGCGCCGCGAGCTAGATGACCGCCGCCGCGAAGAGAACCGTCGGCGGTTTGGTAATTACCGCCGAGGAAGAGGAGGAAATTCGTGAGAAGATCATCACGCAAACCGCCACCTTCAAGCAAGGTGTCGACTATCCGTTGAAACGGCTCGTAAAATCGTACTTTGTGTTTTCCAATGCCATCGCCAGCGGCGACGAGGAGCAGATCGCAGAGACGCAGGAGTCCTTCTTCACCGAGCTCGACACATACTCGTTCGACATGTCGCGCTACGACGTCGTGGTGCACGCGCTGAGAACGCAACTGCAAGACTACGAAGACGAAGAGAAAGAATTAGCTTTGAAATCAGCCGAGTTACGCGCGGAGACGAGCGTGCTTCAAACCAAACTGCGAGCATCCACTCGCGAAAGCGCCATGCGCGCTTCGACGGAGGAACTCGCCCACCAGTGCGCGGAGCACCCGACGCGCGCGCAGAGCGCGTCCCGCATCGAGGCGGCAAAGAGCGCGATAGATGAGCTCAGGGCTGAGTGTGAATCCCTCGACGCGCAGGTGGAGTCGAGGAAGAAGAAATTAGCATTGTTGCTCGAAGTCGTGGATTCGCTTCGATGAGTCGGTCTTTCGCGTTCACTCGACGCGACTGGGTCCCGTCGTCTCTAGCCATCGTAGCCGCCATCGAGCGTTGTTGTACAATGAACATTCATCAGTAGTACCGCGCCTCTAATTATCTTTTGCTTTTGCACCCAGTGGCGCGTGGACATGTCAGCCATGTCAGCCGTGTGCCTTGACGCGCGCCATACCGCCAGGTGGATAAAATGGAAAATCTCCTTCACTCACTACGTCACTCCGAGTCGCCCATTGAAGCCGCCGTACGATTGATTGAAGAAAAAACACGACCGATAACGACGACGATCATGGCGTCCGGAACCTTTCTCGTCATTTTCCCAGCCTTTGCCGGGTTATTCTTTGCTTTTTGGCTCTTCACCAGGAAACTCAGCAAGATTAGCCTTACGCACGCCAGCCGCCACGTCTCTCGCGTGAGCAGCACGTCCTCCATGACTGCGCGAACGGACGATGAGAGCTCGGACGAAGCGTTGATGCGTCACATGGAAGGTGGCGACGCGTCGTCGACCGTCGACGCGTACGCGCGCGTCCGGGTGATCTACAGAGACATTCAAGAGGGCGCCAAGGCGTTTTTAGCAGCCGAGTACAGAATGTGCATCGTGTTTTGCCTGTCGTTCGCGTTGTTCATCGCCGTGCTCGTGTCGTACTCGTCGCATGGATTTCAACCACGGGTTGGATTTATGACGGCGTTCGCGTTCGTGAGCGGTGGGGCGACGTCGATGTTGAGCGGGTACATCGGGATGATGATCGCCGTGTACACAAACGCACGTTGCGCGGTTTCGGCAGCCATCACACCGGATGCCGTGGCGTGGAAAGAGAGCTTCAACGCGGCGTTCCGAGGTGGAAGCGTCATGGGATTCGCGCTCAGTGGGCTCGGATTGCTCGTGATGTACTTTTTGATGATTGTATACAGCTGGGTGTACTCGTTTGAGACGGATGCGATGCGTCTCTTTGAGTGCATCGCGGGCTTTGGCCTCGGTGGAAGCGCCATAGCGATGTTTGGCCGCGTCGGAGGAGGAATTTACACCAAGGCAGCGGACGTTGGTGCTGACCTGGCGGGTAAGGTTGTCGCCGGTATTCCGGAAGACGATCCTCGTAACCCGGCGACCATTGCTGACAACGTCGGCGATAACGTCGGAGACGTCGCCGGTATGGGTAGCGACTTGTTTGGTTCTTTCGCCGAAGCGACGTGCGCCGCGCTCGTCATCGCCGCACAATCGACTGATTTGGTTCGTGCCGGTTGGGATGCTGTCATTTTTCCGCTCTACATTTCTTCTGTGGGCATCTTGGTGTGCATGGGCGTCTCGTTCGTCGCAACGGATATCCAACCGGTTCGTAACGAGGCGGGCATCGAGCGAGTTCTCAAGTCTCAACTCACTTTGTCCACCATCGCGATGACTGTCATCATGTATCCGATCTGCCTCTCGTACATGCCGGAGGAATTCTACCTCGGCAGCAAGACGTACGACACCGCGTGCATCGGCTCGACGAGCGCAAAGTGTGTGAGTGGCGGCGCGCACGCCGCGTTCGCGTGCATCGCCTCTGGTTTGTGGGGCGGTCTCATCATTGGATTCATCACTGAATATTACACGTCGCACTCGTACTTCCCGGTTCGAGAGCTCGCGCGTTCGACGGAAACCGGTGCGGCGACGAACATCATTTACGGTCTCGCACTCGGCTACAAGTCTACTATTATTCCGGTCGGTGTGCTCGCATTCGGCGTCTGGCTCTCCTTTTCGCTGATGGACATGTACGGTGTCGCCTTGTGTGCGCTCGGTATGCTCGGTACGTTGGCCACCTGTCTCGCCATCGACGTTTACGGTCCGATTTGCGACAATGCGGGCGGCATCGCCGAGATGGCGGGCATGCCGGATGACGTCCGCGATAAGACTGACGCGCTCGACGCCGCCGGTAACACGACTGCGGCGATTGGCAAGGGTTTCGCCATTGGATCCGCGGCTTTGGTATCCTTGGCTTTGACCTCCGCCTTTGTGACGCGTACCAACGTCATGGATAATGGCGTGAACCTCTTGAACCCAGCGGTGTTTGCCTTCCTTTTGGTTGGCTCCATGCTCCCGTACTGGTTCAGCGCCATGACGATGAAGTCTGTGGGTATCGCCGCGATGGAAATGGTGAAAGAAGTGAAGAGACAGTTCGACACCATTCCGGGTCTGCTCGAAGGCACGCCTGGTCACGCGCCGCCGGATCACGCGCGTTGCATCAAGATCAGTACGGATGCCAGTCTTCGCGAGATGGTGCCGCCGGCTGTGCTCGTCATCGCCGCGCCCATCGTCACTGGTACCTTCTTCGGTGTTGAAGCCGTCACGGGTCTCCTCGCGGGTGGCTTAGCTTCGGGCGTTCAACTCGCGATTTCCGCCTCTAATACCGGTGGTGCGTGGGATAACGCGAAGAAGTACGTCGAGAAGGGTGGCTTGTGCATCGACGTGCCCAAGCGCGAACGCGCTCACGGCGATCCGGCTGAGGGTCCGTACACCGGCGCCATCGTGCGCAACGTTGACGGCTCGCCGCAAATGGTCAGCGTCCGCCAGCGCAAGGGTAGCGAGTGCCACAAGGCTGCTGTCGTCGGCGATACCGTCGGTGATCCTCTCAAGGACACGTCTGGTCCTGCCATCAACATTCTCATGAAACTCATGGCCATCATCTCGCTGGTTTTCGCCGATTTCTTCCTCTCCATCAACAACGGCAGAGGTTTGTTCCAGATTGGCGTCTAATAGTCCCGCGTGCGAAGATGAAAACACTAGCGCGTGCCCACCATTGAACACCATTTAGGCAAACAAACTTTTAATCATCAGAAACACTTTTGACGACGCGACGTAAACTACCTTCACTATCCAATCCAGTTTGGATTCCAACGGCACACACCGACGCTCCTCGCGCGCGCACGCCCGTCATGGGAGTTCCAGACTTTAAAAAGGCGACAGCAAAGGGTGCGCCGTCGAGAATTTCGGGAAGCGATGCGAAAAAACTGCGCGCCGAAGCTGCTAAAACGTTGCGAGCGACCGACGCTGCCATCGATGCAATTCTACCCAAGACCGCCGTGTACGAGATGGTTAAAATGTCCAACCGCGCCGTCGTCTACCTCGTCGACGGACAACCAATGTTTTTCGACGGTTCCGGGCGCTGGGAACTGTTTCCGACAGTGTACGCGCTGTGGGCGGTCGAGTCGTCGACGCTGACGACGGTGCGGACTCACTCGTTGGTCAGCCCGAAGGTATTGGGCGGCGCTGCATTGATGCTTCCGGGAATGGTCGTGAGCGACGATAACAGCTCGTGGGAGTCCAATGAGCTCGTCGCGGTCGGTGTAGTGGGTAACGACGACGCGTTCGCGGTTGGCGTGATGGCGTGTTCGAGCGCCGAGGCGACGGCAAACGGGATGAAGGGCGTCGGAGCAGAAATTGCCCACATGTACGGAGACGCGGTCTGGGCGCTCGGGGATAAGTCGTCGCCGAGTAAATCGTTTTCTTTGAAGCGTATCTATCCGTCGGGCGAAGAGGCGCCGCAGGGCGAACCGATTTTTGAAGAGGCGGTGCCAGCGATGGAAAGTTTGACCATCGACGTCGCGCAGGAAGCGGAGCAAGAGTCCTTTGATGTCTCCACTCCGGCAAAGATGGACGCGATGATTGATAGATGCTTTGCAATTGGTGCGAATAAGATTACCGACGACGCGCTGCCGATTCGCTGCGAAAACTTTTTCGCAAACTTTGTGCTGCCGTCCAGGCCAGATTCGGTGACGTTGGATCTCAAACATTCCACTTATAAAAAACAGGCCAAGCTGTTCAGCGTGATGGAGAAGAAAGGAGTGATAAAGACAAAACTCATTCACAAGATTGAAAATGTCCTGACTATCAATCGCGAGCATGAATTATTGAAGAAGCATGCTTCCGCAGCGGAGCCCGCTGACGCGGGGCAGACGGCGGGCGAAAGCGTGGGCCCGCCGCCCGATTTGGGAACCGCGGAAGTGGACATAAAGCGCGTTTATCGCGCCTCTACCATGTATCGACCGATATTCGGCGCTCAAGCTCTGGAAAACAAGGATAGACTTTACAGTAAATCAGAATGCAAAAAAGCACTGTGCGAGTACGTTCGCTCCAACGGGTTGGGCGAAGGCGTCGCCGGCAGCGAGGTCAAGCTCGACACGCTTTTGGGTAAAGAACTTTTCGCCAAGAAGGAAGAATGGTACGGTACCGATTCGATGTACCCAATCGAAGACTTGTTCGAGCGATTGATGGGTAAGCTCCAGGTGCACACCGCCGTGCGCATGCATCGAAATGGCGAGACGTTGGAGTATGTAAAAAAGGGAAGCATACGTCCCGTAGTCATCAAAGCGGAAGATCGCGGAAGACGCAAGTACATCACCAAGGTTTCTGGAATTGAGACGTTTTGTATTAAACCGGATGAGTTCGCAGATGTGCTGAAGAAGCAATTTAGCGCGAGCGTCTCGGTGGATGATTTACCGGGCAAGCAGGAGACGGGTAAGGAACTCTCGATCCAGGGCCACGTGGTCATGCAGCTCGCAGAACTTTTACATAAGAATATGGGGGTCCCTAGCAAGTACATAGACGCGCAGAACTAGCTGAGAAAGACCGGTAATACATCCATTTAGCTGAGACACAGATTTTGTCACATGTTGTGTACGATGTAACGAGAGTTCTACACATGCCCAGGCACGCAGCGTTACCTCATTTACCGACGCGCATCGCCCGCGCGTCGCGACGACAGATCTAGAATCCCCACTCAAAACATGTCTGATACCGCTCAATCGCAACCGAACGCGCGTCGCGACGACAAATTCGACTCAGAGACAGGCGCTACGCGCGTGGCTACGAGAGGACGGCGACGCCAACCATGCATAACAATCGAAATAGGACGTCCGGAAGTCATCCTCGTGGGTTATGGATCTTCGTTCGGAGTTGCATGTCGAATAGGCGCCACACGTTCCGTCTCCCTGGGCGTGAACGCACGATTGGGATTGGGTGACATGATTCGCCTTCTCGCATGGACAATTTCTAGTCGCGGGCCGTTTAGGTTCATCGGCATTTGCATGTTCTTTCGGCACTTCTTTCGTCGAATAGCGACGCGTGAACAAAGTTCACAGGCTGAGCACGCCGGTGGCGTAGAGGAACACGCATCAAAGTCGCCGCATCGACCCGACTTGAACGACATTGTTGAACCCGCACTACCGTCTCTCGAAGTACAAAACGCAACGACTCTTAGAGTGCCCATCGGCGATACTGAAGATGACGACGAGTGCGCGACACTTTCTAACGTGGGAGAGGAGTCTGAGTGGAGTTTTGTGTCCCACTCCGTCGATTCGGAATAACGTGAACGCGAAGATGGTCAAATTTTGCTTAGTACCACACGGCGCCTACTGTATCTCTAGATGCGATAGTTGAAATCATACCAACCGAACCTTGTCGCCTTCGACCTTGAATAAATCAGTGCGCGACTTCACAAACTCGGCTAGTTTGAGTGGAAAGTTCTTGGGCTTTTTCACCCGTCCGCCAAGTGCGGCTAACATAGTGTCTGGGTTTTGCTTCAAATAATCAACCAACTGCGCCGCATACGCGTCGCTAGAAATCTTTTTATCCGTGGTGGGCGTCTTCGGAGTCGCCGGGGTCTTCACCTTTGACGCCGGCGTGCTCATCTTTTGCTTTTTAGCCGAACCAGCTGGGGTGGATGCTTGGGACAAACGCTTTGTCGCGGATTTGATGACATTGATGTCCTCGGAGACGTCTGACGAATCGTCGCTCGAATTGTCAGAGTCGCTGTCGGAATCAGAGTCACTGTCGTCGTCGGAATCGGAATCACTGTCATCCTTCGACGGACGAGCCGGCGGAGCGTCATCGCTAGAATCGTCGTCGTCGCTAGAATCGTCATCCGAGCTATCGGAGCTATCGGAATCGTCGGAATCGTCAGATTTCTTCTTCGCCGGTTGGTCGGAATCGCTCTCGTCGCTGTCAGATTCGCTGTCGTCATCGTCGTCGTCAGACTTTGATTTGGGTTCGGATTCAGATTCGGACTCCGACTCGGATTCCAAAGATTCGGATTCGCTAGCCTCAGGCTTGGCAGATGCCTTTTTCGCAGACGCCGGAGTCTTTTTTGGCGTCGGCTTTGGTGCCGCCGGCGGCCCCTCCGAATCAGATTCGGACTCTGAATCATCGTCAGCAGCGGTGGCATCTTCATCCGAAGATTCGCTATCTGCACCCATGGCTTTCGCGAACGCCTTGTCGTCATCGCTTTCGCTATCACTGAACAAGTCATCGTCGCTCGGCAGGTTGTCCATATCATACGGCGTCTCGAAATCGCCGTCGTCGTCGTCGTCATCGTCGTCGTCGTCGTCATCCGAGGAGTCCTCCATTTCGATGTCCAACTCTTCATCCAAAAGCGCCGAAGGACCATGGTCGTCGTCATCGTCGTCATCGTCGTCAGACTCGGACTCGTCGTCAGACTCGGACTCGTCGTCGGACTCGTCGTCAGACTCGTCGTCAGACTCCCTCAACATTTCCTCCCAAGCCCTCTGCTCCTCCTCCTCATCGATCCCATCGTTCGTCTGCATCCACCCAGAAACGTGCAAATCATTCGGACCCTCCGCCTTTAACACGAAACTCGCATCCAAAACCACATCCAACCCAACCTGTTCGCACGCTCGAGGCGTCACGCAGCACAACGCGTGCGCCCGCCCCGCGCTCACCCCATCCTTTTCCGCATCATCCGCGATCGCCAGCGTCAGCATCGTCCGTCCCGGTTTCACCTCTGGTCCAAGCGCGACTTGCGAGACGTGTATGTACTCCTCATCCGTCGCGACGTCGATTCGGATCGACTGTCCCGCCGGAATCACCGCGCCCCAAAACTCGGCATCCATCCTCGCTCTTTCCTTCACCGTCTCGTTCGTTTTCGCTTCACGAAAACCCGCCGGAATCACCGCTTCGGTCAAAGTGACACCTTCTTTCCGTGCGCGCGCGCGTGCGTTCCCCGCGCGTCGCTCTGTCGTCCAGCGACGATTGATTGATTGATTGATTGACTGATTTGATTGCCTACAGCCGCCGGCGGCTCGCCGGGATACCCTCTGATTCATACTAGAGTCATGACTCGTCAAACACGAATTACAGGAGTCATGACTCGTCAACATGGGGGTCGCGGTCGCGGTCGTTTCAACAGCATCTTTCGTGCGCCGACGACGTCAGTCGCGCGCGCGCGCACGACGACGCGCGGCGTCGAGACGAACGAACCGGGGCGGTCGGATTGAGCTGAGCGTTATCCCGATCCCGCCCGCCGACGGCGTCCGCGATGCCGAACGAGCGGACGAAGCTCATCCTCGACCCGGGATCGTTCGGTCAACACCATTCGAGCCGAGGACGCGGCGAGTCGAGAGGGGCGTCGACGTCGAAAGGCGGACGCGCCAAGTTTTACGGTCCGTTTACGAATGCGGAACACGCGGTGGATGTTTCGACGCGATACGCGCGGCGGAGCGGACGGGAGAGCGCGCGGGGGACGAGCGACTGGGGTCGGTCGCGTTGGCTGAGCGCGGCGTGTTGCGCGGCGCCGTTGGCGTTGTTGGCGTTGGCGAGCGGGGCGCGGGCGTACGTGAACGCGAAGAGTGGGGGGATGAGCGGGGTAAAAGGGTTTAGGATGCGGCGGAACGCGAGTGTGGTCGGGGATGACTCGGTGGGGTTGAGCTCGAGGGAGCCGGGGAGGAGCGGGCGACGCGAGTGGTGGCGGTTTAAGAAGCGAAGGAGCGACGACGACGTCGAGGAGGACGACGACGAGGATGGTGGCGATGAAGTGTTGTCCGCGCCGCATCATAGAAATACACCGTCACCCAAGGTTTCTAGTTGGGGTACGTGGAAGGGTGAAGATACTGTGGAGCATCCGCATGTCGCGTTTGACGCCGGGAAGACGACGGGTGTCGCGCTTCACGGGTGGTTACAACTCGAGGAGTGGTACTTTTCCCAAGGGAGCTCGCACGCCGTGGACGCGGGGAGACGCGATGAGAATGGGATATGTTTCCCGCCAATGTTCCCAGACGCTAAATCACTAGGATTTAGCTGGGCGTCGGAAGGGGATTTGGTGAATAAGCTCGTGAAGCATTACGGCGCCAAGGCGGCTGTTTCGGCTTTCGCGGCGCACAGAGCCAAGTACATTACGGATGAAGACTTGATGGAGATTTCGTCGCAAGGCATAGAACTAGTGCGTTTGCCTCTGACGTGGAGCGTCTTTGCGCGCGATCCGTCCACGGTTCCGCGCGGAGGCGAGCGTATTCTGGTTGATCCGGTGTATCCGGATCGCCTCTTTGTCAACATGGCGGGCGCAGATCTCGACGCGGTGATTGAAAGGATTCGCAACGCCGGGCTCAAGGTACTCATCGATTTGCACAACATGCCCGGAGGTGCCGCCTCTGGTACGTACAATGGCGTCTTCCCGCATCCTCCAATGATGTTTGCGAGAGAAGACTTGCAGCGCACGGGATTAGCCGTCGTGCGCAACATGCTCGATTGGTACAAGAAGCTTCCTGAAGAGTCACGCATGGCGGTGCACGGCATCACGCTGCTCAACGAGCCCGGACACAAGCTCCCTCACCAGCGCACAAAGGTTCTCGGCTGGTTGGCCAAGGCTGTGCAAATGTACAAGGATGAAGTGGTGAACACTGGTGTGGCTTCTGCCGAGCGAGTGCCGTTCCTGTACGTCAACATGATAGAAACCCTCGACTTGAACGTCGCCGATATGGCGGCTTGGATGCGCTCGCAGTTTACCGTCAGAGAACTCGAAGAATGGGCCGTGTTAGACGTGCACCACTACTTTGCCTGGTCGTACACTGGATGCATCGGTGGATCAAACTCGGGATGTTCGTTCAGCTGCGACGACCGGCCATCTGTTGTCGCCCAAAACATTGGCGAACACGCGGGCGACTGGGCGGGCACTTTACGAGCAGCCGCTGAGACGTACGGGGTCAAGAACCTCGCCGTCTCGGAGTGGTCTCTCGCGACGTTTTCAGATTCGTCTCGGTCGTGCTCGAACAGAGAGGTGCTCGACATTATGTTTGAGCATCAAGAACAGGCGTACCGAGGCGCGGGGATCCAGGGATTCTTCTGGGGATGGAAAATGCCTCACGGCGGTAGTCACGTCAAGGCTTGGTCTCTGAGTGATTACTTGGCCGAATCAGCGGACGACAAGTTTGAACACGCGCTTATTCCGCACGGGTACGAATTGGAGGACACCCTTCAGCTCCCAGAGGGGGCGACAAAGGAGGACGAGGAACGACTCATTCGAGCCTACAGTCAGTTTCCGAGCGAAACCAAGCCAAAGAAAGACGAAGATGGGCCCGGGATGTTGAAAATTCACACCAGCGACGTGCTGAAACTTCTCTCCGCCGCGGCTGGACGCGCACAAAACCCGTCGTTTGACTCGCCCGAAGTTGGCCGACGCG